>JACZKY010018851.1_pt1 | contig 34915 bp, 21 predicted proteins | sample 8237611 | NCBI WGS metagenome assembly JACZKY01 (sample SAMN16148055, study PRJNA663545) | marine sediment metagenome | biome: sediments and biomass from bioreactor inoculated with such sediments; feature: coastal sediments; material: methane- and iron-fed bioreactor; isolation source: Bothnian...
CGCCTGGCGCACGGTGTTACGTGCCACCCCCAGTTTCGCAATCAACTGATTCTCTGATGGCAACGCATCTCCTGGCGCATACCCTCCACCCTTCAACTCCTCGAGCAGGAAATCCCTGATGATCTCATATTTGGCCTGACGCCGTGTCGTCCCCCGCAGCGACTCCAGCTTGGCAGCCAATTTACTATTTAGGACTGACTTCTCCATTCTGAGACCTTTATCTTACACAATGTCAGCCGAACAGTTGCCATCGCACGTGCACTACTTGTACATATCCTAGTCTTCTGTGGCTAGGAAGTCAAATCAAAAAACCAGAAAACACAGCAAATTGAACTGTCCGGGCGTGACATGCTTACAACCTCTTTATTTACAAACAGTTATAAAAATCGCACGAACCGGCAATACGATGGCCATGACACATTTTAGCCGCCGCCATCGCACGGCCGATAATATTTTTTTCAAAAACGTGCAAATTATCATTGCCACACTTATCCCATTCTACTATACTAAATCTCCAAATGCGATGTGCCCCTACAGCAAGGCAACTTGGTCTCTCGCCCGGCCACAGGCCACCGTCCAAGAAATTTGGCAGGCGCGATTCTGATTCTAATGGTTTGGCCGCGGCCCGAATGGAAAGGGAAGAATGAGGAATTCAACCGTAATAGCAGTCGCATCAATTCAACTCAACAATCCATACATCGAGGAGTACAGGCACCATGAATGAACCAGGAGCAATGCCGGGCACAGTTGGAGTTGTTGTTCCGGTGATCACGCCGACGGACAAGCGAGAGAACGTGGACGAACAAGCCTTTCGTGCCGTCATCCGCCGGTGTCTGGATGCGGGCGTTGAAGGGATCTTCGCGGGAGGTTCAGCCGGTCTGGGGCCGCTGCTGACCGACGGTCAGTGGCGGAGGGTCATGGAAATTGCTCGTGACGAAGTAGACGCTGACCATCTCCTCATGGGTGGAGTAATCGCCACCTCGACAATGCGCGCGATCGAGCAAATCAGGGTCCTGGAGCAGATAGGGATTGGATCGATGGTTGTGACGCCCCCGTTCTACATCCCCTTGAAACGTGAAGAGGAGTACTTGGCCTACTTCGGCGCGTGCCGCGAGGCAACCGACTTGCAAATGGTCGTCTATAATATCCCTGCTTTTACTAATGGCAACATCCCGATCGATGCCGTGCGCAAGATGGCCCAGGAGAACTGGGCCGGTCTCATCAAGGAAAGCAGCGGCGACCGCGAATATTTCTCTGCGATGCTGGCCATCGGCCGCGAGTTCGGCATCGGCGTGATGCAGGGCAATGAACCCGATATCGCGTGGGGTTTGTCATCCGGCGCCGCTGGCGTGGTCCCCGTTTGTGCCAATTATGAGCCACGCACATTTGTGGAGTCCGTACGGGCCGCACGTTGCGGCGCCAAGGTTCGGCTGGAAAAGGCACAAGAACGCGCTTCGTTTATCCGCCAGCAACTGGCCGTCGATCAGCCCAACTGGATAGCAGGAATCATGTACGGGCTAAGCACGCTGGGCATCGGACAAGGTTTCCCCATGCACCCCCTGGCCCATCTGACGGATGCCCAGAAAAAGCGTGTCAACGAATGTCGGGTACTGGACATTTCAGGCCCTGCGCAAAAGATACAAGCAGTCGAAGATTACAGGATCCGTACGAGCAATAATCGTCTCGGCCATCTCAAAGATTAGATTTATGTGCAAGTGTTTGTCTAAGCTCGTGTTCCTCTGGCATGGGCGAGGATGTACAAGAAGGAGGCATGTTAATGAAACAGCATCTATTTCCCATTTCCTCAATCTCCTGTCTTCTTATTACGCGGGCTCCCAACACCGCATTTCGCTGGAGCATCGGAGGTCTGCTATGTGTGTTATTTCTTTTCACTGGTGCGGTCTCTGCCGACGGAGCCGAGAAACCTTTGAAGGTGAAGGGTGCGCATCCCCGGCTGTTTTTTACTGACGACCAGATTGCCACTCTGAAGGAGCGGATTAAATCCGAACCGGCAATTACCGCATCGTGGTCAGATCTTCTGGATCGTGCAAACAGTCGCGGGGGAATCGACGCGCTGCCGGAAGTGAGCCTGGCTTGGCGGGTGACGGGCGAGCAGCGGTATGCTGAAAAGGCGCGGAATATTCTTTTGGGCGAATCCCGTCGGCGGGACTGGTATGATGCCATGCTGATGCGCCGTGATCCACCATGGCACAGCGGATTGGGGACGGGACACAAGTGCTTTATGACCGCAATCGGATTTGACAGCGTGTATGATTTTCTTTCCGTGGAAGACCGGCGCACCATTGCCAAAGGTATTGTGGACAATGGCATTCTGCCTGTACTGAACGACTGGGTGCTCGGTCAGGAGCGCATCCACACACTCGATACTATGGGTCACAACTGGTGGAGCCTCTGCGTGTTCCATGCCGGGATCGCGGCGATGGCTGTGATGAACGAGGAACCGCGTGCCCAGGAGTGGCTGCAAAGGATTTCCGAAGCATCGGTTGAATGGTTTCAATATGCAGGAAGCGTTCTCCAGAACAAGCCGGCCAACTTTGACGCGGAGGGTGGTTTCTATGAAAGCCCGAATTACGCCTATGCGGCCGTGGGCCACGGGTATCTTTTCTTCCGCTTGGCGTGGAGCAATGCGTTCGTCACTCCTCCACCTCAAATCCCTCTTTTGCACAAGGTGGGCGACTTTTTCATTCAGATTTCCTGTCTTAACTCAGGCGGCGGGATGAGGACGGTCAACTTCGGTGACGGCACGGCGGACGTGAGTCGAGTGTTGATGCTGCTCTGGGCGAATGGTTTTCGCGAACCGCGATACCTCTGGTATCTGAATGAAACGAATGAATCGCATCTTAAGGAGAGTATATGGGGGCTGGTCTATTATCCGGGCGAAGCTGAATTCGCCCGAAGGCCCACGTCATTGGACCTGCCATTGAGCGCACTGTTCAAGGACATGGGCTGGGCGGTAATGCGCAGTTCCTGGCAAAAGGATTCTACGCTGCTGGCTGTGAAATCCGGTTTTACCTGGAACCATGCTCATGCCGACGCCGGCTCGTTCCAGCTCTATCATCGCGGCAAGTACCTGCTCATCGATTCGGGAAACTGCACTTATGGCAGACCCGAATACGACAACTACTATCGCCAGAGTCAGGCGCACAATGTCGTGCTCTTCAATGGCCAGGCGGAGAATCCTGAAGACACTTACTTCGGCTCAAAATTTGTGGGCACCGTTTCACATTTGATGGACACGGGGGATCTCAAGTATGTCATGGCCGACGCGACGGGGCCGACGTCTCAGTTGTTCATTCGCAATTATCGTCATTTCCTCTGGCTTGGCGACATTATTTTGATCATTGACGACTTAAAGACGTTCGAGCCCGGCGAGTTCGAGTGGCTTTTGCACGTGGACGGTGACGCAAAACAAAACGGTCGGGATCTGCGGGTTACACAGGACGGTGTGAGCGTCTACGTGCGGCCGCTGTTCCCCATGCAGCTTTCAGATGCCGGGTATCCCGCCGATTTCCCGGAGAATATGCGACTATTGGAAAAGACCGGGCTAAAGCATCACAAGCCCGACACAAAGGTCCCCTACTATGCATTTTCACCAACGGAGGTGACGCGCCGCACGAAATTCATCACGGCCGTGTTTCTGGTAGATGACACGAATCGGGACAATCTGCCGCGACTGGAGCGGCTGGAGGGCACCGATTACATCGGCGTGCGGATTCATCAGAAAGGCGAGACCACGGACGTCTATTTGAACCTGCTGGCGGACGGCCGAATCAAACATCGCAATAGCAACATCACCATCAACGGATGGGAAACCGACGCTTATCTGTCAGCGATCACGTTTCGCGATAATTCCGACGTGACTGATCCTGACGCTGCATCGCGGTATTTCCTCGCACACGGAAGCTATCTGCGTCGAGATGGGAAAGTGATTGTGGATTCACTTTCAAAGGTGTTTTTAAGTGCAGAACCTGAAGATGATGGCCTTAATGTATTGCTGCATGGACAACCGGTGATGAATGTGATGCTTCGGTCGGCGCGAAAGCCGTCGAAAGTGCTGGTCAACCGTGAGGCCATCAACACCACCTACGATGCGATCGGGAAGGTCCTTAAGATTTCGATAAGCAATGAATGAGGAAAACACTCGTTTCACAAGACAGTTCGAGGTGGTTCATGCAGGATTATGGAGGCGTTACACAGTTGATGCCCGGTTCAGTTGGGGAAGTCGCCCTTGTCGTTGTTGGGAGCACAATTGACGACCGGAACACACGCGCACAGGTTCTTTTTGCTGTATATAATTCGGTACCGAATAAAGCCTCGAACGTTTCGATGGTAAACACAAGTCACATATCAACTACCATGAAATGAACAGTGTTGTTTTAACTCAGGAGTGATAAATATGCGATTGAAGAGTGTGCTTCTTGGTCTTTGCTGTCTGTTTGCTTCTTTTAGTCCCCTTTATGGGCAGGAAGTGAATGTACCTGCCGAACGAAAAGGGACATTGTATTTCGTAACAATGTCGCATCTTGATACACAGTGGCACTGGACTATTCAGGACACCATCGAAAAGCATATACCTAAGACATTTTCAGGAAATTTCGCGTTGATGGACAAGTTTCCTGATTTCAATTTCAGTTTTGAGACTGCCCATCACTACATGTTGCTTAAGGAATATCATCCTGAGCTTTATGAAAAAGCGCGGCATTTTGTCGAGAAGGGTCAATTGCACATATGTGGAAGCACGCTGACTGCTGGTGACGTACTCCTTCCGTCGCCGGAGTCGCTGATTCGGCAGGTGATCTACGGAAACGGCTGGTGGGAAAAGGAATTCGGCAAAACCAGCGTAGATATATTTCTGCCCGATTGTTTCGGTTTCGGCTATACACTTCCGTCGGTAGCAGCTCATTGCGGATTGACAGGATTCTCAACCCGAAAGCTCGGCGGGTACTCGGCAACAGGCGTGCCTTTTCATATTGGGCGCTGGGAAGGTATAGATGGTTCTTCTGTTGTGGCGGTACTCGATGGGGGCAATTACCGGATGCCTGCTGACGGTGATATAAGCCATGACCAAAACGTATTAAAAAAAATTGAGAACCAGGGCAGGATTTCGGGCTCTTATGTCGCGTACCAGTATTTTGGCACAGGCGATGATGGCGGTTCGGTTAAACCCACGGATGTAGAAAACCTCTTAAAATCCATGCACAGCGATGGACCAATAAAGGTACTTAGTGCTCCCGCCGACCAGTTGTATAAAGATATCACCCCGGAACAGGTCCTCAAAATGCCGTCGTATAAAGGCGAACTGCTGCTGCGCCAACACGGCACAGGATGTTACACGGCGCAATCCGCTATGAAATATTGGAACCGCAAAAACGAACAGGCAGGCGATGCCGCCGAAAGAATTTCTGTTCTGGCGCAGCTTTTTGCTGGGTCGGGATATCCGCAGGAGAAACTGGATTCCGCATGGATCCGGTTTCTCTGGCACCAGTTCCATGATGATTTGACCGGAACCAGCACACCGCTTGCATACACATTCTCATGGAATGACGAAATCCTCTCCAATAATCAGTTTAACGATGTGATTGCCGATGGCATCGGGCAGGCAGCCCAATTGCTGGATACCAGAATGCAAGGCATACCTGCGGTGATTTACAATCCTCTGTCCATTGAGCGAAGCGATATTGTCACAGTGAAGGCAAATCTGCCGGGTGCTAAGGCTGTGAGAGTATTTGACACCAAAGGCCAGGAGGTACTCAGCCAGATACTAAACAAGGAAGGAACGGCTTTTGAAATTGCATTTGTCGCGGAAGTGCCTTCGGTGGGGCTGAGTATGTATGACCTGAGGCCGGCAGATGAATCCTGCGCGATGAAAACCGATCTCAAAGCAAGTGAAACGGGTATCGAGAACAGCCGTTACACGGTTACGATAGGCCAGGATGGCGATATTGTAAGTATTTTTGACAAAGCCGCCAAAAGGGAACTGCTTTCCGGCCCGATGAGCCTTGAAATGCTTAATGATGAAAGTAAATATTGGCAGGCATGGGAAATTTCTTACAAGGACGTTTCGACCAAGCCGCGTGCGATAGTCAAAGGTCCTGTGAAGGTGCGAATCGTCGAACAAGGGCCGCTGAGAGCAAGTGTAGCTATCGAAAGACAGTCTGAAGGCTCCACATTCGAGCAGATTATAAGTCTCAATTCTGCGGGTCCCCAAGACAGGGTTGATATAAAGATGAACATCGACTGGCAGACACAGGCGACATTGCTCAAGGCTGTATTCCCAATGACCGCGGCAAATGACAATGCTACCTACGACCTCGGCTGGGGAGTCATTCAAAGACCTAATAATAGCTCCAAACAATACGAGGTGCCCGCTCAGCAGTGGGCTGACTTGAGCGATGCCAGTTTGAACTACGGCATCGCAATCCTGAACGACTGCAAGTACGGTTGGGACAAGCCTTCTGATAATACGCTTCGCATGACATTGTTCCACACTCCAGAACCCGGCAGAGGATATCACGATCAGACTTTCCTCGATTTTGGAAAACATGAAGTGCAGTATTCCGTCTATGGACATGAAGGTGATTGGAAACAGGGCAAGGTGCACTGGCAGGCAGCACGACTTAATCAGCCGCTTAGAGGATTTACGGTCGAAAAGCACGAAGGAGAACTGGGCCATATGGTTTCACTCGTTACGCTCAGCAGCGACCAGGTTGGCGTAATGGCTTTAAAGAAAGCCCAAAACAACAATGAGATTATTGTTCGTGTCCGAGAGCTTGAAGGAAAAACGGTGAATGGTGTACGGCTCAGTATGGTTTCTCAAATCGCTTCAGCGAATGAAACAAATGGCTTTGAAGAAAAGATCATGGACGCCGTAGTCAGTGATGGCAATCTTACGTTTAATTTGAAACCATGGCAGGTACGAACATTTGCGATGACGATGGCGCAGCCGGTTGCGAGAATAATGAGGCCGGAATGCAGAGTGATTGACTTGCCATACAATACAGATGTATTTTCCTTTGATGCCAACAAGGGTGATGGCGATTTTGATGGCAAAGGCCATACCCTGCCTGCGGAGTTGATCGGAAGCAATGTTACGAGCGAAGGAATTGTTTTCAAGATGGGCCCCAGAGAGGATGGACAAAACAACGCCTTACGATGCGAGGGCCAGGAGATCAGTATACCAGAAGGAAATTTTAATAAGGTATATATACTCGCGGCGGCTGTTGGCGACGTGAATGCTGCATTCTCGATAAATGACAAGCCGACAGAGCTTTCGATACAGGACTTCACAGGGTTTATCGGGCAGGCGGACAAGAGAGAATTCGCCGACTGCAACGAAGGAAAAAACCGGCATCCCAAGGAGTTTGTTGGGATCACACCGGGTTACAACAAAAAGGACTGTGTGGCGTGGGTCGGTACTCACTTGCACACTAAGACTAAAAACGAACCGTACATTTTCTGCTATCTTTACAAATACGCTCTTGATATTACTAACGAGGCAAAGACTATTGCGCTGCCTGAAAATAATAAGGTCAGAGTCTTGGCGATCACTGCAGCAAGAAACTACAATGACAGTGTGAGTTATTAAACATAGGATGAGCGTGTTGCATAAGACGTTTTATTCATAGATTTAGGCGATGAGCAGTTGCTCGTTATAATTGGCAGTAAGAGTTGCCGTTATAATGCCGGCCTTAAAACATCTTTCTAAGGATTTTACGATGAAGACAACCAGAAGAATTTTTCTTAAAACAGCCGCAGTCACTCCTTTGTTTCTCCAGTCCTCTCTTTGCGCGGCACAAGATTCACCTAATGACCGCATTACAGTGGGTTTTATTGGGATGGGCAAACAGAGCCGCGGATTACTCGGTGCGTTTATGCCCCGCTGCCAGGTTGCGGCGGTCTGTGATGTCGACACGAAACGCCGCTTGAGTGCCCAAAAGCAGGTCAATGAATACTATACACACTCTCCTGATAATGGCGCCGCTGGCTGCAAAGCCTATGTTGATTATGAAGAAATGCTGGCCCGCAAAGACATTGATGCTATTTGCATTGCCACGCCGGACCACTGGCATGCAATCGCGACCTTGGATGCACTTCGGGCAGGCAAAGACGTATACTGCGAGAAACCGCTGACGCATAATATTTCAGAATCAGTAGCGGTAATAAAGAACGTGGATATTCAGGGGCGCGTTCTACAGACAGGTTCCCACCAGCGTTCAAAGTGGGAATTTAGGGTTGCTTGTGAACTGGCCCGAAACGGGATGATTGGAAGAATTGAACGAATCGAGTGCAGTTTCGGCGACCCCGGCAAACCCTGCGATCTGCCCGCAGAGAAAATGGAAGAAGGTCTAGACTGGAACCGCTGGATCGGCCCTGCCCCCATGCGGCCATACAACTCAATCCTCAGCCCCCGAGGTACACACAATCATTTTCCGGCTTGGCGCACCTATAAGGAATACGGCGGGGGTATGGTGTGTGACTGGGGGGCCCATCATCTCGATATCGCACAATGGGCTCTCGGTATGGATGACAGTGGACCGGTGAAAGTAATTCCACCGGATGATCCAAATGCAAAACGAGGCACCCGACTGGTTTATGCCAATGGTACCGAAGTGATACACAAGGACGGTTTCGGTGTCCATATGTTTGGCACCAAAGGGCAAATAATGGTCAACCGAGGGAAATTCTGCTTTATCCTCGGTGATAAAACCATTGCCAAATGGACACAGCGGGAAGACGGCGGCTCACTCGAATCCAAATTGACCCTGGTCGAGAAGAACTACCTTGCTGACGCTAAAATACGCCTTTATAAGGTGAGGGACTGTCATCCGGGCGACTTTCTTGAATGCGTCCGCTCGCGTCAAAAACCGATTACCCACGAGGGAGTCGGCGGGCGTTCTGCGATTTGCTGTCACTTGATAAACCTGGCCTACTGGCACAGGCAAACGATGCAGTGGGACCCCGCTACCTTCACCTTCACCAACGGAACCGGACATCCGGCATGGCTGGAAGGCAGCAGACGCGACTACAAGAAAATGGTGTAATGACGACATATAGACTTATACGGTCATGTACTGCCTCTGGAAAACGCAGGAAATAGCGATCCAGCTATGGCGCGAGGATGTGGTTTTCGGAACCGTTATGGGAAATCTGATGTGTTCCACGAGGTGGAGTTGCCTTTACGTTGGCCGGAACGTGTCCTGATCACAGCAGCCGCAAGTTGCTGGGAATCATCAAATAAAATTTCGTCATTGGTTGGGACTTTGAGGGCTTCCCAAACTGCATGACAGCAAAGACTTAACATATAACATTAACAGAAGTAGACCTTCTCCATAGGAGATAATCATGGCAAACGAACAGTTTTGTCGTCGCGGTTTCTTGAAGCGGGCTGCCGTTTTGGGTGGCTTGACAGCGTTTCCGGCTATAGTACCCTCAACGGTGTTTGGACAGAACGCACCGAGTAACAGAATCGCCATGGGTTTTATTGGGGTTGGCGGCCAGGGTCGAGGGGATCTGGGCGGCTTTCTGGGGTTCGATGAGGTTCGCGCTGTGGCGGTTTGCGATGTCGTTGATGCTCACGCGAGGATGGCCAAGAATAAGGTGGACAGTCACTACAGCAATAAGGACTGTACCATGACGCGGGATTTCCGCGAAGTGGTTTCGCGAGATGATATCGACGCGATCTTCATCGGGACACCGGATCACTGGCATGCGATTATTTCGATTGCGGCGATGAAGAACGGCAAGGATGTGTATTGCGAGAAGCCAGAGACGCTGACGATTTGCGAGGGTCGTGAGATGACGCGAGTAGCGCGTTCGTATGGCAGGGTTTTTTCGGGCGGCAGCCAGCGGGTCTGGGGTGACTATAACTGGTTCCATCGGATGATCTATGGCGGTCGGATTGGCCAGGTGCAGGAGGCATGGGTAAATGTGGGCGGGCCTTCGGGTCCGTGCGATCATACTTTCGTGCCGACGCCGGGTGGAGTGGATTGGGACATGTGGCTCGGACCGGCACCGTGGCGGCCTTACAATGAAAACCTGACAAAGGGGGGATTTCGGCCATACCGGGATTACTCCGGCGGCGGGATGACGGACTGGGGTTGTCATACATTCGGCGGGGCTCTGTTCGGGTGTAATTTGCACATGACCGGACCGGTGGAGGTAATTCCGCCGGACGGCAAGGATGTGAAAAACCTGACGTATGTGTTTGAAAACGGCGTGAAGATCTATCACGGAGGCGGATGGGGGGGGATTCTAACGTTCAAAGGCACGGAGGGGGAGATCGGTGTGAGCGGAGACAAAACAGGTAAGAAGGAATCGCCGCCGAATGTATATATTCCAAATTACAGGGGTCAGAGAGGCATCTTCGGAGATTTTCTGCATTGCGTCAGAACGCGGCAGAAACCATTTCGCGACATCGAAATTGCACATCGGACGGCAACGGTATGCCACTTGGGCAATATCGCGTACTGGCTCAACCGACCGTTGAAATGGGATCCGGTCGCCGAGGAGATCATCGGCGATCCCGACGCCGCCCGCTGGCTCGACCGGACAAAACGTGAACCGTGGGTCCTGTGACGAACGATTGGTACGCCCCTCATAAACAAAGGATTCAGCAATGAAGATACGAACGATCATACTCCTGGCCACGACGGTGATGGCTCTCAACGCCGTGGCGACGGCGGAACTGGAAACCGACAAACTCGTCGATTCGATTGACAATCTCAAGACCTACACGTACGGCAACACCAACGGTGTAGATCTTGGGTGGCTGGAAAGACAGGTCGGCATGGCGTCGGCCGATGCGGGCGCTCGCATTCAGGTCGAACAGGCGCTAATCGACGCCCTGTCGGCTGCGACGACCGATGATGCAAAGCAATTCTATTGCAGGCAGCTTCGGACTATCGGTACGGATACGTGTGTGCCGCTGCTTGAGTCGATGCTGACCGATATGGAAATATCGCATATGGCGAGGTATGCGTTGGGAAGGATCGGCTCACCGGCGGCGGTGGAGGCGTTGCGAAGGGCCCTGGGCAAGACATCTGGCAAGGTCAAGGCGGGTATGATCAACACGCTGGCCCAGATCAACTGCGCCAAGGGCTTATCAGATTATCTCAAAGCCATGGATGATTCGGATACGGATGTGGCGGTTGCGGGGATTCGCGCGGTCGGCAAGTTCCCGTGCGATAGTTCGATTGCCAAGTTGCAGAAGATGCGCAAGTCGGTGAGCAGGGATTTTGCGGTGGAGATCGACGCGGCGCTTTTGCGGAGCGCCGAGACGCTGCTTGCTGACGGTAACAAGGCGAAGGTACAGGAGTTATATGAAGCTTTCTACGCCAGTGATTATCCGGAGCATCTTCGTACGGCGGGGTTGAGAGGGTTGGCTAAGGTCAAGGGCGAAGAAGCGGCCGATCTGCTTGTCGAAGCAATCCAGGGTGATGATGGGGTGCTTCGGCGAAATGCGATCGCGTTGATGGCCCTGATCAAAGGTAAAAAGACGACCGATACGTTTGTGAAGCTGTCAAAGACGCTGCCGGCGGATGGACAGGAATTGATCGTCCTTTCGCTTGGCGAGCGTGGGGATGTGTCGGCGGTGTCTGCGGTCATTGGCATGACAGCGAGTGAACATGAGAATGTGCGTCTGGCGGCACTGGAGGCGCTGGGCGATATCGGAACGCCAGAGGCCATCACATGTCTGGCCAAGGCAGCGGCAAACGCCGGTGATAAAGAGAAGCAGGTTGCCCGATCGAGTCTCATGCGAATGAGAGGACCGGGTATCGAGAAGGCCTTCATCCAGGAAGTCAATGTGGGCGAGGCGAGCAGTCGGGTGGAGGTTATTCGTACAATCGGGCAGCGGAGCAGCAGTGAACCGTCTAACGCGCTGCTGAATGTTGCCATGATGGATGAGGATGCATTGGTGCGGAGGGAAGCGATCATGTCGCTGGGTCGAATCGGCCATGCGAATGAGCTGGATGCGCTCGTTGGGCTTGCGGTGGCTCCAAAGGATGCCGGGGATCGCTCGACGATCGAGCGGGCAATTGTAATCGTGTCCAGAAAGATTGCCGACCAGGAGGCACAGGCGGGACCGCTGCTAAAGGCGTTGAAGAGCGCACCGGATGATGCGCAAGGGATGCTTCTGCGACTGCTGGCAAAGCCGGCGACGGCGGATGCTCTCAATGCAGTTCGCATGGCCGTTCGATCGACAAACAGTGCGATCAACGATGCGGCGATCCGGGCATTGGGTGAGTGGCCCAACGGTGAACCGGCTGACGAGTTATATCAAATCGCGTCAACCAATTCGAATCAAGTGCTTAGGATTATGGCGTTACGCAGCTTTATCCGCATGGCGCCGCTGACGAGTGATCCGACGGAGGCGTATGTCAAGGCGATGAGGCTGGCCACGCGGGTCGATGAGATCCGGCTGGTGCTGAGCGGACTGCATTACGCCGGCACGTTGACGGCTCTGGAGATTGCTGAGAAGTACATGACCAATGATGCAGTCAAGGCCGAGGCGTACCTGGCGGCGGTGCAGGTTGCCAATGTGTACTGCTGGCAGGATGCGACCCGAGCCAGGGGAGTGCTGGACAAGGTGATTGCTGAGGCACCGAATGATGCCATCAAGAATCAGGCTCGTGATGTTATCAACAATATGGCAAAATCTGCCGGAATGATCATCGTATGGCGAGGAGCGGGCCCGTATGTCCTAAAGGGTATACGCGATGGCAAGACAGTGTTCAGCACGGTCTTTGAGCCGGAGAAGAACCCGGATGCGAAAGACATTGTCTGGCAAGTGATTCGGCCGGAGTTCGAAAGGGACTCTTGGCTTAGATCTCGGATTAACCTGGAGCAGACCTTCGGCTCGATCGATTATTGCTGTGCTTATCTTCGGACCATTGTGCATAGCCCGGTTGCTCAGGAGGTCAAGGTCGAGTGGGCGGCGGATGATTTCATGCGGGTGTGGATGAACGGCGAGCCGGTCGAGGGCAATCTCAAGGCCGGGGCCAATACGGTAATGCTCAAGGCCGGGGCCAATACGCTGATGCTCAAGGTGGGCGACCACGACATCCTCTGGAATTTTCAATGTCGGCTGCTTAAGCCTGATGGCTCGGCGGTCGAAGGACTGAAATTTGAACCAAAATAATTCCGTATTTGCTGGCAATCCTGCACCGAAAGTAACCAAAGCAATGCTACCAGCGTCATAGATATAGCCTTGTGGAGACTTGTGCTATGAAGCGTTTTGTTCTTGCGATAATAGTGGTTGTTGTTCTGTCAGGTATTGGATTGTGTCAGTCAGAGGCCAAGCGTCGGCCACACGATCCTTCGCCGGAGGACTTGGCCATGATCCGGGCGGCTGTGCCGAACAAAGCCACGGCCAGGCCGGTGAAACCTCGGAAGATGCTGGTGCTTTCGTATCTGGATCATGATCCGGGTCGGTTCGCTGGTGAGAAGATGCTGGCCATCATGGCGGAGAAAACCGGGGCGTTTGAAATAACGCTGGTCGAGGATAAAAAGACCATGGCCAGGATCATGGTGCCTGAGGAACTCAAGACATTCGATGCGGTCTGTTTGAATAACTCCACCCAAGGTATGGGCAAGGCTGTCAACGGTAAGACGTTCACGGAAAATCTCAGCGATTACGTCATGGGCGGCGGCGGGCTTGTGGGCTTCCATGCGGCGACAGACAACCAGATGGGCGAGGTCTTCGGCGGATTCTTCAGCGCGCATCCGTGGAGGGGGCAGGTCGGAGTCAAGATCGACGACCCGGATCACACGCTCACGAAGGTTTTCGACGGTGAAGGATTCACGGTCAATGACGAGATATATCAATTCACATGGATCTACAGCCGGGAGAAACTGCGGATTCTGCTGAGTCTGGATATGGACAAGACAAAAAACAAGGGGCAACGAGAGGATGGTGACTATGCCGTGGCATGGGTGCGGGCATACGGCAAAGGCCGGGTGTTCTACTGCTCACTGGGTCACAACCCTCAGGTCTTCCAGGACCCGAAGCTAGTGCAGTTCCAACTGGACGGCATTCAGTTCGCACTGGGTGATATCAAGGCAGATATGACGCCTTCGGAGCCTTTGCCCCAATCTGTCACCGTCAGCGGCACAGCGGAACGCAAGAGCGGTTTAGAGTTGGGACAGGCGGCACTACAGGCCATGCTTGACCGATACAACGTGGTTTGGTCCACACAGAGCGAGGATTCCAGCCAATCAATGCCATGCGGTGGCGGGGATATCGGTTTGAACGTCTGGGTCGAGAACGGAGACCTGCTCTTGTACGCGCAACGCAGCGGTTCGTTTGACGAAAACAATGAGTACCTCAAATTGGGACGGGTACGGCTGAGGCTAACGCCTAATCCGTTTACCAAAGACGCTCCGTTCCGTCAGGAGTTGAAGCTGCATGAGGGATATGTGGCCATCTCGAATCCCGGCGGGACAGCGGCGACGACCATTCGCGTGTGGGTGGAAGTACATCGACCGATTGTGCATATCGATGTCGACTCGGCTGAACCCGTCGCGGTCGAAGCGGCTTACGAAGGGTGGCGTAATCAAGATGTGGCACTGGCCAACGACGGTAAGCATAGCCGCTTTGGCTGTTTCAGTTGGGATCAGTATCCGGGCGAGGTCATCCGTTACCATGATGAGGTGCGGCATGAGGGCGATGCCGTGCTCTTCTACCACCGCAACCGGGACGATAAACTGCTCTTCAATTATATGGTCCAGCAACAGGGCCTGGCATCGGTCAAGGAAGATTTGGTTGACACACAGCGGGGCAGAACCTTTGGCGGCATGTTGAGTGGCCACGGGTTTGTCGCCGCGGGCACGGGCGAAGGCACGTATATTATTACCCCGTACAAGGCATGGAAGCTCAAGAGCGAACGCTCAGCCCGACAGCATTCCCTGACGTTGCACACGCATGTTGCTCAGACAGAAACCCTCGATGCATGGACGAAGGCGCTGCAAGCGTCGGTGCGCGAGGCGTCTCCCACTCCATCGGAGGCCCAGGCAAAGACACGGGCATGGTGGGATGCATTCTGGCAACGCAGTTGGATTGTTATCGATCCGGATCGGCCGGGGTCGGTCAAGCCCTGGCAGACTGGGCGCAACTATCAGCTCTTTCGGTATCAGCTCGGCTGTAACGCTTACGGGGAGTACCCCACAAAATTCAATGGCGGCAATTTCACGTTTGACCCTACACTTGTAAGTACTGGCCGTAAGTTCACACCCGATTGGCGTCCATGGGGCGGCGGCAGTTTCACGGCTCAGAATCAGCGGCTCGTGTACTGGCCTATGCTCAAGACGGGCGACTTCGACATGATGCGGTCGCAGTTTGAGTTTTATCGACGGGCATTGCCAAATGCAACCGCCCGTGTCAAGGTGTACTGGGGGCATGAGGGCTGTCTGTTCACGGAACAGATGGAGAATTTTGGGTTGCCGATCGCCAGTCATTGGGGATGGGAAGAAGAAGGTGCTCGAGGCCGCCAGCGGCCTAAAGATTTCGAGCGTGGCGTCCAGGTGAATGGCGCATGCATCTACCATTATGAATCACAACTCGAATTCTCATACATGATCCTCGAACATCACCGCTTCACCGGGGCAGCCATTACGCCCTATATGCCGTTCATTACGCAGTCTGTACGGTTCTTTGACGAGCACTACCAGATGCGCGAGAAGAAACGAACCGGTAAGCCATTGGACGACAATGGCAAGTTGGTCATCTATCCCTCGACTTCGTGCGAATCCTACAAGGGCGCCAGAAACCCGAGCGATCTGATTGCGGGCTTACAGGCCTGCCTCACCGCCCTGCTGCATTTGGATGACACAATCGTTCCGTCCTCGGATAAGGATTATTACCGTGCTTTTCTCGCCCGCATACCTGACTACGGCTACGGGGAGCAGAATGGAGATCGCATTATGAAGCCCGCATGGTCTTGGGAGAGGTATGCAAATTCCGAGTGCCCGCAGTTCTATCCCTTGTTTCCGTTCGATCGCTTCAGTCTCTTGAAGGACGACATGACGCTGTTTAAAAACACCTGGAAGCATGGGACATTCCCCAAAGATATGGTCGCGAGTTGGCATCAGGACGGGATATTCTTCGCGCGCATGGGAATGACGGACGAAGCCAGGGATTACAACACAAAGAAGATGGAGGATAGTGGTCGCCGTTTCCCGACGTTTTGGGGGCCCGGCCACGACTGGGTGCCAGATCACAACTGGGGCGGCAGCGGCATGATCGGGATACAGGAGATGCTGATGCAGACCCTGGGCGATACAATCCACCTCCTGCCTGCGTGGCCGAAGGCGTGGAACGTCGACTTCAAGCTGCATGCGCCACGGCAGACCACCGTCGAAGGTCGCGTACGAAACGGCGAAATCGTCTTTCTGAAAGTGACGCCCGAGGAACGGCGCCGTAATGTGGTTGTGGGGGTGCCAAGGTAGTTGGAAGCTGATGCCAAGATAAGCACCATATAGTGGATGCCCTTGCTGGATATTATCAGTGGAAGTGCAAGAAAAAAGAGTGATCAACGGGATCACTATACAATCTGATTAACTTTTCTATGTCTATGTAAGGATTGCAGAATGAAGCAGATGGGACTTGTATCCGCATGTACAAAGACAAATGTGTGTCGGATTATTGTAACAATCACTCTGTTAGCCGGAAACGTGATATTTCTGCAGGCGGCAACCGGCGATTTGCGGGACGAAAACCCTGAGAAGGCCAAACAAATCGAGGCTAAGATCGGCCGTGAGGGGCTGACTTTAGCTGACCAGCTTCGCGGCACGCGCGAACTGCGCGAACGGCTCTGGAAGGATGCGCAGCGGCCGCGCTATCATCTGATGCCGCCCGAAGGCTTTTGGAACGACATCAACGGCACGATCTATTGGAAGGGCCGCTATCATGTCTTCTTTCTTGGCCGCAGCGCGCCTGGTCTCGACACAATCCTTAGCGGCAAGGACACCGATCGCATGCGCGAGACCTGGCTCCACGCCTCCAGCGCAGATCTCGTTCACTGGATTCACCATCCACCGGCGCTCGTCCCGGTCTTCGACGGCTCAATGCCCAAGGGACTTTATAGCGGTGACATGATGGACAACATGCCGGTGCCGACAATCATCGTCCATGTGCCAGGTCAGGGCACATGCCTCTACACCGCTGAAGACGATGGATTGAACTGCTGGAAGCCCCATCCAAAGAACCCCGTAATCCCTGGTGACGGGGCGCCGTCGGAAGCGAACATATTCGACCCGTGCGGCTGGAAGGAAGGTGACATCTATTATGCGCTCATCGGCAGCAAAAACAAGAGGCCCGGTTATGAGGGCGACTCGACGAGCCTGTTCCGGTCGCATGACCTCGCAAACTGGGAGTATCGCGGCCCGTTCTACAAATCCGAACGCCGCTGGACCCCGGAGAGCCAGGATTGTGCATGCCCGGACTTTTTCCCACTTGGCGACAAGTACATGCTCATCTCGCACGTACATCGTCCGAAGAATCATATCCAGTATTATATTGGCAGCTTTGACAAAGAGGCAGAGCGATTCCTGCCGGAAAGCCACGGTTATATGAGTTGGCCAGGCGGTCAGATCGGCGGGCCCGAAACGCTCTTGGACGGTAAAGGCCGCCGCATCTTCTGGGCCTGGATTATGGAAGAGAGGCCGATCGACCCGGCCTGGGCCTCAGTGGCCACCTTGCCGCGTGTACTCTCACTGGCCGACGACAACACGTTGCGTATCGAGCCGGCGCCAGAACTGGAAGTGTTGCGATGCAATCCGCGCCGTCACGAAAACCTTACCGTCTCCGGTGAACTTGTACTCAACGACGTGCGCGGCGACTGCCTGGAGATTCATGCCGTGATAGATCCTGGCGATGCAAAGCAATTCGGCCTCACGGTCCGCTGCTCGCCCGAGAACGACGAGGAAACCGTCATCCTGTGTTCGCCGCTGGAAAAGACACTGAAAGTGGAACTGGCGAAGTCCTCACTCACTCACGTGCGATACACCTGGGGAAACAGTGAGGTAAAGGAACAGGCTGCGCCGTTTGAGTTGAAGCCGGGCGAACCGCTTCGGCTGCGGGTGTTTGTTGACCGCTCGGTGCTGGAGATCTATGCCAACGGGCGGCAGTGCATCACCCAGCGCATATACCCGTCGCGCTCCGACAGCTTAGGTGTCGGGCTCGTTTCGCGTGGCGGCGGCATTAAGGTAAGATCGCTCGATGCCTGGGACGTGAGCCCCACAAACTCATGGTAACACCGTCGGCATCACGGGCGATTCAGATGCTGATCCGGCAGTTAGGGCTGGCCGAGGCAATAAATCGGTGTTACGCAATGGATGTCATGAAAGCCCTGGCATAGCTTATGAACAGGAGTGGCCAAGCAACCGCCAACTACGACGAAGACATCCTCGAGAAGAGATTGTGGCCCATGTAAAAAGAAAGCGAGGTGTGAAAGACCAGTCATAATTGGAGGACACTGTATGATCTTAACACCAACAGACAACATTTATTAGGAGGTGCGTTATGTTAGAAAAATACCAATGTCTACATCTGGTTATTCTATGCACTCTGGCCGTGATGGCACCGGCTGTGTTTGCTCGCCCCGTCAGCATTATTGCCTTTAACTCAAAACCGAGTAATGGGCAGAAAGAGTTAATCTGCTATAATCCGGATGGGACAATTAAATGGGGCCCCATAAAGGACGGCACCTTTGGTATAAGCAGTTCAGGCGGTGCTGCCGGTGCTAATGGCGGAAAAATGGAGATGGGCTATGACGGGTATGTGTATATGGTAGCCGACAAACCCGGCGGCGGAATTACGAAGTTTGACCCCGATACGGGTGAAATTTTTGTGGTTCAACAGAATCTTCAGAAACCGTACACGTATCAGAATCAATCGGACCTTACCTTTGGGCCTGACATCGATGACGATGGGATACCTGATTTATATGTATGCACAGGTGACAGGCCGGTGCCTATGGTTCTGAGTTATACCAGCAGCAGCGGGTATGCAGCTTCATCAGGGGCTGTTTTTGTGGCTTTTGACCCCATAAAAAGAGAACCATCCAAGCTCGGTCGCCTCTGTTTTGGGCCTGACGTGACTTCTGACGGGACACCGGAGTTGTTTTGCTTAGATGAGGCGGCCCTTAAAATATGGGTCTATGATGGTAAAACAGGGGCCCCGTTGTATTCCTGGGGTACCGGCGCAGTAGGCGGACACGACATCAAGTATAATCCGCTTGATGGCCGTATCTATCTTTTAGACGGCGGCAGCAGTACGAAGGGAGTGCGTTCTTACCTTCCCGATGGGACTGATATGAATTACGGGGGAATCAACAATGAAGGGATCAGCAGCAATCCCCGAGGTTTTGATAACGCCGGCTGGCCGGACTACGAATGGTATGTGAGCCTGCGAAACAATAACGAATTCACCACCAATCCGGCTATTTGGAGAAAAGACTCTCTTCTTCAGGAATTAGGCGAGTTGTTTGTAGAGTACGGCACGAATGCTACTTGTGAGTGGCCTTCCGTTCAAGTTGCCCTTAAGCGGGTACTCTATGATCCCGCCCCCGCCGCTGATGATCTGTATGTTCCGACCACGCAGACGACCGTGTCATGGAACAATTATGTGGACGCCACCAAGTGCGAACTGTATTTCGGTACCGATCCGAACGTGCTGAATGGGACGAAGATTACCATTCTCAACCCGGCGGCCAGAGAAACGGTCGCGATTCCGGCGGCCTATCTGCCGCTTTCGGACCAGACCGATTATTATTGGGCGGTGGACAGCTACTATGGTGTTCCTGCTCCTGCGCCGCAGGACCCCAATGCGATCCACGACCCCAATGCAATCATTACGCCGGCCACGCCCAATATATTCAGCGACGGTGTCTGGCACTTCCGCGCGAATCATAACGGTGCGCCGGTGGTTGACGTCGCCGATCAGTATCTCTGGCAGGGCAAAGACGGCGTTCCGGGACAGGCGACACTCGCCTTTATGCCGTTCGTTACCGACGACGGTCTTTTCCCCGGCGACACTCTGACCTATCAATGGACGCAGCTTGCCGGACCGGCCGTAACCATCAATCCGGACGATGCCGTGCTCAAGGACATCTCACTGGTTCTGACAGAACTGAGCACCGACTATCAGTTCCAGTTGACGGTCAGTGACGGTGACAGGACAACCTCGGTTACAGCCAGAGTTGTTCTGGCTGCTGATGCCTGTGCCGCCTCGAGCCAGGACCCGGACTTCTCCTACGCCTCGGGTGACATTAATAAGGATTGTATTGTGGACTTGGTGGACTTCACTGAAATGGCGTTGAACTGGCTAAATTGCAACAGCCTGGACGGCTGCGACATCTAAGTTATATATGGTGGACGATTAAATGCTAACCTGCGGAGCCTGATGCAAGAGTTTTCTGCGAATCAGGCTCCGCATTTAATCTCGAGTTGCGATACGGCGAACGGATACTTTACGCACGTGTATGGGGTCTTGAGAGGCTCGTGATATCTCCAGATCTTTTGCATCTCAGAATAATGCTGACGTTGATTTTTTATATCGCGGTATGAGTCTCCGCTAAAATGGTATCCATAGTATTCTATTTTCTGTATGTAAACGCAAGGCGCGACAGCCAACATAACTTATATTACGCCTTCACACGTTGTGCGGTAGTAATGATGGCAGCGTTGATTGTTTGGAGTGTGCTTTGGGCGATTCTGCGGTGCATTAAAGGGGACTGCGTCTCATTTGACACTTGCGGAGCCTAATGCGAAACTTGTCCTGGAAATCAGGTGTGTTATTTATAGACGTGACATGTTGGTACTAAACTCATTTTCGAGTGCATTCTTTGAACGGGAGTCATAGAATGAAACACAGATCAACTCATAGCCGATCGTGCAAACACCCGCATGGCTTCACATTGATTGAATTGCTGGTGGTTATTGCCATTATCGCCACGTTGTTAGCGATTATCGTACCTTCTCTGCGCCTGGCGAAGGAGAAGGCCAGAGGCATCATGTGTTTAGGCCACCAAAGGGGCTTATTGCAGGCCATGTATGTATATGCGCAAAATAACGAGGACAAAATCCCTTCCAATACCGCCGGGAATAACGCTCTTTTTGGTTTTCTCGCTTGGCTGAATTGGACCAACCCTCCCAGTTGGCAAGGCCTCGGTCGTTTGTATGGCGGAGATTACATTACGGAACCCGATATTTTATATTGCCCCTCGCAGAAGAATCCGTTGTTACGCGATGTGGAAACAGAAAATGTAGGGTGGCAATGGACGACCCCGAATGGCAATGAATCACGGGCGATCAGTTACCATTATGGCCTACTTGGGGAGATTCGGGCAATGCGCAGTTTAGAGCTTCAGACAATGAAACTGTCTGAACTGAACTGGCGTGTCTTGATTTGTGATGTTTTTCTGCCTTTTGCAAATGAACCGGTTTGGGCTCATCCGGGGGGAATGTCCGCCGGCTTCGGAGATGGCCATGCAGAGTTCAAAAGGATTGATCAAGAAGTGATAGACTATTCGCAGACCGTGACGGTTTATCCTTTCACTCGGAGTATTGATGATACTGATCTTTTCGTTGCTGCGATGTTTGAATTACTGCGCGGAAAACGGTATGTCATGGATACAAAGTTTTTACATCCATGAGCCATTATTTTAAACAGGAACTGGACACTGAGTGCGTTGTTTAATACTACCAAAACACTAAATAATCATTGTGGGAGTTGCGACATGAAGCGCTTTGTTTTTGCGATGACAGCGGTTGTTGTTCTGTCAGGTATTGGGATGTGTCAGTCAGAAGCCAAGCGTCGACCGCAGGATCCTTCGCCGGAAGACCTGGCCAGGATTCGGGCCGCTGTGCCGAACAAGGCCACGGCCAGGCCGGCGAAGCCTCGGAAGATGCTGGTGCTGTCGTATCAGAGTCATGAACGGGGTCGTTTCGCCGGTGAGAAGATGCTGGCGATTATGGCAGAGAAGACCGGGGCGTTTGAGATAACGCTGGTCGAGGATAAAGAGACTATGGCCAGGATCATGGTGCCGGAGGAACTTAAGGCATTCGACGCGGTCTGTCTGAATAACTCCACCGGTGGTGAGGGCAACGCCGTCAATGGTAAGACGTTTGTAGAAAATCTCAGCGATTATGTCGCAGGCGGTGGTGGTCTCGTAGGTATCCATGCGGCGACCGATAACAAAATGGGCGAGGTTTTCGGCGGGTTCTTCAGCGGACACCCGTGGCGTGAACGCGACCCCGCAGTGGGGGTCAAGATCGACGATCCGCATCACACGCTCACAAAGGTTTTCGCCGGTGAAGGGTTCATGGTCAATGACGAGATATATCAGTTCACAAAGATTTACAGCCGGGAGAATCTGCGGATTCTGCTGAGTTTGGATATGAACAAGACGAAGAACATAGGACAACGAGAGGACAACGACTATGCCGTGGCATGGGTGCGGGCTCACGGCAACGGCCGGGTTTTCTACTGCTCGCTCGGTCACAAGCCTCAGATCTTCCAGGACCCGAAGCTGATGCAGTTCTATCTGGACGGCATTCAGTTCGCATTGGGCGATATCAAGGCAGATATGACGCCTTCGGGGACTCTGCCCAGAGTTGCCGAAAGGCAGTTCCGCCGGTTGCCCGTCGCGGAGTACCGCGACAAGATGAAAGGCGCTTGGCTGGGTCAGATGATCGGCGTCGGCTGGGGTGACCCCACCGAGTTCAAGTTCAAGTGTATTATCCCCGAAGACATGATGCCGCAGTGGAAACCGGAGATGGTCAATCAGCATGATAATGACGATCTTTATGTCGAGTTGACCTTCCTGCGAACGCTGGAACAGTACGGCATGGATGTTTCGATCCGCCAGGCGGGCATCGACTTCGCCCGAAGCGGCTATAAGTTGTGGCACGCCAATGATGCTGGGCGTAACAATCTCCGCAGAGGCATCGCCCCGCCCGACAGCGGGCACCCGAAGTTTAATGGACACGTTGACGACATTGACTACCAGATCGAGGCCGACTATTCCGGCATTATCGCGCCCGGGCTGCCGAACACGGCTATCGAGCTTGGGGACAAGTTCGGCCGACTGATGAACTACGGCGACGGCCTGTACGGCGGGCAGTTCGTCGGCGGTATGTATGCCGAGGCATTTTTTCACTCTGACCCATGGAAAATTGTCGAAGCCGGCTTGAAATGCATACCTCCCGACAGCCAATATGCGGAGATGGTCCGCGATCTCCTCAGGTGGTGCAAGGAAAACACCGACTGGACAAAGACCTGGCAACTGGTGGAGGAGAAGTATCACAAGGACCCACGTTACACGCATGGACTGTGCAGCAAGCCGGGCGCAGGCAGCACTGATCCCAAACTCCAAATTCCTGGGTCCGCACGGGGTGGGGGCAGTATTGACGCTAAACTCAACGGTGCATACATCATCATGGGGTTGCTTTATGGTCAAGGCGATCTCGACAAGACCATCGTGATCTCCTGCCGTTGCGGCCAGGACAGCGACTGCAATCCCTCCAATGCCGGCGGCGTGCTCTGTACCATGATTGGCGCATCAAAGATCCCCTCCCGTTTCACTGAGAAGCTCGACCTTACGGCACAATTCAGTTTCAGCGACTATACACTGCCGCAAGTCTACGACCTGAGCGAAAAACTGGCCCGTCAGGCCGTCATCCGTGCCGGAGGCCGTATCGAGAAAGACGCTAAAGGTGAAGAGATCTTCGTGATTCCGGTGCAGACGCCAAAACCGAGCGCACTGGAGCGAAGCTGGCAGCCTGGCCCCATCGCCAACTCAAAATTTACGGACGAGGAAATGGCCATGATAAAAGGCGATCAAGGTGTAACTGGTGTAGGTAGGCAATTTCCTCCTGAGTGGACGACCTATGCCGATCCGGTGACAGATGTGGAAATCACTGTACTCACAACTTCCACGGCAAAAGATGAAAAAATCTATCAAACGTATCCAAGCTGGACGGCAGATCTCCAACATATTGTCTTTATGTCGGATCGAACAGGCTCTACTCAGTTCTTCGCCATTTCAACAGAGACTGGTATCATTACGCAGCTCACCGAGGACAATTTGCCACGTGCCGCATGCCTCAACCCCACCAAGAACCAGATGTTTTATATAGTAGGCACTGAAATATGGGAGCTGGACATTGACGCGGTTACACGGATGGGTCTTGACGGCCCCCAGAATACGTTCCGCCGCAAAGTGGCGACACTGCCTGACGACGTGCACTTGGGCAGCATCTCCTTGGATAGCAATAGCAAAGACATCTACGTTCCTGTAAGGCGTGATAACTCCTGGAGTCTGTGGTCCTTGAATGCCGAGCACGGCGACTTGAGGAAAATCATCGATCTTGAATTTCAAGGGGGACACTTCCAGGCTCATCCGTCAATCTCAGGCTTGATCATGTACTGCTGGGAAACCGGCGGTGATTCGGAACAGCGGATGTGGATTGTCCGTGCGGATGGCTCGGGCAATGAGCCATTTTACAAGGAGACGTACAATGAATGGGTGACACACGAGGCGTGGTGGGGTTCCACCGTTAAGGCCCTTTTTGTCATATGGCCGAAGAACGATGAAATGCTCAAGAAGCCCCATGGTGTTGCTTACATCAGCCTGCAGGATCGGTCCCTGCGCATTTTGAGTCAGGAGAAAAAGTTCTGGCATGTTGCCGGAGACTCCAGTGGCGGATGGGCTGTAGCCGATACCATGGCCGGCGAGATTTATTTGCTGGATGGAAAAACAGGCCATGCAAAGCTGCTTACGCAAGGACATAGACCCAATGGTGCCACCGTGCACTCACACCCGTCGTTTAGCCCGGATGGGTCATGCGTCCTCTTTGGTTCCGAGAAGCAAGGTAACTGGGACCTGTGTCTTATCCGGTTGAGGTAACGAGTTTCCCGTAAGACCAGATTCAAGAGTCCCTGCGCTAATATTTTTGCACCAGCACTACCTGTTCAAGAAGAAAGCACAATGACTATCGGGTAAACCAGACAAGAAACCATCCGGGAAGAATTGTCCCAACTAAGCTTGACTGGAACAAGCGAAAAAACAAAAAAAATGAGCACTAAGAACGCCAAGGTAATGATTGCTTTTCCTTATAACACTTGGGTGGCTGCTGTGAAATGCAGCATGATTATGTGTGCGGCATGTTTGCTTCTGACCATTGCTTTTGGCGGGCCATTTGCTGCCGCGGCGCAGTCCGACGTGGTAAACGCCTGTGACTTGGGGCAGGTCGATCTGTCGGCTTTTAAGTCGCCAATTTTGTTTGCGGGCGATGAACGGTGTGCTTATCGTGATCCAGCCGCGGTTTATCATTCGGGAGTGTTTTATCTTTATTTCACGTTTGTTGAGATCGAGGAGGATGGGCGCGTTTATTCGTATACGGCCATGAGCACGAGCCGTGACCTGGCGCACTGGAGCGATAAACGGATTATCACACCGAAGGATCAGTCGCTTAACTATTGTGCGCCGGGCAATGTGATTCGCTTTGATGGGCGATGGGTGTTGTGCTTGCAAACGTATCCGAGGCCCGGGGCTAGGTATACGGGCGATCAGAGACCGCCGGGCGGGGACAAGACGTCGCGAGTGTTTGTGATGACCAGCGACGACCTGGTCGACTGGTCGCCGCCACGGCTGCTAAAAGTGAAGGGGCCGGATGTGGCGGTGGCGGACATGGGGCGAATGATCGATCCGTTTCTCTTCGAGGATAAGGACGAGCCGGGCAAATGGTGGTGCTTTTACAAGCAGAACGGCGTGAGCATGTCGTGGTCACGGGACTTGGAGACGTGGACATATTTCGGGCGGGCCGATTCAGGGGAAAATGTGTGTGTGCTGGCCGAGGACAATGCATATTTTCTGTTTCACAGTCCCCACAACGGCATCGGCATAAAACGCTCGATGGATCTTAAGCATTGGCAAGATGTGGATGATGTGATCACGTTAGGACAGAAGGACTGGTCTTGGGCTAAGGGGCGGTTGACAGCAGGATTTGTGATGGATATGCGCAAGGAGGCAGGAATCGGCAAGTACATCATGTTCTTTCATGGTTCGCGTCCGGAGTGCGAGAAGGTAAACTTCGACAAAAATGCCTCCATCGGTATCGCCTGGAGCGACGACTTAGTGACATGGAACTGGCCGGGCAAGTACCCCATGGCATGCCACATTCACACCGGCGTTTCGCCGGAAGGAACAGAAGAACGATAACCAACGACTTCGTTCTTTAAGAACAAAGTAAAAGCAGACTGGTCCATCGGGGACCAGGACGCAAAACCAATGACGTGACTAGATGAGGACAAAAACAATGAGTATGAAGAACGCCAAGGTAAAGAGTGATTTCAATTGTAACAATTGGGGGGCCGCTGCGAAATGCAGCATGATTATCTCTGCGGCATGTTTGCTTCTGACCATTGCTTTTGGCGGGGCATTTCCCGCCGCGGCTCAGTCCGACACTACTGACACCCAACCCAAGGCGCCGATTTTGGGTCCGCTTACGCGTGCGTTCAGCGTAAGCGAGCGCTACCTGGTTATTCCCATCAAAAACGGTGTCAAGAAGTGCGAGCTGACAGTCTCGGTCGAAGGCAAGCCGGTGCGGCGTTACAGCACAGAACTGGCTACAAATCCTGTGGATGTTGACTGGTACGCCTTCTTTACGCTGGAAGAATATAAGGGCAAAGCTGCCTCTGTTTCAGTCGACAGCGCCTCAGAGGATATCTTTTCCCTCATTCGCCAGGTGGACAAAGTGCCCGGCTCGGAGTCATGGTACAGCGAACCGCTTCGTCCGCAGTTTCATTTCTCCCAAAAAGTTGGCTGGAACAACGACACCAATGGTATGGTCTATTATAAAGGCGAATGGCACTTGTTTTTCCAGCATAATCCTGTAGGTTGGAAATGGGGCAATATGACCTGGGGTCATGCGATCAGCAAAGACCTTATACACTGGCAGCAGCAGCCGGACAAACTGTTTCCGAAGACAATGGCGGTTAAAGATTGTTTTTCCGGCTGTGCGACGGTGGACAAGATGAACACCGCCGGCTTCAAAACAGGCGAAGAGGACGTCATTGTCGCCGTCCTGACAGATACCGGCGCCGGCGAGGCGATAGCCTACAGCAATGACCGGGGCCGCACCTTCACCTGGTACGAAGGCAACCCGGTCGTCAAACACAAGGGCCGCGACCCGAAAGTTATCTGGTATGCCTATGGCCCTGACGAACAGCCTCTGAATGAATCCGCTAAGCAGCTTGGAGGTCACTGGGTGATGGCAGTTTATGACGAGAAAGGGGGACGCAACATTGCATTCTATACGTCGACAGATATGAAGAACTGGACTGAACAGAGCCATCTGATGGGCTTTTATGAATGCCCCGAGATATTTGAGCTGCCGATTGACAATGACAACACCAGGAAAAAGTGGGTTGTCTTTGCGGCCGATGCGAAGTATGTTGTTGGCTTATTTGACGGTCGGACATTCACGCCGGAGCACGGGGGCACGCATCAGGTGCACTACGGCAAATATTATGCCTCACAGACATTTGACAATGCACCGGACGGTCGTCGCATTCAGATGGGTTGGGTCAGAATCGACATGCCCGGCATGCCGTTTAACCAGGCCTTTAGTTTTCCGCATGAGCTGACGCTGCGCACTACTGACGACGGTGTGCGGATGTTTGCCGAGCCGATCAAAGAGATCGAAAAGCTGCACAAGAAGGCTCGCAGTGAACAGAACAAGGTGCTGGCCGACGGTTCCAGCGTTGACCTTGCGGTCTCCGGTCAACTGTTTGACATCCGCGCCACGTTCGAGGTTGGCAGCGCCTCGCAAATAGGGCTTCAGATCGGCGACGAGCGTGTGGTCTATGATGCCAAGGCCAACAATCTCGATGGGGCTACCCTGAAACCAATTGGTGGAAAAGTTACCCTGCAGGTGTTGGTGGATCGGCCCATGATGGAGGTTATTGGTAATGACGGTCGCGTCTTTATCACCAAGTCGCGTCAGCCGGGCGAAGTGTCATCCATTCAGGTCTTCGCCAACGGCGGCAATGCCAAGCTGGTTAAACTCGAGGTTTACGAGCTTAATTCAATCTGGAGGTAGCAATGGAAAATGCATCCAAGATAGCAGGCATCGGCGAATTGTTGTATGATGTCCTTCCTTCTGGAAAGCAATTGGGCGGTGCGCCGGCCAATTTCACGTTCCATGCTCAACGACTGGGTCTGGATGCCTATTCGGTCAGCGCGGTCGGCAAGGACGCCGACGGGCGGGCAATTATTAATGAACTGACACGGGCGGGACTCTCGACCAAATACATTCAACAGGTCAATTTCCCGACCGGCACGGCACAGGTATTGCTAAATGCAGGTGGGACTCCGCACTTCACCATCTCGGAAAACGTTGCTTGGGATCATATTCAGTGGACGAACGAACTGAGCATATTAGCCACACAAGTAGATGCGGTCTGCTTCGGTTCTCTGGCACAACGTTCGCCATATTCATGTGAATCGATCTGGCAATTTTTGCAGCATACCAGAACAGATTGCTTACGCATCTTTGACATCAATCTGCGTCAGCATTACTATTCCCGCGATATCATTGAGTTATCTTTGCAGTCAGCCAATGTCGTAAAACTCAACGAGGACGAACTGGAGGTTTTGAAAGAGCTTTTGGACCTGCCGAAATCTCCTAAAACTGCTTTGAGTGCACTGCGGGACCGTTACAAACTAAAGTATATCGCGTTGACCCGCGGTGCCGAAGGCAGTATGCTGATGGACGATCAAACGTGCTGTGATTGCCCCGGTTTTCCTGCAACTGTGGTCGATACAGTCGGCGCCGGGGATTCTTTTACAGCTTTTCTAGCATACGGCATCCTGCATCAACTGCCTTTGGACCGGATCAACCGGCTGACCAATCAACTCGCCGCCTATGTCTGTTCGCAGGCCGGGGCCACGCCGGCACTGCCTGATTCGTTGGTTACAGGGCTCACGCAGGATTTTTTGCGTTCTCCAACTGACCGGTTGCAAACTTCTTGATGACAGTGATAATTTAACAAAAACTACTAAGCAATACTTATTTGCGCGGAGGCTGTGTGAGTGCTATCGGCACAATTCGTCAAAAAGTCAAGACTTCTTTCAAGCCGGTCAATAACAATGTCTCGGTTCACGTTTATGCTTATTCTTATTCTTGTCGCCTTGTGCTTGCGGTTTGTAGTCATGGCAGTACACTTGAACGGCTTGCCAGTTTGCTCAGATGCAGACCATACATGTGTGCAAGTGTTTTTGGCTGGATGCAAAGGCGGCTACACTTCCGAGCATATCCTTCGCTATCTCATCGTGCAGTTTATTATTTAACTTTTTCTAAGGATTCAATAGAATGAATATTAAAGGAGTCTTACTGAGAAGCGCGATTGTCGCGGCGTTGGGAGGATTGTTGTTCGGTTTTGATACTGCTGTCATTTCCGGTGCTGAAAAAACTTTGGAGAAGCTCTATAGTGGCCAGTATCTTTCGATTGCGCAGTACTTTGGTCGGCCTGAGCTGGTAACTGCAGAGACCGAAGGGGGGCTGTCAATGCTTCAAACAACTTCGTTCTGGCACGGCATGGTAGTGGTCACCGCCCTGATCGGTACGGTTATTGGTGCCCTGGCATTTGGAAAACCGGCAGACCGTTATGGGCGGCGGGACATCCTGAAAGTGTTGGGAGTTCTGTATTTCGTCTCGGCCTTAGGCAGCGCAATGGCATGGGGTATGGTCTCGTTCAGTATTTTTCGGTTTATCGGTGGCTTGGCGGTCGGCGGCGCTTCGGTGATCTCCCCGATGTATATTGCAGAAATCTCCCCGGCCCGGGTCCGCGGCCGGTTGGTGGCAATTACTCAGTTCAATATCGTCTTGGGCATTCTGCTGGCGTACCTGTCCAACTGGATTATCAGCACTCTGGATCTGGGCGGACTGGAATGGCGTTGGATGTTCGCGGTCGAGGCCTTACCGGCGGCAGTTTTTTTTGCACTGTTGTATTTTGTCCCTCGCAGCCCGCGATGGTTAGCCGCACAAGGTTGGCTGGATGAATCACGTGTGGTCTTGGAACAGGTTGGCACCGATACCGGCAATGTGGACGAGGAACTGCTGGCTATTCAACAGTCCCTCAGTGCGGATGCTGCAAGTTTGAGAGAGCCGTTTTTCCGACGCAGGTATCTTAAACCTATTATGCTGGCGGTGATGATTGCCATGTTCAATCAGTTGTCGGGTATCAACGCGTTGATCTATTACACAGCGCGAATCTTTGAGATGGCCGGGGCCGAGGGCACTTCCGCACTGGCCCAATCGGTGATTATCGGATTTACAAACCTTGTGTTTACGATGTCCGCCCTGCTGGTCATTGATCATTTCGGACGCAAAAAACTTATGCTGGTCGGGTCTATAGGCTATATTATCAGTCTGAGCGTGGTGGCGTGGGGGTTTTACGCCGGAGGTGGAGAGGCCGCAGGCTGGATTGTATTAACCGGTTTTATCGTCTTCATTGCGTCACATGCCTTCGGGCAGGGCGCTGTCATCTGGGTGTTTATCAGTGAAATATTTCCCAACACTTTGCGGGCTCGTGGTCAGGCTTTAGGCAGCTTTACCCATTGGATCATGGCGGCTTTAATCTCCCAGACTTTTCCGATGTTTGCCGAGCAACTGGGCTGGCGGATTTTTGCCATCTATGGCATTTGTATGGTTGGCCAGCTTATCTGGGTTCTGCTGGTGATGCCGGAAACCAAGGGCGTGTCGTTGGAAGAGATTCAGAAGAAGCTCGGAATCGAGTGAGTTTACATTCGAAATATGCTTTGCCATCAGGCAGGGCTTCTTGAAGCGAATGCGTTGGCCCCCGACCCGCAATCAACGGTTGGCGGCTCTGCGAACGTTCTTTGCCTACGTCGCGAGCCAGGTTCCGGAGATGTTGGAAGTCAGTCAGCAAGTTATGACCGTTCCGGTCAAACGTGCCGCGGCCCCTGAAACCTGCTTCTTGCACCGCGAGGAGATCACAGCATTGTTCAGGCGCCTTCCGTTGAACGGACGCCATGCTCTGCGGGATCAGACGCTGCTCTGCACGCGATCCGCCGAACATATGTGCGTTCCAAATATTGTGATCGGGCACATAATTATGACAATACCAGTATCGCTGTATCGATAATCATCGGGCCCCGTTTGCGTGAATTAACAGAGGGCTTCGTGCAACTGGTCAGTCATTAACAGATGAGTTTTTTGAGACTGCCTTTTGTCCCCTTTGAGGCGCGCCGAACCCGGAACGGCCGGGTCAACAGCGAACTGCTTGTCCGCTTCGATGACAACGACTATTCGGTCCCGATGGAATACGCGTATCAGGATGTAGTGATCAACAAACCACCAGGCGGCGTCACTTGGCCTTCTTCGCAAAATAGTCGGCCCGGCCTCGGACCATGTAATCCCACACTCCCTCTTTCCAGGTCTTCACACGCTTTTGTTCCAGCTCGGTGGTGGCCCGTTTTTCAGCTTCGGCCATCAACTGCCCCAGAGCGGTCATGCGCGGTTCGGTGCCGAGAAATTCCCAGGCGATCCGCGCGTCCTGATGAAATTGCGCGTCCACCGTGCGGACTTCTTCCGGATAATTCTCAGGATTGGAATAAGTCGTTTCGATCAGGCTGAAAAACTTCGCCATGGGCTCGGCCGCCGCACCAAAGTAGCTCGTGAAAAACTCGTTGAGCAGTTCATCCACGTTCAGCGTTGGATCGTCATAGAGTTTCATGGTGAGGTAATAATCCACCTGCTCGCCGATCCCGCACAAAAACACCCCGCGCATGGTCGCGATGGTACATTTTAATCTCGTCGGCCAACATGTGCACGCTGAACCCCGGAAAACAGCGCCATTTCCCGGCTAAAGTCCACATCTCAGGGAAATTGTAGTAGTTCCAAATATGCATTGGCCTGTTCAGTGTCACCCATTTCTTGTAGATGGCATGATCATGCGCCTTAATCCGCGGCGCCCAGTAGTTCCGGGTCTGCAGGCATGGCGCCACAGCTACATTGGGCTCCAAGGTGAAGTCTTCCGGATGAAAGAAAAACACGTCATAGGCCAGCGTCGCGATATACTTGCCCGGATGGGTTTTTGCGACCTCCTTGGCGACCGCGTTTACAAAACTGAACCAGTAATGTGTTGCGGTTCCGTCGCCAAATATCTTGCCCTTCCGGTTATGCATGTCTCGTTTCAGCAGGGCCTGACACCTTGCACACTTGCACCAGCGATTATGGTCGTTGGGAATGATCGCAAAGTAGTCGCCCAGGGCCACGTGGTTTCCCTCCTATGAAGCCAGATGTGTCAACTGAGAATTTTGATTTCTTGCAATTATTTTTGCTTACGCATATTCGCTCCTTTTGAAGCTCTTTTTGGATCGATCGTCTCACGCTCCTAATCAGGTTGCTGCGATTGTTTTTTCTATTTCGCAGTCCTATTCAACTTTACAGAAGTCGGCCTATTCTTAATTACAGGGTTTTGTATGCCCCAAGGGACCGGCCAGGCTCGACCTATTGCGATTCGATCTTTCAAAGAGCATTCGATCTTATAGTTTCGTCCCCTCCGGGACTCCGTTTATTTTGACTCACTCTCCGTAACTTTGTGCTTTAAGGAAAAGCCACATTTCTGTATGATCTGTCTGCCATTGGGGAGGATAGGGCAACGCTGGGAAGCGACCCGAGCGCCCCGTTGGCGGCATACAGCATGGGGCGGTGTCGTCGCTGATGCCGCCCATTTTGGTTTATATGCTGGTGCCTGTAATGCGATAAATCCATATTATTATACCTTCCATCCATTCGAGTTTACGGCTGTCAAGCTGTGTTCACAACAGTGCGGTACCGCCATGGTTTATTGTCGCGGAGCATGGCCCAGCAACACACCAGGATATGTCGGGCAACTGCAACGATAGCTGTCTTCTTCCTCTTGCTGCTGCCTCGGCAGACGCGCTCATAGATGTCGCGTGCCCATCGGAACCGGATGGCCGTCCAGGCGGCCTGGATGAGCATCGCCCGCAGAAGTGGGTTGCCTCGTTTACTGATGCGGCCGGAACGGTCGGTGTCGCCGGACTGAAAACGTCGGGGGGTGAAGCCGATGTAGCTGCAGACGTGTCGGCCGCTCTTGAAGCGGTGCGGATCGTCTATTACCGCAACGAGGGCCTCGGCGGTGCGCGGGCCGACGCCCTGGGCGGTCATAACCAACTGCACCGCACCGTTCTTCTGATTGAGTGCGTCGAGTTTGGCCTCTACGACAGCGAGCTGCTCCTGGGTAGCGGCCAGCAGTTGGAGTTCGGTGTGCAATTGGCCGCGCCACAACTGACAGGGATCCTGGATGTCCTGGCACGGTTGCGCCTGCTGCTGCAGGAGAGCCGTATGCTTCTGCGTCCAGCACGTCTTGCCGGCCGGAAGATGGATCGCCTGGGAAGTCATCACGGCGCGAATGTTGTTTTTGATCTGGGTGCAACGCTCGCTGAGCTTTTTGCGGTAACCCACCAGCGCCCTCTTTTGCCGTACCTGCTTTTCAGGGATGTAGACTTCGGGGAAAAAGCCGTGGTGGTACATCATCGCCAACCGGTGCGCGTCTTTCTTGTCGCTCTTGTTCGGGTTGTTGGTCCATTTCCATGCGGGGTCGTTGACGTTGGCCGCCTTGAATTGCAGGCCCATCTGCCGCAGCATGTCAGCGACCCAGCCGGCCTGGGCGCCGATCTCGAAAAGGACGATGGCGTTCTGGCCGTCGAGCTCTGCGAACGTGTCGTGGAAGCACTGCGGGGCGGTTTTGAGGGTGAAGTATTCAGCCTTCAGCGATGCGGTGTCGAGTTTGCAGAACACGCTCTTGCTCTTGCCCAGGTCGATTGCTAAAATGGTCTTCATAGCCAGATGCTCCTCGATAAAGTTGTCATTACAGCAACTGCCGTCCCAGCGGCGAGTTTGTCACGGCGAGTATAACCAATCACTCGCCACCGGGCATCTGGCTTTCATAGTTTCTTAGTTTAGCTTGCCCGCGGGCCTTCTTACAAGGCCCGGCCTGCAAAAAGTCGCGCCAAACTCACCCCAAACGCATACGGCAAAAGCAGCATGAAAAAGCGGGGCTTAATCAACGGCCCCTAACGGTCCCTTAATTAAGCCGAAGGGTTCAGATAATGAAGAAAGTGCGAGTTTTCAAGGGAAAAGGTTTCAAAAAGAACTTTTTGCCCAGCAAAGCGGATAAGCTCGAAGCACAGCAGTTCTTGCTTGACTATGGAACAAATGGTGATGGTTCTGTCATTGTGGCACAACGCGAAAACAACTTGTTGGTAATTGATGATAAGTACGTGAGACATCTATGGATGATATGGGAGTTCTGGGGGCCACAGATAAATGAAAACAGAATGGAAAGAGTTAAGGTTAAGGAGGTCATAGTGTCTGTGGTGCCCACGCTTTCAACAGGTTCTTCAACGTATACGACGGCGGGAGCACTGACAAGCGGAATCGCAGGGGCAGTCGTTGGCAGCGTCATTGATTCAATTAAGGGAGCTCCAAGAAAAGACGTTTATGGCTCGTTCGAGTTTAAAGATGGTAGTTTTTGGGGTAGCATGCACTACAACTCCATTTTCAAGCCGCGAATGAAAATGACTTCAGAAAACTATCAAGGCGTGATCGCGGCATTAGAGCCCCAAGTGAGCCTTTTGAGGCAGTGTTTTTCTTCGAAGGTGCGGTGGTCACACTAGGCAATGGCAACGTATGACCGCTCCTGAAAGAGAATAAACGTCGTACCGTGGGTGTGTTCACATAACTGTGTAAACGGTCTTAACGATTTCACTTCACTGTTGCCATTATAGCTCGCTTGGGTTACTCTGTCCAGATCGCTCTGAAGGATAGGGCTCTGCTGGAGAGC
>JACZKY010019224.1_pt1 | contig 34551 bp, 26 predicted proteins | sample 8237611 | NCBI WGS metagenome assembly JACZKY01 (sample SAMN16148055, study PRJNA663545) | marine sediment metagenome | biome: sediments and biomass from bioreactor inoculated with such sediments; feature: coastal sediments; material: methane- and iron-fed bioreactor; isolation source: Bothnian...
ATCCTCGGCAGCGCGCAGGTCGATGGTGAACTGGGCCTCGCCGGGGATCACGTTGGTGGCGCCGCGCACCACCTCGAAGCGCCCGGCTGTGCCGACCACCGTTGCGCTCGGATCGGCGCGGCAGCGGGCCTCCAGGGCGAGCACCATCTCGGCCGCGGCCGTGCCGGCATCGTGGCGCAGCGGCATCGGCACCGTGCCGGCGTGACCGGCGGTGCCGATCACCCGGCAGGAATGCCGCACTCCCCCGGCAATCGACGTCACCACCCCGAGCGCTTCGCCGGCCTGGAGCAGTACCGGCCCCTGTTCGATGTGCACTTCGTAGTAGCCCAGCAGAGAAGCAGGATCGCGGCGCAAGCCGGCGATCCCGTCGGGATCAAGACCGGCATCCGTCATGGCGTCGCGCATGCGCACGCCCGCCGCATCGGTGCGCTCCAGTACGCTGGCGTCAAACTGTCCGACCAAGGGGCTCGAGCCCAGGAAGGTACTGGCGTAACGCAGACCCTCTTCCTCGGCGAAGGCGATCACCTCGAGATCAAAGGCCAGCCGTTCGCCGCTCTCGTTGAGATGCCGCGCGAGCGCGATCGGCAACACGATGCCCAGGCGTCCGTCGAAACGCCCGCCATTGCGCACGGTATCGAAATGGCTGCCGGTAATGAGAGTGCGCGCTCCGGGACGGCCACAGGCGATCCTGCCGATCACGTTGCCGATTGCGTCGACCGTGACCGCCAGGCCGGCGACCGCCATTGCTTGCCTGAGCTCGGCAGCGACGGCGCGATGGGCCGGACTGAGATAGGCGACCGTCAATCCTTCGGGGTCGTCGGAATGGCGCCCGAGACGCTCGCAGGCGGCAATGATTTCCGGGCCGATCGACATAGGTGTCACCTTTGCTCCATTGCGTTTCGCAGTGCGCCGGCACGGACGCCGCGATGCTTGTGCCACAAGCGGCTACCATACTACCGTTGGCACAAGCGGTTAGCTCCAGCGCCACCGGAAGATCGCTCCGCCATCCCCCAGCCGCTTCATCACGACCCGGAAATGCCATGACCACCAGGAAGAAACCCACCGACCTGCGCAGCCACCGCTGGTACGGCGTCGACACCCTGCGCGCCTTCGGGCACCGCTCGCGCACCCTGCAGATGGGTTTCACCAAGGAAGAATTCGCCGGCAAGCCGGTGATCGCGCTGGTCAACACCTGGAGCGACATCAATCCCTGCCACGCCCACCTGCGCCAGCGCGCCGAGGAGGTCAAGCGCGGCGTCTGGCAGGCGGGCGGGTTCCCGGTCGAAATCCCCGCGCTGACGCTTGCCGAGAACTTCCAGAAGCCCTCCACGATGATGTACCGCAATTTGCTGGCGATGGAGACCGAGGAGATCCTGCGCTCCTACCCTGCCGACGGCTGCGTGCTGCTGGGCGGCTGCGACAAGACCGTGCCGGCGCTGCTGATGGGGGCAATCAGCATGGACCTGCCGACCATCTTCATGCCCGCGGGACCGATGCTGCGCGGCAACTGGCGCGGCAAGACTCTGGGCTCGGGCAGCGACGTCTGGAAGTACCACACCGAATTGCGCGCCGGCAACATCACCCAGCAGGACTGGGACGAAATCGAGGGCGGCATCGCGCGCTCGTTTGGCACTTGCATGACCTTCGGCACGGCCTCGACGATGGCCTGCATCGCCGAAGTGCTCGGCATGATCCTGCCCGGCGGCGCGACGATTCCGTCGCCGGACTCGAACCACGTCCGCCTGGCCACGCGCTCGGGCAAGCGCATCGTCGAGATGGTCTGGGAAGACCTCAAGCCCTCGGACATTCTGACCAGCGCCAGCTTCGAGAATGCGATCCGCGTGATGATGGCGGGCGGTGGCTCGACCAACGCCGTGATCCACATCGTCGCGCTCGCCCGCCGCGCCGGCATCGACATCACGCTGGCCGACTTCGACCGGATCTCGCGCACCACGCCGGTGACCCTGAACCTGCGGCCCTCGGGGCAATACCTGATGGAGGATTTGTTCTATGCCGGGGGCAGCGAAGCCTTCTTCGCCTCGCTCGGCGACCTGCTCCAGCGTGACGCCCTGACCTGTACCGGACGCACCCTGGGTGAGAACATCGCCAATGCGACTATCCACCTTCCCGACGTGATCCGGCCGCTCACCGCGCCGCTCGAGAAGGAAGGCGGCGTGGCCATCCTCTACGGCAACCTGGCGCCGGGCGGCGCGGTGATCAAGACCTCGGCCGCGACCCCGGAGTTGCTCACCCATACCGGTCCCGCAGTGGTCTTTGACGACTACAACGAGCTCGAGCGCCGCCTCGACGATCCCGCTCTCGCGGTCGACGAGAACAGCGTGCTGGTGCTGCGCAGTGCCGGGCCCCAGGGCGGACCGGGGATGCCCGAGTGGGGCATGCTGCCGCTGCCCAAGAAGCTGCTCGAGCGCGGGGTACGCGACATGCTGCGCATTTCGGATGCGCGCATGAGCGGGACCAGCTACGGCACGGTGGTGCTGCACATCTCGCCGGAATCATTCGTCGGCGGACCACTGGCGCTGGTGCGCGAGGGCGACCTGATCACCCTCGACGTGCCGGGGCGCAAGCTCCAGCTCGAGGTCTCGGACGAGGAACTGGCCGAGCGCCGCGCCGCCTGGCAAGCGCCGGCGCGCAAGTACACCCGCGGCTACGGCGAACTGTACGCCCAGCATGTCGAGCAGGCCGAGCACGGCTGTGACTTCGACTTCCTGGCCCGGGCGGGACGCACCGCGGATCCCGAAATCCACTAGCGATCGGCGCAGGTGCCAATTTAAATCCAGCAAGCAGGTTGGATCACCTTGACAGGTAGCGCGGGCCCGAGATATCTATGGCGTTTCCTATAAGTTCTACTCAGGGAGTTGACATGCGTGTCGTCATTGCTCAGATGAAGCATGAGACCAACACCTTCTCGCCGGTACCGACTCCCTTGTCGCGCTTCGCCATTGGCGGTCGCGTGCCACCCGAGGGGCCGGCGGCCTACGCCGCCTACAAGGGTACGGGCATGGGTATCGGTGCGTTCATCGACTTGGCCGAGGCCGCTGGCGCCGACATTGAGATCCCCATCGCCGCCGGCGCCTGGCCGAGCGGTCCACTGGAAGACGCCGTCTACGAGCACATGGCCGGACGCATTTGCGCCGCGGTGGCCCGCGGTTGCGATGCAGTACTGTTGGACCTCCATGGCGCGATGGTGACGCATAGCTACGAGGATGGCGAAGGAGAACTTCTGCGCCGCTTGCGCGAGATCAACGCCACGGTACCTATCGGCGTGGCGCTCGATATGCACACCAATTTCTACCCGGCCATCGCCCAGCACGCGACCGCCATTGCAGGCTATCAGACTTATCCGCATATCGACATGTACGAGACGGGGGCGCGTGCTGGCCGCGCGATCTTCGGCTTACTGGCGGGCCGGGTGCGACCAACAATGGCGTGGGGAAACCGACCGATGCTGCCGCATGTGATGCGCCAGGGCAGCGACGACTCGCCCAACCGCGAACTGCAGGCGCGTTGCCGTGAGATGGAGGCGCAGGGTGCGTTGTGCGCGTCCGTGTTTGTCGGATTTCCGAACGCGGACATCGCCAACGCCGGGCTCTCGGCGGTCGTGGTCACCGACGGTGACGATGCGCTCGCGCGGCGCTGGTGCGACGAGTTGCTCGACATGGCCTGGCGCGCGCGGGCCGACTTTGTCTACGTCATCGAAGCGCTCGAAGCATCGATGGCGCGCGCCAGCGCACTCGCCGAGACTGTGGGTCCGGGCAGCGGGCCAGTGGTGTTGCTCGACCACTGCGACAACTGTGCGTCGGGCGGAACGATGGACACGATGACGGTGCTCGGCGCCATCCTTGACGCCGGCCTCGAAAACGCAGCGGCGTTCGCCATTTTCGATCCCGCCGCGGTGCAGCAGATGATCGCTGCCGGCGTTGGTGCATCAGTTACCATCGCGCTGGGCGGAAAGATTGACATGCCGTCCATCGGGCTGACGGGTCAGCCGCGCACCGTGTCCGGCAGCGTCAAGCTGATCTGCGACGGCCGCTACCGCAATCGCGGCCCAATGGCGCGCGGCAAGATCAACAACATGGGCCCGACTGTGGTTCTGGACACCGGCAAGGTGGAGATCGTGGTGATCTCCAACCAGGTAGAACCGAATGATCTGGCGGCATTTGTCGCCGTGGGGATTGACCCGACCACCAAGCGCTACCTGATGCTCAAGAGCCGCGTGCACTGGCGCGCCGGCCTGAGCGCGTTAGCGGGGGCGGTCGTCGAGTGCGCTGGCACGGGCGTATGCACCTCCGACTATGCCCGCTTGAACTTCAAGCGGGTGCGGCGCCCGATCTATCCGCTGGACCAGATCTAATGGCGCGTGGCTCCGGAAGTGAGTGCTAGACATGTCAACCCATGACTGAAGACGAATATCTCAGCCACGACGGCTTGGCACTGGCCGGCTTGCTGTCCTCCGGAGAGGTGACCAGCGAGGAACTGATGGCATGTGCCATTGGACTGGCGCGCACGAGAGCGCCGGTGCTCAATGCGCTGTGCCACGAGCGTTTCGACGAGTCGCTCGCGTTGGCAAGAGCGTGGAAACCTCGCGGCACGTTCCGCGGCATTCCGTTTCTGCTGAAAGATTCCGGACTGGCGTCGACCCGTTTCCCATCGGGAATCGGGTCCAGGCTCTTCGCTAATACGACCTTTGCGCGCAATGCGACGTTGGTCGACCGATTCGAGCGCGCCGGATTTCTGACATTTGCACGTACCACGGTGCCGGAACTTTGCATGGCGCCCACGACCGAAGCGAACAGCAACGGCGGGCCCACGCGAAATCCCTGGAATCTGTCGCTGTCGTCGGGTGGATCGAGCGGCGGCGCGGCCGCCGCAGTGGCCGCAGGCATCGTGCCCGTTGCGCATGGCAGCGACGGGGGTGGATCCATTCGCGTGCCCGCGGCATGTTGCGGCGTCTATGGTTTAAAGCCATCCCGCGGACTGGTTCCGATGGGACCATTCCGTGGTGAAGGTTGGGGTGGCCTGGCTTGTGACGGAGTATTGACCCGCAGCGTCAGGGATACCGCCGCGACGCTCGATGAAATCGCCGGGCGGGAGACCGGTGCGCCTTACGCGGCACCGGTCAGGCGTGGCTCCTACCTGGCTGCCATTTCAAAGCCATTGCGCAAACCACTGAAGATTGCCGTCTGGAGCCGCGCCTGGAGCGGCATCAAGGTTGATTCCGAAAACCTCGCTGCAGTCGAGCGTGCGGCCGCCCTCTGCAGGGACCTCGGGCACGTGGTGATGGACGCGGAACCACCAGTCATTGACTACGACGGCTTCATTGAGGCGCTCATCAACGTCATGGCGTCGAATATTGTCGTTGCCTCCGACGCCAGGTTGGCCGTACTAGGCAGGACACTCGAGCCGGACGATCTCGAACCGGCCATACGGGACGGTTACGACATCGGAAAACGTATTTCGGCCGCCCAGTATGTCGACGGCATCAACCGGTTTCACGCGATCGGGCGCGTATTGGACACAGTTCTGCAGGACTGCGACATAGTTTTGACTCCGGCTTTGACGCGTTTGCCCGCGCAGCTTGGAGACCTGTCAACACGGATCCCTTCCTTCACCGAGTTTCGCCGCAAGGTTTCGCACTACACGCCATTTCTCGCGGTCATCAATGCCGCCGGACTGCCGGCGGCGTGCCTGCCCTTGTCGTGGACGGACAGCGGGTTGCCGGTATCATCACAACTCATTGCCAGGTTCGGACGTGAGGACATGATTCTGCGGCTGTCCGCGGAACTGGAATCGAGCACACCGTGGGCGATTCGGAAACCGCCCATATTCGAAGCGAGCCACCAAAACCTGCGGTGAGATGGCAAAATTCTTGGTGAGAGAAGTGCAACCTCCTGAAATGAGTCGAATACATGATGATCCAAGCCCAATCTACGGTCCAGATCGATGACGAGTTCGCCAGGGTCACGGAATGGCGCTTCCCTCCAGGCGGCGCCACCGGGTTCCATCGCCACGAACTTGACTACGTCGTTGTGCCGATGACGACCGGGCAACTGTTGATCCGGGACGCCGCCGGGGAACGGCTTACCGATTTGCAGGCTGGTCAGTCTTACTCTCGCAACGTCGGCGTCGAGCACGATGTAATCAACCCCAACGACTTCGAATTCGTCTTCGTTGAGGTGGAGATCCGCAGAGAAAAGAGAGGAAGCGATGCTGCTGGAGGTTGAGGGCATCGCCTATTCCTATGCCGGCGCGGTGGCCGTGCGCGACGCGAGCTTCGTCGTCGGTGAGGGCGAGGTCGTAGCGCTGGTCGGCACGAATGGAGCGGGCAAGTCCACATCGGTAAAGGTGATCGCCGGTGCGCTGCGTCCGTCGCGCGGGCACATCAAATTCGCGGGCGAGGAGATTGGCGGCAGATCCGTCCACGAGGTGGTGGAACTTGGCATCACGCTGGTGCCGGAAGGTCGGCTCGTCTTCCCGCTAATGACAATCGCGGACAATTTGCTGGTGGGTGGGTGGACCCCGCGTGCGCGCAGTGAGCGCTCGCGGCGTCTCGACGAGATCTTTGCGATTTTCCCCCCCCTGGCCCAGCGCAGCCTGCAACTCGCGGGCAGTCTTTCGGGCGGTGAACAGCAGATGCTGGCGATCGCACGCGGCCTGATGAGTGGGCCACGCCTTATCATTCTCGATGAACCATCCCTCGGTCTGATGCCCAAGATGGTGCGCGAACTCTTCCGTCTGATTGCCTCGCTTCGCGAGCGCGGCGTGTCAATTCTGCTCGTTGAGCAGAACGTCCATCAATCACTGAAAATTGCCGACCGCGCCTACGTGCTCGAGAAGGGTACGGTCGTGCTGGGGGGCACCGGGGCGGAACTGATCGGCAATCCCTATGTGCGCGAAGCGTTTCTGGGGAGCCCTCAGGTATCGTCCTCATCGCTGCCGAGATAGGCGGCAATTACGCGCTGATTCGACGCGATCGCCGCCGGTGATCCTTCGGCGATCTTGCGACCGGCCTCAATGACGAAGATGTGGTCCGAAATTTCCATGACGGCACGCATGTCATGTTCGACCAGGAGAATCGTCAGGCCGCGGATGCGCATGCGTCGCAGAATCTCGACGATCTCGCCGGTCTCGGACGGGTTGAGGCCGGCGAATGGCTCGTCTGCGAGGAGCAGGAGCGGTCGGGTTGCAATCGCGCGCGCGAGTTCGAGCCGGCGAAGAAATCCCACCGTCAGGCTCGATGCCATCGCCTGGGCATGGGCTTCGAGGCCGGTAAGACTGATCGCATCGTGTACGACGGCGTCGGCATCGCGGGGACCGTCCGCGCCGAACAACGCGCCGACATATACGTTGTCAAACACCGAGAGGCCCGGAAAGGGCTTAGAAATCTGGAAGGCGCGCGCAATGCCCATCCGGCTGATCCGATCCGTCGGCATCCCGTCGATCCGTGTACCGTTGAATTCAATCGTCCCGGCACTGGGCGGCAAGTATCCGGTTATCAGGTTGAAGATCGTCGACTTGCCGGCGCCGTTCGGACCTATCAGGCTGCAGATCGATCCGCCTGGTAAGTCGAGATCAATGTCGCTCACGGCCAGCAGGCCGCGGAAGCGCTTGCTTAGGCCGCGCAGCGCCAGGATTGGGGAAGTGGCGCTCATGACTGCCCCTTGCGCTCACGCCAGCGCCGAACCAGTCCGAGCAAGCCACTCGGGGCGAGCAATACCAACCCGATCACCAACGCCCCCGTTACCAGCAAATGCAGGTCGAGCAGTTGGCCGAGCAGCACGTTAGTGACGAACACGAGCAGAGCAGCGCCAATCACTGGTCCGATCAACGTCCCGATGCCACCGAGCATCGTGTGCAGAATCATGTTGAGCGAAAAGTCTATGCGAAATACCGAACCCGACGTGAAATAACCGAGAGCATATGCGTAGACGGCCCCGGCGAGTCCAGTGACCACGGCACTCAACACGAAGGCAATGATCTTGAAGCGCTCGGTTGGCACGCCGAGCATGCGCGCGGTGTCCTCATCTTCGCGGATCGCTGTGAGTCCGGCGCCGAGTTTGCTGGCGCGGATCCAGGCCGCAAGCGCGAAGCTGCCCACCGCAAGCGCGAGGAAGCAGTAATAGAAGAAGTCCTCCGGGCGCAGCGCCTCGGGCACGACATTGGGAAGTGTCAGCCCCATCGAACCCTGGAACGCGTCGACATTCTGGGCGAGCTCGCCCAACACCTGGGACATGCCCAGCAGAGCGATCGCGAAGTAGATGCCGCGCAGCCTGAGCACCGGATAGGCCACCAGAGCCGCAAACGCGCCACTGATCAGCCCGCCGAGGAGTGTACCTGCGACAAAGCCCAGCACTGGCGGCAGCTCGTAGTGAAAATGGAGCAACCCCGTCGCGAAGGCGCCGAGCCCGACAAAGGCGGTGTGGCCGAAGCTCCAATAGCCGGCGAACCCACCGAGGATATTCCAGGCGAGGGCGAGCACGGAGGAAAACAGGAAGAGCTGGGCGACACGCACGTAATAGGGCGGTGCAACCAACGGCAATGTACCGAGAATGATGATCGCAACCACGATCCAAGCGATTGTGGTTGAGCGCTTCACCGTGAACCTCCAAAGGCGCTGCCAAGCAACCCGTTCGGGCGGACCATCAGCATCAGCACCAGCACGAGGAACATGACCGCGTTGGGAAAGGCCGGCCCGATGTATTGCGCCGTGAAGGTGCTGATGAGTCCCAGCAGCAGGCCGCCGAGCAGAGCGCCCCCCGGACTCCCGACGCCGCCGAGGACTACGACGGCGAAACCCGTCATCGTCCAATGCCCTTCATCGGGTGGCATGAAGGGCAGCACGATGCCGATCACGACTCCCGCGGCTCCGGCGAACGCGCTTGCCACACCAAAGGTCAGACCGTAGACGTGGCGTACGTTGACGCCGCACAGCCCGGCCGCGAAATCCTGCTGGGCGGTTGCGCGGATCACGCGGCCCCAATCCGTGCGGTAGAGCACGAAAGCGAGCAGACCGATGAGCGCCAGACTGGCCCCGAGCGCGGAGATCCGCACCAGGTCGATGCTGAGCGCGCCGACGCGGATATTGGTGAAAGCATAACTCGGTGTGAGGCTCTTGACATCGGGGCCGAAGACCAGCACCAGCAGGTTGCGCAACACGAGCGCCATGCCGAAGGTCACCAGCAGCGAGGCAAGCAAAGACGATCGATCGACGGCGCTCTGGATTAGTGTGCGCTGATACGCGTAGCCGGCCAGAAAGAGCGCCACCATCACCCCAGGGATGGCCAGCAGAGGATCCATGCCGAGCCAGTGCTGCGCCGCCCAGGCAATGTAGGCACCGATCAACACAATGACGCCATGCGTCAGATTGACGACGTTCATGACCCCGAAGATCAGCGAAAACCCAGCGGCGGCGAGCGAGAGCACACCACCCAGCACGAGTCCATCGAGGAAAGTCTGAAAGATAAGTGTCATGCGAATCTCGGGGACCTTGAACCGTCGTGGGTACTGAGTAATCCCCGCAGCAAACCCATGGCTGTCACCGAACCCCGTTCAATGAGACCGACGAAGCGCCCGATGCTGCGTACGATGCAAACGCGGGCGCTGGCTTTGGAATGGCGGCAGTTGGACAGGATCACTTCTTCAAGTGCACGACCTCGCCGCCGACATGATCGGGGCATTGCGCCTTGAAGTGGCGGGCGATCTCGGCACCGGTGGCAAACCAGACGTCGGGGAAACGCCGCGTCCATTCGATGAATTGCCGCAACAGTGCGAGGCGCGACGGGCGACCGGTCACCTGGGGATGCATCACCAGGCTGAACAGTCCGCCCCAGCGGTAGATTTCCTGAAACTCTTCCTGCCAAATCGACATGATGTGTTCATTGGTGAAGATCGGTCGCGGACGCGCGATCGAAAACAGCATGTAGACCGCATCGTCAAGCGACCAGTGCCACGGCAGCTCAATCAGGCTCGGCGTACCGTCTGCGAGCAGGTGGCGATAGGGAAGCACGTCGTCCATCATCGATGAATCGTATTCGAGTCCTCGCTCATGCAGCACCTTGAACAGCTCGGCACTGGTCTCGCCCGCAGGAGACCGATAGCCGAGTGGCTTGTATCCGAGTACCTTGCGCAACGAGTCGAGCCCCTTGTCGATTGACTCGACAAGGCCCTTGGGATCACTGGGGTCGGGGTATTCATGCGCGTAGCCATGATGCCCGATCTCGTGGCCATGTTCGAGAATCGCGGCGCACCGATCAGCGTGTCGCTCCGCGGTCCACCCGGGAACGAAAAAAGTTCCCTTGACGCCGACATCGCGCAACAGTTCAAGAATCTTCGGCACCCCGACCCGCGCGCCATATGTACCCTGAGACATCGTGCCGGGCTTCTGCCAATTGGCGGAGTCACGGCTCGTCCATAGGGTCTCGGCATCGAAATCGAAGCTGAGCATGACCGCAAGCTTGGCGCCGCCCGGCCAGACGATGTCCGGCCGGGAGTGGGGAATGCTGGGGGTGCCCGTGTCGGACATGATTTAGCTTCGCTCCGTCCATTTCGGCGCAGGATAGATCACCTTCGCCGACGCCCCGTCGGTCGGGTAAACGATCTCGACATTGCCGCTTTGTACCTGGCCGATCTTGGGCCCAAGAAGAACGGCATCGCCGTCGCCGTCTTTGGTGAACTTCACACGGCCATAGAGTGTCTCGAGATCGGTCGCTGCCAGCGCATCGCGCACCGCCTCCGGATTCAGGCCCTTGACCTGCTGCATTGCGTTCAGGTAGATGCCGATGCAGGCGGCGCCGGCGGCCGTGTGGTAGGCGAGCGGGCGCTGATTGATCGAGCGATAGTAATCCGCGAAGCCCTTGGCACTGCCAAAAAACGCATCCTTGAAGTTCGCGCGCTCGTCCCAGTAGATCGCCACAATGATCGACGTCGCGTATTTGCCAAGCGCATCACGATAGCTCTGCAGCTGCGGCCCGAGCGTCTGGTAGAGCAGTTTCACGTTGGTTTCGCTCGCGGCCATCTGGCGCGCGATAAACAGGGAGTTCTGATCATGCGTCGTGCAGATCACCATGTCAGGCGTCTTGGCACGAATCGAGTTCAGCACGCTCGACGCGTCGGTGACTTGCTCGGGCAGTTGGTATTTCTCGACCATTTTGTAGCCGGCTGCCTCCATGTCCTTGATCGCGCCGTCGGCCTGTGTGCGGCTGAAAGCATCGTTGGTGAAGATGATGGAGAAGGTCTTCGGCTGCGGCTGCATTGTATTGAAAAACGCGACCGAGGAGAGGAATTGCCGCGATGCGCGCGGGTACAAGCCGAACACGTAACGATAGCCCTTCGTGAAGATCTGGTCCGAACCGCCGCCGGCCTGGACCATCGGCTTGCGCGCACGTTCGGTGATGGCCGCGGTCGGAAGGACGATGTTCGAGCCGAACGATCCGAGGAAGAAGTCAATCCCCTGGTCGAGCTGCTGCTGGATCAGCGACGTTGCTCGCGAGGGATCTGAAGCGTCGTCGAACATCTTCAGCTCGAGCATGTATTTCTGTCCGCCGATCTCGACGCCACCCTTGTCGTTCACGATCTTCACTGCCGCCTGATAGCCGGCAAGAACGTTGAGGCCCGTCTCGGCCGCGCGCCCCGAGAGCGGGATCGAGCCACCGAAGGTAAGTGTCTTGGTTTGTGCGCGGGCGGTACGGATGAGAGCGGGCGCAGCAAGCACGGCCGCAGTCGCGACGGTGAATTGACGACGTGTAAATTTTGTCATTTTGGCAATCCTTGTGGCATGATCTGCGGCTTCGAGAATGGCACCTATTATTTCTTCCCTGGATGCGGTAGTTGCAGCAATTGCGCACGCGGCGATCGCGCTAATCCCGCCAAGGCGAGAGTACTATATTATTGATTGAATGCAAATGGTATGACTTCGCACGCGGCGGGGTTAGGTCGGTGGCGCAATGTCGTATCAGCACCGAATTAATGCAAACTGCGTGGACACTGAAAAGCGAGACAGAGTCGCTGCAATGCAACGCGCGCCAGATTCATCGTAGCCGTATTCATGGAGCGCGCAGCCGCTTATCTGCCGCGCCCCGGACCATGCCGACCGTCATCGCGGATTTCGGTCACGTTTTCGCATACAACACCGGTTGCCAACAAGAGTGGACAGATCGATGAAGCGGTCGGACGCATGTCGCGTCGGGGTTGAAATTGGCGGGACATTTACAGATCTCGTTTGGGCCGATCTAAACGGCGAACTCCATACCAGCAAGGCACCGTCGACGCCCCAGGCGATAGCTGATGCCGTCCTGACGGTGATCAGCCAGGCCGCAGTCCCGTTGGAGGATGTGGAACAAATCAGCCATGGATCCACGGTTGCCACCAATGCGCTCATCATGCGCAAAGGGGCACGCGCGGGACTCCTCACGACCGCTGGTTTTCGTGACGTCCTGATGATTGGCAGGGCGGACCGGGATCACGATATCTACAGCATGCGATATCGTCATCCGGACCCACCCATCCGCCGCGACATGATTCGCGAGGTTCCAGAGAGGATCATGCCCGACGGCACGATTCTGCTTCCTATTGACCTCGCCGAAGCGCAGCGACAGGTCGAAGCGCTTCTGGACCAGGGCGTTGAAGCGATTGCGATTTGCTTGCTCCATGCGTATCGGAATCCTATCCACGAACAGGCGCTCCAGCGCCTTATCCGCGCGCGCGCCCCCCAGGTGGCGGTTTCAGCCAGCCATGAGATCTCGCCCGAGTTTAGGGAATACGAGAGGAGCGTCACAACGGTTGTGAACGCCTTCGTGGGTCCCGTCGTCGGACAATATGTTGAAGACCTGAATCGCAGATTGGCGGCGGGTGGATATCGTGGAATTCTGCAGATCATGCAGTCCAACGGCGGAACGATGCCGGCTTCCGCCGCCCGAACGAACGCGGTGCGCATGTTGCTCTCGGGACCCGCGGCAGGGGTGCGGGCCGCAATGTGGTTCGCGCGGCGCAACGGCATCCACGACGCGATCACGCTCGACATGGGCGGTACCAGTACCGACGTAGCGATCGCTCCCGGCCTGGTACCGTACCTGGTGCCGGAGTTGAAGATCGACGGTTTGCCGGTGCGGACCGCCTCGATCGATATCGCGACCATCGGGGCGGGCGGCGGGAGCATTGCCGCGATTGACCAGGGCGGGTTTCTTGCGGTGGGTCCACAAAGCGCCGGCGCCGTGCCAGGCCCGGCCTGTTATGACCGTGGCGGCGAGCGCCCTACGGTCGCCGATGCCCAGATCGTCGCGGGTTTGCTTCGACCAAAGCGGTTTTTCGGGGGCAAGATGATTCTGCGGGCAGACAAGGCGGAAGCGGCGCTCGACGCATTGCTGCTTCCGGGCGGGGCCGGGGCGGCCGCCGACGCGGTACTCCGGATCGTCAACAGCAACATGGCGAGTGCGGTGCGCCTGGTCTCGACGCGACGCGGAATTGATCCGCGTGATTTTGCGCTCGTTGCCTTTGGAGGCGGGGGTCCGCTCCACGCCGCGATGGTTGCCGATGAACTCGGGGTTAACCAGGTTCTCGTGCCCTGGGCGCCGGGGATTGCAAGCGCGTTTGGATTGCTGATTGCGGACACCTTGATCGATATTGCCCAGAGTTCGATCCAAGCGCTTTCCGACACGAGCTTGAACGCCGCTCGGATCGCGCAACTTAGGTCGCGAGCCGCAGAGGCCGCGCTGCAGAATGGTGTTCCCGAGAATGAATATGAGGTCGTCATCGGGATCGATATGCGATATGCGGGGCAAGCCTTTGAACTGACCATTTGGCCAGACACCCGACCCGCCGCTGCAGGAGAATTGCGTGAGCTCTTCGAAGCCGAGCATCGCCGCTGCTATGGCTATTCGCGCGCCAGCCTGAGCGTCGAAATTGTCGGCTATCGCGTCCGGGTAGTACGTGACAATGGCGCGATGCCCAACACCCCCATCCCCTCGGGTCAAGGACCGGATCCAGAAACAGTTTCGATCACGTTGGGCGGGGAGCAACACACCGCGCGGCTCGTGGCGCGGGAATCGCTGCCCATTGGTGCCCGGGTCGCAGGCCCGGCCATCATCGATGAGGCGACGTCAACGAGCTTTGTCCCCAACGGCTGGCAAGCGGAGGTACTGCCGACGGGAGATCTCATGCTGCGGGTGACTCGATGAAGATGGACCAGACGCGGCTCGTTATCATCGCCCGCGCGCTCCAGGCGGCAACGGACGAGATGGCGGCGAATCTCATTCGATCCGCATTTTCCGCGGTCATACGCGAGGCGCGCGACTGCTCGACCGCGCTTCTTGACGCCACCGGGCGCGTCGTAGCACAGGCCGACATGATTCCGATGCAAACGGCGGCCCTAAGCAGTTCGTTCCTTGCCGCTGCTGCCCAGTTGGACTTGTCAAACATCCGGCCGGGCCAGTGCGTCGTCTTGAATGATCCGTACAGCGGTGGCCAGCATCTCAATGACATCATCCTCTTCAGCCCGATCTTCCATGCCGGCAAGTTGCTGGCGTGGAGCGGCAGCACTGCCCATCACCTCGACATCGGCGGCGCCTCTGCGGGAGTCAATACGCGCGCGACCGAACTGATCCAGGAGGGCCTGGTCATTCCGCCCTTGTTGCTCGACGTCAAGCGCGACTGGCATGGTGGAATGATCGAACGCCTGATTTTTGCGAATATCCGGACTCCGGAAATCGGGATGGGTGACATGGACGCCCAGTTTGCCGCCAACTATGTCGGCGCTCTCCGGGTGGTTGAAATGGCAGATCGGTTTGGACCCGACATGGTTTGCGCGGCGATGGAAGAAGTGCTCGATTACAGCGAACGCCGGATGCGCGCCGCGATCGCTGAGATTCCCGACGGCACGTGGACCGGCGAGGCGTGGATGGATGGCGATGGGCATGACGAGAACAGCCCGGCCATCAAGATCGTCGCGACCGTCACGATCCGGGGCAGCGACGCAACGATCGACTTTAGCGGAACCGATCTTCAAGTACGCACCATGTTCAACTCGCCTTTGGCAAGCAGCATTGCCGGGGCGGTAACGGCACTGCGCAGCATTCTCTCCGACACCGACATGCCCGCGAACGACGGCTGCAATAGGCCATTGACCTTGATCATCCCGGCCGGGACGATTTTGAATCCGCGCAAGGGATCTCCAGTGCGCGCCCGAGCGACCGCTTGTTGCCGGGCACTCGATGCGGTTCATGCCGCGCTCGGGCAAGTCCTTCCGCGCCGCGTTCCAGGTCAGGGTTCGAATGCGACGACCGGCTTGTTTCTGACATATCCAAGACCCGACGGGGGGTTCAACATTCATGTCGATGTGCTAGGCGGCGGTTGGGGGGCGGGATATGACTATGATGCGATTCACTGCACCGACCATGTCCTTTCTTCCTGCCGCCTGACGCCCTCGGAATCGATCGAACAAATCAACCCCCATGTACTGATCGAGAGCTTCGGTCTCATCCAGGATTCCTGGGGCGCGGGACGGTTCAACGGCGGCATGGGAATCGTGCGACGTTTCCGAATCCGCGTGGATGGAGTGAATCTGAGCCTGTACTCCGATCGCTTCAAGTTGCCCCCCAAGGGTCGTGAACAGGGCCAAGATGGCAAGCGGGCGCGCTTGACGGTGTCGCGTGGCGGGGAACTAATTGAGCTTGGGGCAACCAGCACCTTCACGCTGCTGGCGGGCGACCTAGTTGAAATCAGCCTGCCCGGGGGCGGCGGCTGGGGCGATCCACGCCAACGCAGCCGGTCCGCAGTCGCGGCAGATCTCGAGGATGGTCTGATATCAACGGAATTCGCACGCCGCAACTATGGTTCTTCACTGGATAAGAGTGATGTCCAAGATAAACCGAATGCGAAGTGAAGCTGCACATCGGGCGATCTCTTGCGTACTCGTCGACCCGCACCGATCTCATTGAGGAGGCATTGCACATGAACCGGAACCGACCAGAAGCGCCGCTCCTGCGACCCGAGGACATAGATGCAGGCCCGCTGGTTGAGGGAATCATTGACTGGGTTGAGATGGAAACTCCCTCCGAGCGCCCGGACATGATCGATCTTCTTCTGGATCATGTCGCGGCGCAATTCACCGGCCTTGCGGTCGCAGTCCGGCGCATTCCCGGGCGCGATGGCTGCGGCGGACAGTTGGTGCTCAGCTATGCACCACCTGGAGTGACCGGAAAATCGGCGCTTCTGCTTGGGCATATTGATACGGTCTGGGCGACGGGAACCCTTGCTGAACGGCCGGTGCGGCGCGAGGATGACCGGATTTACGGCCCGGGCATTTTCGACATGAAGGCAGGATCTTTCCTTGCCACCGAAACCTTGCGTCGGATCGCTGCTGCCGGGGCCATCCCGCCGCGTCCAATTACCGTCTTCCTGAATTCGGATGAGGAGATCGGCAGCCTGACCTCACGAGCATTGATCGAGGAGCTCGCTTCGGAAGCGGCGTTTGTCTTGGTGCCCGAACCTGCCTTCGAGGAGCCGGGCACCGTTGTTACGTCCCGCAAAGGGTGGGGGCGATTCAGGTTGAAGGCCTTCGGACGCTCGTCTCACGCGGGAGGCAATCTATCCGATGGTCGCAGTGCAATTCTCGAAATTGCACGGCATATCCTGGACATAGAAGGACTTACGACACTGGAACCGCATGCCACCTTCAATGTCGGGGTGGTCGCGGGCGGGACCCGTTCGAACGTTGTGCCGGCCGAAGCGGTGATTGAGATCGACATGCGTGCCGACGACCTCGCGACCGCCGAGCGCGTCACCCGGGAACTGCTCGCCCGACAAGCCTACGGCCCCGATATTCGCCTCGAGATCGAAGGCGGGATCAACCGTCCACCGTTTGAGCGCAGCCCGGCGGTCGCGAGAATTTACGAGGCGACGAAGATACTGGCCGCGGCGCTGCGATTGCCGATGGCGGAGACGAAGAGAGGGGGGGTTTCGGATGGTAATTTCGCCGCTGCAATGGGACTTCCGGTGATCGATGGTTTGGGCTGCAATGGAGCGGGCGCCCATGCCGTGCACGAGCACATTGTTGCCTCCACAGTGGCGCCCCGTGCCGCCCTCTTGCACGGGATGCTGATGTCAGCAAAATTTCAGGATTCCTTTGCCTAGTCTGCCCGCGTTCGCAGGGGCAACGTCCAGCAGGCGCTGATGGGTGCATGGAGCGCAGCCGACTTCGCCGCGCCGAGCGTTGTGGTCCAGACGCGAGACGACGGCGTGATCATCCTGCGCTCTGGTCATGCGCTGGGCGACACTCTGCCCTTGGTGACGCAGCGACTCGCGTACTGGGCCGGGGTCGCGCCCGAACGAACTGCCTTCGTCGAGTGCCGCAACGGTGCCGCTGCGCGCTCGATCAGCTATAACGACGCGGCGATCCGGTCTGCCCAGCTTGCAGCACGCCTGGCGCGGAAGGCGCTGTCGCCCGAGCGCCCGTTGCTGATCATTGCGCAAAGCGGCATTGATCATGCGCTGCTGCGCATTGCGGCCATGCGTATCGGCCTGCCGTTTGCGCCGCTGTCACCGAACTTGCTGCGTTTGCCCGGGGGACCGGCACGCCTGTTCGAGATCACTCGCCAATTGAATCCGGGCATGGTCTATGCCGACGAACCCGCCATGGTCGGCGCGTTGTTGGGTGAGGCGGGATTGGCGGGTCTGGCCGTCATTGGAAGTGAGGACGCAGCCTTTGCCGATGGCGCCACGCCTCTGGCCTCGGAGCAGGAGGAGAGCCTGGCGTCTTTGGAGGCTGCGGTTTCGCTGGATTCAGTCGCAGCCATCTTCTTTACCTCGGGCTCGACGGGAATCCCGAAGGCGGTGATGACGACGCAGCGCATGGTCTCGGCGAACCAGGCCGCGATCGCGATCCTGTGGCCATTCCTGCGGCAGGAACCGCCCCGGTTGCTCGATTGGCTGCCCTGGCATCACACCTTCGGCGGCAACGACAATTTCAACAAAATGCTTTGGCACGGCGGCACCATGTATATCGACGACGGACGGCCGACGCCGGAGGCGATCAAGCGGTCGATCGCAAACCTCGAGCTGGCCGCTCCGACGATCCACATCAACGTCCCACGTGGTCTCGAACTGCTGCTCGAGGTCATCGAGGGCGATCCGCAGGCGCGCGCGGCGTTTCTGTCCAAGCTGCGCCTGATATTCTTCGCCGGCGCCGGGCTGTCACGCACCACTTGGGATCGCTTGCGCGCGCTCGTTGACGGTCACGCCGCCGCCGGTGGAGCGAGGATCGCGCTCACGTCGGGCTGGGGGTCGACGGAATGTGGGTCGACGATCTGTCTGGTGCATTTCCCGACTGATGCTCCCAACGCCGTCGGACTGCCGTTGCCCGGATATGAGATGAAGCTGGTGCGCGTTGGCGGGAAGCTCGAGGCACGCGTGCGCGGGCCCAACGTCACGCCGGGGAATTGGCCCCCGGGTGATGCCGACCGATCGGCATTTGACGATGAGGGCTACTACCGGACAGGGGATGCGGCGCGATTTCTGGATCCCCACCGACCCGAAGCCGGCCTCGCATTCGATGGCCGGGTCGCAGAGGATTTCAAGCTGTCCACGGGAACCTGGGTGTCGGTGGGCCCCCTGCGTCTGGCCCTCATGGCCGCGCTTGCACCATTCGCGCGCGAGGTCGCGATCGCCGGTCACAACGAGAGCTTGGTTGGAATTCTGTTGTTCCTGGACCTGGACGCCTGCCGAAGCGCGTGCGGGCTGGCCGCAGAGACCTCTGAGAGCGAAGTCCTCACCTCCGCCCAAGTTCGATCCCGGATTATGGGGGCGATAGGGGCGCATAACGCCGCCCAGCCAGCGTCGAACAACGCCGTGCGGCGGGCGATCCTGATCGGCGAGGCGCCTTCGGCTGCAACAGGCGAAATCAGCGAGAAAGGTCATCTCAACCAGAAAGTTGCCCTCGCGTGCCGCGAAGCGCTAGTGCAACGACTGTTCCACGAGGAGGCGACTGCCGATGTCATTCGGTTCTAGCCGGATGCCGACCACCCAGACCAGAGGAAATGCGATGAATTACGAAACCATTCTCTTCGAGCGTGACGATCAAGATCAATTCGCCACGGTCACGCTCAATCGACCTGACAAGCTCAACTCGATGAACGGCGCGTTGCTCGACGAACTCGACCACGCGGTGCGGTCCGCCAGTGCGGATCCCGAGATCAATGCGCTGGTTCTGACCGGAGCGGGACGTGCATTCACGACGGGCTACGATCTGAATTCGGATGACTTCGAGCTTGACGTCGAGGGGTGGCGGGCGAATATCGGCGCGAACTGCGCACGGCTGATGACGATCTGGAATGCCCCGATTCCGATCGTGGCGGCGGTCAATGGTTACGCTCTGGCCGGTGGCCTGGAGTTAATGATGTGCTGCGATTTGGCCATCGCGGCGGAAGACGCCCAGCTTGGCGAACCGGAGGTTCGCCACGCCTCGGCGCCACCGTCGTTGATGATGCCCTGGCTGGTGCCAATCCGGCATACGCGCTATCTGATGTACACCGGCGACCTTATCGACGGGGTGGAGGCTGCCCGCATCCATCTGGTGAACAAGGCGGTGCCGCGCGATCACCTCATGCCCGAAGTGCGGCGCCTCGCCGCCAAGCTTGCCCGCATGCCCAAGCCCGCGATCAAGTTCGCCAAGGCAGCCCTCAATCACCAGCAGGTTGCCGCAGGTCTGCAGTCGTCATGGGATTACAACCTGGAGACAGCCGCTTCGCTTCACGCCTGCGACACCGGACGGCTGTGGATGCGCCGGCTGAAGGAAATGCCGCTGAAGCAATTTCTGGAACTTCGCGAAAAGCCGTTTCGCGATCTCGACTGAGCGACGCTCCTAATTCTCGCGAGTCCAGCCATTCGCCGTTCGCCTCGATCAACCCTCGCCTGCTCTCGTGCGCGGTCCGGGCGCACCGACGCCCGTCAGACGACCCGCTTGCGGTGCGCCGGGAGCGGCCCGATCAGGCCAGTGGTGAGCGCTGTGCCCAAGAGGATCACGATGGTCCCGGCGACCATGTTGGCGGTGACCTCTTCGCCCAAAAATACCCAGCCCCAGAACATCCCAAAAGCCGGTATCAGAAAGGTCACCGCGATCGTGCGGGTCGCCCCGACGCGCAGGATCAACCGGAAGTAGAGCAGGTAGGCAAGCGCCGTGCACAGTACGGCCATCGCAATCACCGCCAACCACGCGGTCAAGTCGGGCATCACCGTCGGCCAGAACGCCACTGCCAGCGGAGTGATCGCAACGGTGGCGCCGAGCTGGCTACCAGTCGCGCTCGCCTGGGAGCCGATTCCCGCGAGATAGCGCTTCGCGTAGTTGGCCGCGATGCCATAGCACAGCGTCGCCAACAGGACCGCGACGATCGCCGGCCCCGCCCCGCCCGCGTCAAAACTGAGCTTCCCCCAGACCAGAACCACGACGCCGGCAAAGCCGACCACAAGCCCGGCCACGCGCAGCTTCGTGAGTCGATCGCCGAGCCAGACAAAGGCGACCAGTGCCCCCCAGAAGGGCGCGGTGGCGTTGAGAATCGCCGAGAAGCCGGCCTTGAGGCTGATTGCCGCAAAACCGAAACAGACGAACGGTATCGCCGAACTCACCAGTCCCGTTGTGAACAGTCGCCACGGGGCGATGCCCAGTTCGCGAATCTTGCCGCGCCACAGCATCACTCCTAAGAGCACCAGCGCCGCAATGCCGGTGCGCAGCCCAGCCATCGGGATCGCACCGAACTGAGGCGCGCCAATGCGCATGAACAGGAACGAGCCACCCCAGAGAGCGGCAAGCAGCAGCAGGTCGACGACGTCGCGCACCCGCATCGGCGCGGACTCGTTCGCTCCCGTGGCAAGCGGCGCAGTGGCGCCGACTGCCGTGGCGCCCGCCGCCCGCGCCGCCTGCGCAATCGGGCCGACCGGCCCGTCCCGTCGGTGGGGGCCGCCCGGCGCGTTCAAAACGCGCTTTCGAGCATAAGCAGCACCTCTTTCCGGTCGAGCCCGCCGGCGTAACCGGTGAGCGACCCATCCGACCCGATCACCCGGTGGCAGGGGACTATCACCCCCACGGGATTTCGGGCCACTGCGCCGGCGACCGCCCGCGCGGCCTTGGGCATGCCCAGCGAACTGGCCAGTTCGCCGTAGCTCACCGTGCTCCCGCAGGGGATCAAGCGCAGTGCCTGCCACACCGAGCGCCTGAATGCTGTCCCATCCATGCGCAAAGGCACGTCGAAGTCCGGCAGTTCACCGCGCTCGTAGCGCCCGAACTGTTCGCGCACCAGTGGAAACGGCGCGGCCGCAGCGTCCTTGACCCAGTCACCGGCGGCGCTCGGCTCGTGCTTCTGTTGCCCCTTGAAATACAGCCCGGTCAGCGCCGTGCCATCGCCGGTCAGACGAATCCGTCCGAAACGGCTGTCGAAATCGCAGTAGAAAATCGTCATGATGCCTCCTGGCCGGAGTAGTGGCCGGCGCCCTCGCGCGCGGCATTTCCGACGGGATAGATTGTCGCACCACTGCGTCGGGCACGCTGTGAACCAGGGAATCGACTACGTACAATCAGCCCATGACCAATGCACCCATCCCCCCGACCGGTCCGGACACTGCATTCATCGACCATTGGATCGATGCCAACCACGAAGCGCAGGTCGCTTTCCTGCGCGAGGTGGTGCGCCTGCCTACCGACATGCCGCCCGGCGATAACGACCCGGCGGCGCAGGGCGCGGCCGATCTGCTCGCCGCGCTGGGCTTTGCGGTCGAACGCCACGCGGTGCCGGCCGCGGTAGTCCGTGCGAACGGCATGGTCAGCGCCACCAACCTGATCGTGCGCGAGCGCTTCGGCTCAGGCCGCGGTCCCACCATCGCGCTGGCCGCCCACGGCGACGTGGTCCCGCCGGGCGCCGGCTGGACCCGGCCACCATACGAAGGGGTGGTCGAGGACGGCCGGATGTACGCGCGCGGAGTGGCGGTGTCGAAGTCCGATATCGCGACCTACACCTTCGCACTGGCGGCATTGCGCCAGTACGCAGCGCAGGGTGCGCGGCTCGACGGTTGCGTTGAATTGCACTTCACCTACGATGAGGAATTCGGCGGCAATACCGGGGTCGGGTGGCTGCTTGATAACGCCCTGAGCAAGCCTGACCTGGCGATCGCCGCCGGTTTTTCCTACCAGATCGTCACCGCCCACAATGGCTGCCTGCAAATCGAGGTGAGCGTGCACGGGCGCTCGGCCCACGGCGCCATGCCTGAGCTTGGGGCAGACGCGCTCCACGCTGCGGTCGCGATCCTGGACGCGCTCTATGGGCTGGTGCCTGGATTCGCCGCGCAAGTCTCGCAGTTCCCCGGAATTGAATCACCGACCATGATCGTCGGCACCATTGCCGGCGGCACCAACACCAACGTCGTTCCCGACCTCGTAAGCTTCCGGCTCGACCGGCGCCTGATTCCCGAGGAAGACCCGATCCGCGTTGAAGCCGGGTTGCGGCGCGTGATCGACGCGGCGATCGCGGATCGGCCCGGGATCAGCGTCGCCACCAGGAGCGTGCTGCGCGCCGCGGCGTTGCGCCCGCTGCCCGGGCAGGAGCGCCTGGTTGCAGCACTTCAGTGCCATGGTGAGCGGGTGTTTGGCGAACCCATTCCCGCCGCCGGTGTGCCGCTCTACACCGACGCGCGCCACTACGCCGCCCATGGCTGCCCGGTGGTGGTCTATGGTGCCGGACCGCGCACCCTGGCCGAGGCCAACGCCAAGAGCGCCGACGAAAATCTCCTGCTCGAGGATCTGCGCCGCGCCACCAAGGTGGTGGCAGCAGCTGTCGCCGAGTTGCTGGGCTAGTCGGTCCCGCTCCCTGCACCAGGAGGACGCGCCAGCCACCAACCGGCAACGGCGCGCGGGTTCACGATTGCGGTGAAGACTCGGCCGTTTCGTACTCGAGCAGGAGGTCGTGCGCGGCCACCGTGTCGCCGTTGGCGACATGCACGGCAAGTACTGTCCCGTCGTGCTCGGCGCGAATCTGACTTTCCATCTTCATGGCCTCGATCGATACCAACGGGTCGCCGGCGAGCACCTTCTGCCCGGCGACGACTGCAACCGTGACCACCATGCCAGGCATAGGCGCGGGCACGTGCGCGGCGTTGTTTGGCTGCGCCTGCGGGCGCTGCTCCGGCTTGACGGCGCCGGCCCGATCGATGCGCATGGTGCGTGGCTGCCCGTTCAATTCGAAGAAAACGCGTACCACGCCTTCGTCCTCGACCGGCGCCATCCCCTGCATCCTCACGATCAAGGTCTTGCCTGGATCGATCTCTACCGCGATCTCCTCACCTTCCGCCATTCCGTAAAAGAAGGCCGCCGAAGGCACCGGAGCCAGATCGCCGAAGCGCCGACGCTCGGCTGCAAATTCGGAGAATACTTTCGGATACATCAGGTACGAGGCCAGGTCCGTATCGCTGAGGCTTTCACCGATCGCGGCAGACGCTTGCGCACGCGCCGCGTCGAGGTCGATCGGCGCCAACGCATCACCGGGACGGTAAGGCGCCGGCGGCTCCGCCTTGAGGACCTTGCGCGACAGCGCCGGCGGGAAACCGTCTGGGGGGAAACCGAGTTCGCCCTTGAATAGCGACACGACCGACTGCGGGAACGCCACTTCGCGCTTGGGATCGAGCACCGCTTCGGCGCTGAGATCGTTGGTCACCATCATCAGCGCCATGTCACCGACCACCTTGGAGGTCGGGGTCACCTTGACGATGTCGCCGAACATCCGGTTGACCTCGACATAGACCCGCGAGATTTCCGGCCAGCGGTGCGCCAGACCCAGTCCACGGGCCTGCTCGCGCAGGTTGGTGTATTGCCCGCCCGGCATTTCGTGACGATAGACGTCCGCCGTTCCAGCGCGCAGGTCGGACTCGAAGGGAGCATAGATCGGGCGCACCGTTTCCCAGTAGCGGGAGATCGACTGCATGCCCGCCAGATCCACGCCGCTGGCAGCGCTGCCCGCGCCGGCGATCCAGCACGGGTCCACGTCGCTCCCGGCGAGCGCAGCGACGATCGAGTCGAGATTGGGTTGAGAGGTCAGGCCGCTCATGGCAGCAATCGCGCCGTCAACGGCGTCCGCACCACCGGCGATAGCCGCCAGGACCGATGCCGCGGCGATGCCGCTGGTGTCATGGGTATGAAAATGCACCGGCAAGCCAGTTTCGGCCTTGAGCGCCGCGACCAGCTCGCGCGCCGCCCGCGGCCGGCAAACTCCGGCCATGTCCTTGACCCCGAGCACGTGCACCCCGGCAGCCTGCAGTTCGCGCGCGATGCCGAGGTAGTAGTCCAACGCGTACTTCGGCCGCTCGCGGTCGAACAGATCGCTGGTGTAGCAGATTGCTCCCTCGCACAGCGCGCCGGCCTCAAGCACCGCGTCGATGGCGACGCGCATGTTCTCGACCCAGTTGAGCGAATCAAACACCCGGAATAGATCGACACCGTTGTGCGCGGCTTGCGCCACGAAATAGCGCACCACGTTGTCCGGATAACTGGCATAGCCCACTGCGTTGCTGGCCCGCAGCAGCATCTGCAGCAGGATGTTGGGCACCGCCGCGCGCAAGGCGGTGAGCCTCTGCCACGGATCCTCCTTGAGGAAGCGCAGCGCAACGTCGAAGGTGGCCCCGCCCCAGCATTCGAGCGAAAACAGACCAGGCACAAGGCGCGCGTAGTAAGGCGCGATCCGCAGCAGGTCGATCGAGCGCATCCGGGTGGCGAGCAGCGATTGGTGCGCATCGCGCATCGTGGTATCGGTGAGCAGCACGCGCTGCTGGGAAATCATCCACGCGGCAAACTGCGCTGGTCCAAGCTCTTGCAGCAACTGTCGGGTTCCCGCCGGCGGCGCGCCAGCCATGTCGAGGGCAGGCAGTTCGATCGCAACGTGCGTCAGGTCCGGCGCCACGCGTCCGCGAATGTCCGCATTGCCGTTGACCGACACCTCGCCGAGATAGCGCAGCAGCCGGGTTGCGCGGTCAAGTCGCTGCACGAAGTTAAACAGCTCCGGGGTCTCATCAACGAAGCGGGTCGTGATCTCGCCGCCGATGAATGCCGGGTGGTTGATCACGTTCTCGACGAACTGCAGGTTGGTGGCGACCCCTCGGACCCGGAACTCGCGCAGGGCGCGATCCATCCGGCGCACGGCTCCCGCCACCGTCGGCGCCCAGGCCGTGACCTTGACGAGCAAGGAATCGTAGTACGGCGTGATGACCGCTCCCGAATAGGCCGTGCCGCCATCAAGCCTGATTCCGAATCCCGCCGCGCTGCGATAGGCCTGGATTCGACCGTAGTCGGGGGTGAACCCGTTCTCGGGATCTTCGGTGGTCACCCGGCACTGCAGGGCGTGGCCATTGAGGCGAATCGCTTCCTGGGCCGGGACTGGCCCGTCAGGCGCTCCGATCCGCGCCCCTTCGGTGATCCGGATCTGCGCCTGAACAATGTCGATCCCGGTGACCGCCTCGGTGACCGTGTGTTCGACTTGAATGCGGGGATTGACCTCGATGAAGAAGAATTCGTCGGTGTCGGCGTCGATCAGGAATTCGACCGTGCCGGCATGGGTGAAGCCGACCGCACGACCGAGACGCAGCGCGGCTGCGCACAACGCCTCGCGCTGTGCCGCCCTGAGGTACGAAGCCGGAGCCCGTTCGACGATCTTCTGGTTGCGCCGCTGCACCGAGCAGTCGCGCTCGAACAGATGCACCAGGTTGCCATGAAGGTCGCCGAGCAATTGGACCTCGACGTGGCGGGCCCGCCGCACCAGTCGCTCGAGATAGATTTCGTCCTTGCCGAAGGCCGCGGCGGCCTCGCGCCGCGCCGGCGCCAGTTGGACCTCCAGCTCGGCTGCGCTCTCGATCACGCGCATCCCGCGCCCACCGCCGCCCCAACTCGCCTTGAGCATCAACGGGTAACCGACTGCCCCAGCCATCTGCCGCACGGCATCAAGGTCATCGGGCAGCGGCCCGGTAGCCGGCATCACCGGCACCCCGGCCGCGGTCGCCGCCGCGCGCGCCGCCACCTTGTTGCCAAACTGAACCATGACCTCCGGGGATGGGCCGACGAACGCAATCCCGGCACGCTCGCAGGCCCGCGCAAAATCCGGGTTCTCGGCAAGGAAACCGTAGCCGGGGTGGATCGCGTCGGCGCCGGCACGCAGCGCGATCGCGATCACTGCTTCGATGTCGAGGTAGGCCTGTAGCGGCTTGCTGCCGGCGCCCACCAGGTAGCTCTCATCGGCCTTGAACCGGTGCAGCGCAAAGCGATCTTCGTGCGAATAGATCGCCACCGTGCGAATGCCCAGCTCGCTGGCCGCACGCATGACGCGGATGGCAATTTCCGAACGATTCGCGACGAGCAACTTGCGGATACTGCGCATGACTGTCACCCGGCGAAGCGGCGCATCAATGCGATCAGCTCCGGCTCCCCGCCTTCCGCGCCGAGTCCGGCGATCGCACCCTGGCGATCCTGGGCGGCCCGATTCTGGCCCAGCTTGAACTTGGCCTCGACCCGTTCGACCCGCATCTCGAAGGCCACGATGGCACTGAGCAGCGCGTCGAGCGGCGCCGGCTCGAGGCGCATTTCCCAGGGCTGGGTCCGCGGCGCCTCGAAATGCGTCACCAGCTTCTCGAGCAGGGCGCGGGCCGCAGCACGATCCTCGATCAGGGTCACCGATCCATGGCAATGGACGGCCGCATAGTTCCAGGTTGGCACCAGGCCGGGCGAGGGATACCACGCTGGCGAAATATAGCCATGCGGTCCGTGAAAAATGGCCACGCTCGAAGCTGCGGGCAGCATTTGCCAGTGTGGATTGGCGCGGGCCACGTGACCGCTGAGCACCAGGGTGCCGTCGTCTTGCCGGGCGGTCAGAGGCAGGTGAGTGACCATGGGAGCTTGCTCGGTGCTGCTCACCAGCGTCGCGAACGGATAACGATCAATCAGTTCGCGGGCCTCGCCCGGGTCCTGGCAGGTGAAATGCGTCGGCATGTACATCGGCTGGGTATCCTTGGCAAAGTCGTGATCTTGGCGCGCGCCCGCCGCGCCCGCTGGCCTGGACTCAGGAGTCGGCGTCGAGTGCCGTAGTCTGCCCGAAATCACCCTGGTGAAATACCAGCGGCACGCCCGGCACGCGCGCGCACCGCAGCACCCGGCCGATGAACAGCAGGTGGTCGCCAAGCTCCTGGACACTGACGGTCTCGCACTCGAACCAGGCGATCGCCGCGTCGACCAGTGGGCAACCGCCCAGTCCCTCGTGATGCGCCACCCCGGCAAACCGCTCGGGCGCCGAGAGCGCGAAATGCCGCGCGAGACCGAGCTGACCGACTGCCAGCACGCTCACCGAGAAGTTGCTTGCTTCACGGAACAGCGCGGCGTTGCCGGACGCGCTGCGCAGGCTCCAGAGCACGAGCGGAGGATCGAGCGAGAGCGAGTTGAAACTATTGACCGTCAGTCCTGCGACGCTGCCATCGGCGGCGCGCGTCGCGACGATGGTCACGCCGGTCGCGAACGCTCCCAGGCAACTGCGGAAGTGCCGCGGCAGGCCGGGATCGGGCGCGTTCCTGGTTGGGTGGCTCACCGCTCGCACTCGGTCAGCTGCTTCGTGATGCGGGGCATGACCCCTCCATGCAATGGCCTGAGGGGCATGATAACCGCCGGCGGGGCACCGATAACACCCGCGCCATGGTCTTTTGAACCCCCCGACTCACGCCGCAGCCAAGCGACAGCGCCGCCCAAAAACCCTCCGGCACTGCGTTTTGCCGGCTGCCGGGATACACTTTCGCCAACGACTCCCCGTTGTCCTCCAGTTCCCGACAATGACCGTGCCCTTGAAAGACTGCCAGACCCGGTGGCGGCGCCCGATGATCTGGGCACCGATCGCGTTGCTTGCCACGCTGCTGGCGTCGTGCGGCGGCAACGACAGAACCATCAGCCCTCCGCCTGATCCCGGCACCGAGCTGAATGATCCATCGTGCTTCTTCCAGTACACGATGCCGGGCACCATCCTGGCGCGTTCCGGGCCGGATCCATTGTTCAGCTCGCTCTGGCATCTGCAAAATACTGGCCAGGATGGCGGCACGCCCGGGGAGGATATTCGCGCGCTGCCGGCCTGGAGCCTGAACAAGGGCGAAGGGGTGCGGGTCGCGCTGCTCGATGACGGCCTCGAGTTGTTCCACGAGGACCTCGTCTCGAACGTGGTGGTCGGTGGCAGTTACGACTACGGATGGAATCGCTACGGCTATCCGCTGCCGTGCAAGGCCGATGACGACCATGGCACGCAAGTCGCGGGCGTGCTGGCGGCGCGCGACGGCAACGCCGTCGGGGTTGCCGGGGCGGCGCCGCGCGCCGGGATCGTGGCCTTCAATGTGCTCGTCAACCCGACCGTATCGAACATCGCGAACGCACTCGGCCGCGACTCGCAGCTGAACTCGATCTACACCGCGAGTTGGGGTTCAACCGACGACGGCGTGCTGCACCTGGTCGACTCGGCCTTCGCCGACGCGATCGATCTGGGCACCTCAACCGGACGCGGCGGCAAGGGCTCGATCTATGTCTTCGCGACCGGCAACGGCGGCTGTTTCTCCGTGGACGCCAACCACGTCTGCCAATCGGACAACCCCAACTTCGACGGCTTCCTGACCCATCGCGGCGTCAACGTGATCTGTGGCGTGGACAATCATGGCCGCCAGCCATGGTGGGCTGAATCCGGGGCCAACACGCTGTTGTGCGCACCGTCGAGCGGGGACGATACGGAGCCGCTGGGATACATAACCACCACCGCGGTGAACAACAGCTATACCGACAAGTTCAGCGGCACTTCGTCGTCGACCCCGATGGTCGCGGGGGTGGTGGCGATGATGCTCGCAGCCAATCCCAACCTGAGCTGGCGGGACGTGCCCCTGGTGCTGGCCCGCAGCGCGCGCCGCAACGACCCGACGGATCCCGGCTGGAGCAGCAACTTCGGGCTCAACTACAACCAGCGCTACGCTTTCGGAGTACTCAACGCCGAGGCCGCCGTGGCGCTGGCTTCCAGCTGGGTTTCGGTCGGGACCAGCGCGACGCTGCGCTCATGCCAACCTCTGGGACCGAGCGGGCGGGTGGTGAGCCTCGCCCTGCCGGACGCCACAACTGGCGGGGCGGTCTCGCCTCGGACCGCCACCGTGGCGGTGGACGGCAGCACCTGCCCGATCACCAAGATCGAGTATATCGATGTCGAGTTCACCGCCAACCACCCGTACAGCGGTGACCTGAGGGTCGAACTGGTCAGCCCCAGCGGCCTGACCAGCGTTCTCGCCAACTCGCGGATTTGCGAGGACAGCTGCGGCAGCTACGACACGGGGTGGACTTTCGGATCGGTGCGACATCTCGAAGAAGCCGCGCCCGGCACCTGGACCATGCGGGTCACCGACGAGCAGAACGGCGACGTCGGCACCTGGGTAAGCTGGAACATCCGTTTCTGGGGACGGTGATGAAACTGCTCTTGCCATTGACCATCGTTGTGCTGCTGGCATCAGGCGGCCTTGAGGCGCAGGCCCAGAGTGCCAACCCGTCGCAGCGCCCCGTAGCCACCAAGAAGCCCGGCGCGGCAGCGCCGGTTGTGCCAGCCCAGGCCTATTGGTACGACGGCGCGGTGCGTCGCCCCCTCGCTATCGATCCTGAACGGGTCGCCGACTTCACCCAGCCAGGCACAGCCGCGCCGCGCGGGCGCCCGCAGTTGACCAAGGCTTCCGCTAATGCCGCGGGCAAGGGCAGCGCGAAAGTCTCACCGGTATTTCGCGGCGTCGGCGCGCCAGCTTCGGAAGTGCGCGCACTGCCGGGAGGAATCATTGTGACGCTGCGCACGGCGAGCACCTCGGAGACTGCCAACCAGTTGCTCGCGCCATTTGGCCTGAGCGTCACACGCCCGGTGGACAGCACCGGACTGCGCTGGGTCGTCGCCACTGCCGCCGGCATGGCCGCACTCGAAGCCGCCAACCGCCTTCACGAAAGCGGGGTCTTCGCCGCTGTCACGCCGGATTGGTGGATCGGCGTGGCCAAGAAGTAGCGGCGTCAATCAGCCGGGCGCGGCACTTCGATAACAATCCTGCGCATCTTGCCGTTGGGCCCCGGGAAATCGGCCAGCACCGCCTGCATCAGGTAGCGCAGACCCTCGAGCGCGTCTTCTTCGGAGCCGTCGTTGACCGCGCTGGCCTCGAAGACCTGGCGCGGCGGCTTGGCCTCGCGATCCCTGATTTCCAGCCTCAGGGCCCGCTCGTAGACCAGGTCATCGCGCGCCATCCGGGCACGGGTGTCAAACAACTCCAGGGTCCCGCCGTGGTGCCACGGGTAGATCGGAACGCCGTAGGAACGCCAGAAATATGCCCCGCCAAACGGCGCCTCTTCAAATACCCGGCGCAACAAGCGCCCGGTCACGAAATCAAACGAGATTTCGAAACGCCCGCTCGCCACTTCGCTGAACCCGGCGCGGTTCAATTCGGAACGCACCATCCGTTCAAAGGCGGCATGCCGCAAGCTGTCACGCTGGTGCGACTCGCGCACCAGCACATAGCTTGGTTTGACGACATCCCCCGGCCATTCGTGATAAACGCTCACGTCGTTGACAACCTGGGTAGCGCATCCGCCGAGTGCCAAGAGAGCCGCAGCCAGCAGGACCATCGTGCCCGAGTGTGCCCAGCGGAGCGCCGAAACTGTAGGTCTTGGTCGCATGATCAATCCCCCTGTTACCCTCGTAGAACATACAATGCTCCCTTCCTCGCTCAGGTGCAATGATGCGGACCAAGACCGCAATAACCGTCAACAGAAGCGACTACCGGGAGCCTGAATTCCTGGTCGACAGCATCGAACTGGAGTTCGACCTGGAGGCGGCCTGCACGCGCGTCAGATCGACGCTGAAAGTGCGTCGCAATGGCGCCGCGACCGCAGCGCTGGTGCTCGACGGGGAAGGACTCAGGCTGGTGGAACTGCGCCTGGATGACCGCATCTTGTCGGCCGACGCCTTCAAGCTCGAGGAGACCAGGCTGACCATCAACGATTGCCCGCCCAGCGCGGTGATCACGATCGTCAACGAGATTTCCCCGGAACTCAATACCGCGCTCGATGGCTTGTACGTCTCCAACGGCAATTTCCTCACCCAGTGCGAGGCGCAGGGATTCCGGCGCATCACTTTCTTTCCCGATCGCCCCGATGTCATGGCGCGTTATCGGGTCCTGGTGCGCGCCGAGCGCGCGTCCTGCCCGGTGCTGCTGGCCAACGGCAACCTGATCGACCAGGGCGAGTGCGGCGGCGAGCGTCCCGGCTGGCACTGGGCGCTGTGGGAGGACCCCTTTCCCAAACCCAGCTACCTGTTCGCGCTGGTCGCAGGCAAGCTCGCCGTGCGCGAGCAGCGCATCACTACCCGCTCGGGGCGCGACGCGCTGCTCCAGGCCTGGGTCGAGCCCGGCAACGAGGAGCGCAGCGCCCACGCGCTCGAATCTCTGGTGCGGGCCATCTCCTGGGACGAACAGCGCTTCGGGCTGGAACTCGACCTGGACCGCTTCATGATCGTCGCGACCGACGATTTCAACATGGGGGCGATGGAGAACAAGGGCCTCAACATCTTCAACAGCAAGTACGTGTTCGCCAACCAGCGCCTGGCCACGGACGGCGATTTTCGCGCCATCGAATCGGTGGTCGGCCATGAGTATTTCCATAACTGGACCGGCAACCGGGTTACCTGCCGCGACTGGTTCCAGCTCACGCTCAAGGAAGGCCTGACGGTCTTTCGCGACCAGGAGTTCTCGGCCGACATGCGCGCCGCGCAGGCCGCGGATCCGGTTGCAGCGGCGAGCGCTCGCACCGTCGGGCGCATCGACGACGTGCGCGCCCTGCGGGCCTCGCAATTCCCCGAAGATGCGGGGCCGATGGCCCATCCGATACGTCCCGACAGCTATCGCGAGATCAACAACTTCTACACCACCACCGTCTATGAGAAAGGGGCGGAGGTGGTGCGCATGCTCCAGACCCTGGTCGGGGTAGCGGGCTTTCGCAAGGGCATCGACTGCTATTTTGAGCGCTACGACGGCCACGCCGTAACCTGCGATGACTTCGTCGCGGCGATCGCCGACGCCAATGGCCGTGACCTCGAGCAGTTTTCGCGCTGGTACTCCCGCCCCGGCACGCCGGTCATCGAGGCGCACAGTTCCTACGACAAGGCCCGCCAGGAATTCGCGCTCACCCTGCGCCAGCGCAGTGGCGAGGGGCAGTTGCCTCTGCACATCCCGTTCGCTGTCGGACTGGTTGGCCCTCAGGGACGCGACGTGGAGTTGAAGATCGAAGGTGAAGCAGCCGGTCCGGCCGCCGGCCCCGGCAAAGCTGCGAGCGGCGCGCACACCATGGTGCTCGATTTGCGCGCCGACGAGCAGCGCTTCGTATTCACCGCTGTTCCGCCCGGGTGCGTCCCATCGCTGCTGCGCGGCTTTTCGGCGCCGGTGATCGTCGAGGCCGGCTACAGCGATGAGCAGTTGTCGTTTCTCGCCGGCAATGATCCTGACCCATTCAATCGCTGGGAGGCGATGCAAAGCCTCGCGCTGCGCGCGGTGCTTGCCGTCGTGGACGGATCCGCGCCGCGCCAGAGCGCGGCCGCGCTGGTGCAAGCCTGGCGGCGGGGAGTCAGCGACGAATCGCTCGACCCAGCCTATCGCGACCAGCTGATCGCGCTGCCGCCCGAGGCCGTGATCGCCGAACACCTCGAAGTGATCAACCCGGTCGCACTGCGCCGCGCCCGCAACGCGCTGCGCCTTGAACTTGCCAGCGCGCTGGCGCCACTGTGGCCGCAGCTTTGGCAAGATCTGCGCGATCCTGGAGCGTATCGCCGCGACGCGGCCAGCAGCGCGCGCCGGGCGCTGCGCAACACCGCCCTTGCCTACTGGGTGGCAACGGGTCGGCAGGAAGCGTATGCCGCCGCGGCCGCGCAGTTTGGCGAGGCCGACAACATGACCGACCGCGCCGCCGCCCTGCAGGCGCTCGTCAACAGCGCGGCGGCCCAACGCGATCCGGCGTTGGCGGCGTTCGCGGAGGAATTCCACGACGAACCGCTGGCGCTGGACAAGTGGTTCGCGATGCAGGCGACGATGCACCGCCAGAGCGGTGAGCCGCCGGTACTCGAGCGGGTCCGCGAGCTGCTCCGGCACCCCGCCTTCTCGCTGCGCAACCCCAACCGGGTGCGCTCGCTGATCGGCAGCTTCTGCCATGGCAACGCCGCCGAGTTCCACGCCGCCGACGGTTCAGGCTACGAGTTCTGGATCGAGCAGGTACTGGCTCTGGACGCGATCAACCCGCAAGTCGCGGCGCGCATCGCCCGCGCCTTCGAGCGCTGGCCCAAGTACACTCCCGAGCGCCGGCACGCGATGCGTTCGGCGCTGCTCTTAGTCGCCGACCAGGTCGAACTTTCAGCCGACGTTCGTGAGATTGTCGACCGTTCGTTGGCCCAGTGAAACCCACTTCCAAGTCCATTCCCGCCGGGAGCCCAAGATGACCTCACCAGTAAGCCTGACCCAGTACCTGATCCTGAAGCAACGCGAGAAGGGACTGATTCCTGGTGAACTGCGGCTGCTCATCGAGGTCGTGACCCGCGCCTGCAAGCGCATCAGCATCGCGGTCAGCAAGGGCGCCCTCGGCGGCATTCTGGGTGACAACGGGATCGAGAATATCCAGGGCGAGAGGCAGCGCAAGCTCGACGTGATCGCCAACGAGACCTTGCTCGAAGCCAACGAATGGGGCGGACACCTGGCGGCGATGGCCTCCGAGGAGATGGACCACTCCTACACCATTCCTAACCGCTATCCCAAGGGCGAATTCCTGCTGCTGTTCGACCCGCTGGACGGATCGTCGAACATCGACGTCAACGTCTCGGTGGGAACGATCTTCTCGGTGCTACACCTCCCCGAGGGCGTCACCGAACCGCGGGAGGAAGATTTCCTGCAGGCGGGCGTGCGCCAACTCGCTGCCGGCTACGCGCTCTACGGCCCCTCGAGCCAGCTGGTGTTGACCGTCGGCGACGGCGTCGCCTGCTTCACGCTCGATCGCGAAGCCGGCAGCTGGACCCTGACTGAAGACCAGTTGCGCATCCCCGAGACCACCCGCGAGTATGCGATCAACGCGTCGAACCAGCGCCACTGGGAAGCTCCCGTGCAGCGTTACATCGGCGAACTGCTGGCGGGCGCTGACGGCCCGCGCGGAGAGAACTTCAACATGCGCTGGGTCGCATCGATGGTTGCCGACGTGCATCGCATCCTGACCCGCGGCGGTATCTTCATGTATCCGCGTGACGCCCGCACCCCGGACCGTCTCGGCAAGCTGCGCCTGCTCTACGAGGCCAATCCGATGTCGTTCCTCGTCGAGCAGGCCGGCGGCGCAGCCACCAACGGCCACCAGCGGATCATGGAGATCGAGCCCCAGGCGCTGCACGAGCGGGTGGCGGTGTTCCTCGGCTCGAAGGAAGAAGTCGAGCGGGTCACTTCCTACCACCGCGGCGGCTGACCGGCGCG
>JACZKY010030782.1_pt1 | contig 34492 bp, 12 predicted proteins | sample 8237611 | NCBI WGS metagenome assembly JACZKY01 (sample SAMN16148055, study PRJNA663545) | marine sediment metagenome | biome: sediments and biomass from bioreactor inoculated with such sediments; feature: coastal sediments; material: methane- and iron-fed bioreactor; isolation source: Bothnian...
GGCCTGTCCGGTGGGAGCCAGGGTATTCGGCGACCAGAAGAACAAGCAGAGTCCGATCAGCGAGTTCCTGCGCAAGAACCGGGTCCTGGTGCTCAAGCCCGAGTCCGGCAATGCGCCGAACGTCTTCTACGTTGGCATCGACAAGGAGGTCAACTGATGGAACCCGTCATTCACTTCGCGCAGTTCACTGGCTGGGTCTATCCCAATGAGACCATCTTCGAGTGGTCGGTGCTGATCGCGGTATATCCCTACCTGACGGGCCTGGTGGCCGGGGCCTTCACCGTCTCGAGCCTGTTCCAGGTCTTTGGCTTCGAGCGCCTGCGCCCGGTTGCCCACCTCGCACTGTTGACCTCGTTCTGCTTCATGATCTTCGTGCCTTTGCCGCTGCTGGTTCATCTCGGGCACCCCGAGCGCTCATTCAATTCGATGCTCACGCCGCACTTGACCTCGGCCATGGCGATGTTCGGCTATTTCGCGAGTTTCTATGTGCTGCTGCTGCTGCTCGAGCTGTGGTTCGCGTATCGCCCGTTCATCGTCCGCCAGGCCCAGACCGCTCCGGGTTTGCTCGGGCGGTTCTATCAGGTTCTAAGCCTGGGCTCTTACGACGTATCCGAGCATGCCGTCAGCGTTGACAAGAAGTGGATCTTTGCGCTGGCGGTCACCGGCATCCCGGCGGCTCACGGCTTGCACGGCTACGTCGGCTTCATGTACGGCTCGCTCAAGGCACGCGAGCGGTGGTCGTCAGACCTGATGCCGGTGATCTTCCTGTTCTCGGCGATCATCTCCGGAGTTGCGCTGCTGGTGGTCATCTACACGGCGTCGTGCAAGTTCCGCAAGATCCCGATCGACACCGACTGCGTCAAGGGCCTGGCCTATACCATCTGGGCCTTCATCATGGTCGCGATGGTGCTCGAAGCCCTGGCCTTCGCCAGCCTGGTCTACAAGGGCAGGGAAGGGATCGACATGATCTGGCAGTACGTCACCGGGCCGCTGCTGGTGCCGTATTTCATCCTCCAGTTCGCGATCGGCATGGTCCTGCCGCTGCTGTGGTTGTCCTACATGATCTGGCGCGGCAGTACCGGCCGGGCGATGGTCATCGGCGTGACGATCTGTGCGGTCCTGGTGCTGTTCTCGGTGTTCATGATGCGCTGGAACGTCGTCATTGGCGGCCAGGAAATCTCCAAGACCGGCAAGGGCCTGCTGTTCTACGTGATGCCGTTCCTGGGACGCGAAGGTTCACTGGTGGCGATAACGCTGTCATTGGCCCCGATCGCCGTGCTGCTGGCGGCGGTCAAGCTGTTCCCACCGTGGGTCGATCACCCGACTCACGCCCACGCCTGATAAATGCGAACGGGGCCGGCGCACCAGCGCCGGCCCCGGTTCGGCTAAGACGGCGCTAGCGCGTCAACCAAACGGCGCGACCCCGATTAGGACGCGGTGGATGTAGAGCGCGAAGACGTACCAGCCGACGACGGCCACCGGTATCGTGATGAGGTCGTTGGCCCATGACCCGGGATCCCTGGTGGTACCAGCTGCGCGGTCGCGCTGGCGCAGCGAGCGGTAGTCCAGCACCGCCCAGGCGAGGATCGAGCCGAACAGCAGCAGATCGTTGAGATTGCCGTTGGCCAGCAGGTGGCCCAGCGCCCAGATCTTCACGCCGATCACCATCGGATGCCCGAGCAGGCCACGAATGCGGCTGTTGGGAACATAGGCCGCCACGATCATCACGAAGGCAACCAGCGTGAACAGGCCGGCGACATCGCGTGCCCATTTGGCACCCTGCCACAGCATGACCGGTGTCGTCCGCGCGATGCCGAAGCCGTAGGCCATGAGCACCAGACCGGCAACCGAGAGCAGCGCAAAGATGGCCTTCCACATCGGCAAACCCAACTTCGCAATCCGACGTGTGCGCAAGTCATCAGCGAAGATCCGGATTGAATGGACTCCGAGGAACACAATCAGGCCGAGTATCAGATAGAACATTGTTGCGGCTCCTCTCGAACAGTAGGTGGATGGGCGTAATCGTACGGAAAGTTGCTTGAGTCTGCTCGTTGTGCCGGCTAAGGACGAATCGCCGCCTTTCAGAAGAGCAGACTCACCGCTGAAGCGGTGGCCAGCAGGAGCAGAGTGAAACGGCGAAAGCGCTGCTCGTCGAGCCTGGGAAAGAGCCGTACTCCCAGCGCCAGGCCGGCGTAGAAGCACGGTGCCAGGAAGAGGGCGCCAAGAGCGCCATCAACGCTCATGATGCCGCCGATAGCGAGCACTATCACGCCCGAGACCGACATGGCGCCGACGCACAGGTTGAGGTTGGCGCGGTTGACGCTGGCACTATCCGGCCCCGCCAGCAAGTAGATGATGGCCGGAGGGCCGCCCATGCTTGTGGCTCCGGTCAGCATCCCGCTGGCGGCGCCAACCGCCAGCGACGTGGCCAGACGGGGTTTGCCCTGAAAGCGAATGCCCTTGAGGAGCAGCACCGAGAAGACGATCACCACGCCGGCCATCAGCCGGCGCAGCAGCAGCGGGTCGGCGCTCAGCAACAGGTACCCACCGAACGGGACGGTCAGCCAGGAGGCAAGCGCGATCGGGGCCACGACTCGCATGCTGGCCAGCTCGAAGGCGGCCCGCATCATGCTCAGCGCCGCCAGAGTTTCGAGCAGGAGAACCGTCAGCACGGCGCGCTGCGGTCCGAGCACCAGCGCCAGCGGCAGCGTCATTACCAGAGCGCCGCCAAAACCGGTCAGCCCGCGGACCAGTCCGCCCAGGATGGCGATCACGATCCCGGCCAGCAGCTGCCACCACACCATGTCGAGGCCGGCAATGGTTCCCATCGGTCAGCATTCCTGAGAAAAAGGGGCGATGAAGTGTCGCGCGATCGGTGCGATCATACGGGAGCGCCTGAAGAACAACTGATCACTTATCGCGAGCCAAGCCATGAAAACACGAATCACCGAACTGTTCGGCATCGAGCACCCCATCATCCAGGGCGGAATGCACTACGTCGGCTTTGCCGAACTCGCCGCCGCGGTCTCGAATGCCGGTGGCCTGGGCATCATCACCGGGCTGACGCAGAAGACGCCCCAGGACCTTGCCAGGGAAATCGCGCGTTGCCACGACATGACCGACAAGCCGTTTGGCGTGAATCTGACCTTTCTGCCGATTGTCACGACACCCGACTATCCCGGCTATATCGAGGCAATCATCGCCGGCGGAATCAAGATTGTCGAGACCGCCGGGCGCAATCCCCAGGAATATATGCCGCTGCTCAAGAAAGCCGGCATCAAGGTGATCCACAAGTGCACCTCGGTACGCCATTCGCTCAAGGCGGAAGCCATCGGGTGCGACGCGGTTTCGGTCGACGGCTTCGAGTGCGGCGGGCACCCGGGAGAGGATGACATCCCCAACATGATCCTGCTGCCGCGCGCCGCCGACGAGCTGAAGATCCCCTTTGTCGCCTCGGGCGGCATGGCCGATGCCCGCAGCCTGGTCGCGGCGCTGGCGATGGGCGCCGATGGCATGAACATGGGCACGCGCTTCATCGCCACCAAGGAGGCGCCGGTGCACGACAACGTCAAGCACGCCATCGTCGCCGCCTCGGAACTCGATACCAGGCTGGTGATGCGCGGCCTTAGGAACACCGAGCGCGTTCTCAACAACAGCGCCGTCGAACGGCTGCTGGAAAAGGAGAGGGCGCTGGGCGACAAGCTGACCTTTGCCGACGTCATCGCCGAGGTCGCCGGGGTCTACCCCAAGGTGATGAGCGAAGGCCTGGTCGACGCCGGTGCCTGGTCCTGCGGCATGGTCGCGGGGTTGATCCACGACGTCCCGAGCTGCAAGGAACTGATCGATCGGATCATGCGTGACGCTGAGGTCCTGATCCGCAAACGGCTGGAAGGGATGCTGGCTGCCTAAAAAATGCTGCAGGACGGTGGGCGTCGCATGGCGCCTGGACCAGCATGCGAGCAAGTCGCGAAGCGCCGGTAAACACCGCAGCGACTTAACAGCGGAACCTCACGTAACGCGTTAGCTCAGAGCATTTGTGCGCCGAACCATGAGTCACGCGGGAAGGTAGTTTCGTTCTTAAGGTCTCTTGCCACTATGCGAGATCTTGCCGTATAAATAGTCGGTAGTAGATTTTCGCGCCGCATGGCCAGTGCTCAAGTCTTGTTCGGATGAGGACTTGTCACACGGTCAACAAGAAGCAAAAAGCGAAGTTCGCACGGCTGATGCGTCGGGCTCGTGCACGAGCCAGGCGCTGAGGGGTTAGACACTCCGCAATGGAGGAGTCCGTGGCTGCATTTGGCGCTTGGGGTGAAATGGAGGTTGCTTTGTGCGCCGCGCTGCCCGCGGGCGCGTGTCCCTCAAGATCCGCTCTGCCAGTACGCCCCGCACCAGGTGTCGACACCACCAACCCTAATACCCAATGCTCGACTGCGCGGTGCAACGCCGCGCTGCACACCTGTGCTCGAGAAACCGAATTGATCCCATGCATTCAAGGGAGTCTGTAATGAACGCCAATCTCCGCCAAGTCGAATCGCGTCCCACGAACGATCGGAACTCGCGAGCCTTCGTTCCGACCTTGGGGGAGATTTTCTGGGGGCCGATGGCCAACGGTTTCCGCAGGCTCGCGCAGTGGCGCAAGCGCGGTGTGCTGGGCCAGGAGTTGCGGGCACGCCGGCGTCGCGCAATGCGCTTCGAGCCGCTTGAGCCGCGCATCCTGTTGTCGGCCGACATGAGCTATGCGGCGGCGGCTGGTCATGCGCTCGACGCCACCCTCACGGTCGGAGCCGATGATCAGGGCGCGGCGATCCTGCGCCTGATCGATAACGACGAGTCGAACACGATCCTTGCTGAGCAAGCTATCGACCAGGACATCAACTTCGCCATTTCCGGAAACGATCAGGCTGACCGGCTGACGATCGACTTCGACGCCGCGGCGCTTGCCTACGCTGTTAGCTTCACCTTCGACGGCGGCGCCGGCGATGACACCCTGATCGCGGCGGACAACGACAACACCTGGGTGATCACCGGCGAAGACGCGGGCACGCTGAACGGCCAGAGCTTCAACGACGTCGAGAACCTGACCGGCGGAGCAGCCGACGACGCGTTCATTTTCTACGGCGGCAGCATCAGCGGCACCATCGATGGCGGGGAGGGCATCAACACCTTCGATTACTCGGCGCAAACCGCTGGGGTCACCGTTGATCTCGAAGCAGCATCGGCGACTGGTGTCGCGGCGTGGGTGAACGTCACCAACGTGGTTGGCGGCGCGGGCAGCGACACCCTCATCGGCAGTGACCAGGACAGCACCTGGGCGGTCACCGGGGCGAATGCCGGCACAGTCGGCAGCTTTGCGTTTGCACAGGTCGAGAATCTCAGCGGCGGTTCCGGAGCGGACACTTTCGTGGTCAGCGATGACGCCACGCTGGATGGCATCCTGGCTGGTGGCCTCGGCAGCGATGAACTGGTCGGTGCGAATCGGGCCAACCTCTGGGTGATTGACGGCACCAACGCCGGAACACTCAATGATCTTGACTTCGCGGACATCGAGAACCTGCGCGGCGGCGACCTGGATGATGTCTTTGAACTGCTGGCGGCCGGTGGCCTGGCCGGCACCGCCGTGGGCGGCGCCGGCACGGATCGGTTCCGTGGGCCAGAGCGCAAGACCGTGTGGCGCTTCACCGGTACGGGCAGCGGCAATGCCGACGGGGTGGGTTTTGCGGGGATGGAGGTGGTCCAGGGCGGCAGCGACGAAGACAGCTTCGCATTCGACGACGGCGTGGACTTCGGCGGCACGGTCGATGGTGGCGAAGGCGGGGATACGCTCGACTATGCGGCATCCACTGCGCCCGTGACCGTGGATCTCGCCGCGGCGACGGCGAGCGGCGTTGCGGGTTTCGTCAGCATCGAAAGCGTAACGGGTGGCGCGGCCAGCGACACGCTGAAGGGCCCGGCGGAAGACAGTACCTGGATCATCGACGACGCGAACGCCGGCAACGTCGCTGGCGTTTCGTTCAGTAGCTTCGAGAACCTGGAAGGGGCGGCGGACAACGAGGATACGTTTGTCTTTGAGGCATCAGGAAGTCTGAGCGGCGTAGCCGACGGTGGGTTGGACGGATTTGACAGCCTGGATGTCAACGGCTCATTCGATACCATCATATTCACACCGACCGGCCCGCACTCCGGTTACGTTGACCGGGATGGCGATGTCATCGAATACGCTGGCTTGGAGCCAGTGAATGCAGGCAGCGCAACGAATGTCGTCTTTAACGGCGATGGTGGCACAGGTAACGTCGACACCTGGACACTCGAAGACTCGACCACGGCTGGAAAGCTGCAACTTCGGAGCACTACGCCAGGGCAGATTGAGACGACGGAGTTCGCCGCGACAGCAGCGACGATCACTCTTCACATGGGAGCCGGCAACGACTCCGTGACGATCGCGTCGGCGGGCGATTCCGGGTTTGCCGGAACCATTACGGTCTACGGCGATGCCGACAACGACACGCTGACGGTATCCGGCTATACGGGCGACGTGACGTTCAACGGCGGGATTGGCAATGACGTTCTCACGGGCGGCGTCGGCAGCGACACACTCATTGGCGGCGACGGTAACGACACTCTCACCGGTCGCGGCGGGAACGACACGCTCAATGGTGGCGCCAATAACGACACCTACATGTTCGGCAATTCCTTCGGAACCGACACGATAACCGACTCTGGCGGTATCGACACCATCAATTTCAACTCATATTCCGACTCGCTGACGGCACTTTCCGCCACCGGGGCCACGGGCTCCGACGGCAGCACGGTCTCCTACTCCGCCGGCACAATCGAGAATGTCGTCGGCGCGGACACCAAACTCCAGCTGACTAGCGCCCAGAAGACCCAATTCCTCGTGGGACTGGACTCGCTGATTACCTGGGCGAAGGCACTGAACGATTACGCGGAACTCGGGCTGCCTTTGCCGATCATCGCAGGCAACGTTGAAGTTGGAGTTGGGCAGGCGCTGCAGATTGCTGAGGCACTCGACCAGATAAGGCTGCGGTTGCTGAACGCAATCGACTGGTCCTCAAACGTCACGACCCAGCAAATCCTCACGGCAATTAGCGGGTACACGGAATCCGCTATCCAACATCTCGACCGAGCCATCCTGGGCGACGTCAAGAATGCCGTGATCACGGCCGCGGACGCCATGTCGTTCGCGCTGAAGCTCAATGGCACGGCTCTGCCCGGGATCAGTCTCTCAGTCTCCGACATGACCAGCGGCGGCAGCGGTGGCGGCGCGGTCGATACGCTTACCGAGTTACGAGACCTGATCAATGGCAAGATCTTGGCGACCCCCGCGCTGCTTGGCCAGGTGCAGGCGGTCATTTCGGAGGGGCGACTCGCCATCCAGTCGACCAGCAGTGAATTCACGAGCCTGGCGGTGAGCGGCAGCGGGGCTGCCATCAGCAAACTAGGCTTCAAGTCATCCTTCCAGTCTGTGCTTGACACGGCGCTCGAAGGTTTGGGCGATTTGAGCATCAATTTCGGTAGTGCCACCCTGGCGATCAACGTCGGCGCCGGCGGCATCCCGGAAATGGAACTTCACCTGGCACCATCGGCCAGCCGCACGACCAACTTTGCGGTTGATCTCGGTGCAGATGCAGGGAATGCGGGCATCGCCTTCAACGCCACCGCTTCGCTTGCCGCCACCGCCACATTCAGCGCAAATCTTGACCTCCGCCTGGTGCTGGGGGCATCGCCGAGTTTCCTGCTTGACTTGAGCAGCCTCAACGCCTCGCTCGCGATGAATGCGGCAGTGAATGCCGATATCAGTATCGGATTCCTCGGCGCGCATGTATCCGGCAATGTCAATATGGCGGCCGATCCCGGCCTGAGCTTTACGCCGGTTAGTCTGAATCTCGCGCAGCTCAACGCAGGCAATATTGGCGCAATCTCTCCGGTCTTTGCCCCAAGCAGCAGCCTGAATCTTGATCTTGATGTCAGTCTGACGACACCGCTTAACGGACTGGCGGTGCCCAGCACCGCCAATATCCTGATCACCTCGACCGACCTATTCACGGGCGATCGCGACGACATATCCGTGACCTTCACGGACCTCGACCAGCTGTTCAACTTCGACAACATGAACGCGGCCGGCCTCGCCGGCCTCCTCGGGCAGCTCGCGGGTTGGCTCGAGAGCATGGGCGGGAACCGCCTCAACGACATCGAGATCCCGTTCACCAATTCGACCGTCGGCGATGTCCTCGACTTCAAAGACATGATCTCCGACCTGTTGCTGTTCGATGACGGTGACAGCTCGATACTGCCCAAGAAGAAACTGGTCAACGACCTCAATAACGCGCTTAGCGCGGCGGGCTTGAGTTCGCAACTGCGCGTGGAGGGCGATGGCACGAAGCTCAAGCTCGTGGCCACCGATCCAGGGTTGACAAATTTTAGCGTGACCGCAAGCGGGTCCAACTGGCTCGGATTCGGGAGCCAGTCGACGACCAACGGGACGCTGGTGGCATCTCTCGCTGCCACGTTGCCGTCCGTTCCCGCTACCCCGGGTGACGCCGTCTTGCATATCACCATTGATGGCAAGGTCACCGATGTGACCGTAACGGAAGCCGCTTTGCTGGACAACCTTATCGTCGGCTTGAACATTCCGAAGCTGCTTTACGGCGACAACTCCCCGACCTTCAGGACGGCGCAGGATTTTGCGAGCCGCCTGTCTGCGGTGCTCACTGCTATCAGTGGTCTTTCGGTGCCGCTCGCCTACGACGCGACGGACAAGACTCTTTCATTTTCGCTCGATCTGACGGGCACGCTGTTCAACGCGGATCTACCGCTCAACTTCAACCTTGACCTTTCGCCAATTGCCGACCTTTCGACAACATCGTCGCTGCACCTCGATGCTCACGGAAGGCTGATGCTAACCATTGGCATCGATCTCGAAGATCCTGAGGCCAGCACGTTGCTCACGGCTGGCACCACGTTGGCCTCCCTGCATGGCGGCGACGGCATCGACATCAAGACCGAGCCCAGTCTCATGGGAAGCGCGGATGTCGTTTCGGTCGTCGACGGACCCAATACCTACTACGGTCGATTCAATACGAACGCCGTGTTTCAGGTCAGCATCAATGGTGGCTCCGCCCAGACCGTCACCATTACCGGGATCGACAGCGCGGGCACCATCGGCATCGACGCCTCGACGAACAAGACCATCATCGACCTGGTCGTCGACGTGAACAAAGCCCTGCGCCTTGCTGGGCTGCAGAGCGTCAACCCGGATGGCAGCATTGCTGACACGAGCCAACTGCGTGTTGATTTCACCGGCAACCGGCTGTTGTTCACAGGTGGCAACGGGGTCACGAGTTTCACGATCACGCCAAGCAGTCCTAGCGACGCAACCAAGCTGGGGTTGCCAGCGGTCGGCACCGCCAACAACTACGACGTGCTCATCAAGACTCACGACGGTGCCCCCCACAACATCTCTCTGGACGGTGCTGTCGACATCGGCGACGTCATCCAGCGCATAGTTATCGGCACCGGCGGTTCGGGCACTATCAACAAGTCGCCGGTTGACCCGGCGGCAATTGAAGGCCTCACTTTCGGCTCGGTTATCGTAGGCTATAACGAGGCGCGAGATGGCCTCAAGTTGACTGACAACACGACTGGCGGCGCAACCTTCGCGGTCACCGCCCTGAACGGTTCGAGGGCCGCGCTTGATCTGCGAATCGTCGCGGTCGACGGACTCGATGATGGCGGCGAGTTCGACGGGATCATCGATGGCGGCCAGATCGCCAGCGTTACCCTGGCAGACCGCTTCTATGTCGAAGACGCAATCGTCAGCGGCGATCTCGCCATCAGCGGCGCGATCGACGCCTCGGCGGTGTTTGGGGATTTCGTTGGCATCAATCTCCTCGGTACCGCCAACCTGAATGCCGGCCTCGAGGCCGGGCTCAAGAACCCGACCAGCGGGGAACTCGGTGGACGAGTCACCCTCGCCCAGCTGATCCGCGGATTGAGCGACATTGGATCGATCGTAGAAACACCGAACTTCAGCGGTGGCGGCAGCATCACCTTGGGTGTCTCAACCACCCCCGACATCACTTCCCTGATACCACTGGGCGGCACGCCGCAGGTCACCATCAACCTGGCCGATTTCGGCAACCCGTTCACCGCATCGTTCGTTTCCGAGGCTCTCTCGGTCTTCGACTTCGGTGACCTTGGATTCGACATCACGCTGGCGAGCGACAACTCGACACTTGACAATTTGACGGTCACGGTATCGCTGAGCGACCTGCTCACCAATGGGAACCTCAGCTTGACCGACCTGGCCGGTGACCTCGCCGGCGCGATCCAGGCCGCGTTCGATGCGAATGCGACGCTGCAAGGTCTGTTTGGCGTAGGGAATGTTCCTCAGCTTGTCTCGGCGTCGGCAGTGGCCAGCATCCTGGGCAACGACCCCGACAAGCTGGTGCTCAACGCACTCGAAGACGTCGTGGTCGGCGGCAATCACTTCAAGATCACCAACTTCACGCTCGACAACGCGACCGGGGCAGCGAAAGCGCTATTCGGCCTCGATCTGGGCGACGCGTTCGACTTTCTGGCCGACCTGACGCCGGATATCGGTTTCGATTTCAGTGATCTCGACGATCTGTTGAAGTTCGACAACCTCGATTTCAACTTCAGCGCCATTCTCGACGCCCTGATCCTGCTCTCCGACTTCCTCGATGGTTTCGAGGAGTTCGGCTTCCTCAACGAGGATCTGCCGCTCCTCGACATGAGCATCAACGATGTGCTCGACTTTGCCGATCGCTTCAATGACGCGGTCAACGAAGCGTTGGCCAACCCGGCCGGCACGATCCAGACCCTGGAGGCGAAGCTCAAGGAAGCTCTCGGTCTTGCGCCATCAAGCACGGCGATCAGCTTGACGCTTGACCATTGGGACAATGACACGCCGGACACCGGCGATGACATCGACCTGCTGAAGATCGGCATCCACCTCGACACCGGCTTCTCCGAGACCGCCAACATCGCGATTCCGGAGATCAACATCCCGGTACTGAGCAAGGTGTTCGATCTGGGCGGCTCCGCCGACCTGGCGGTGGGCGGCAGCATCGGGCTGGATCTCGACCTCGGGATAAACCTGGCCAATCCGCTCGGCGTCTACGTCTACAACACAACGGGGCTCTTTGGCAGCATCGCCGCGAGCGGCAGCAACCTCGAGTTCATGGCAGCGTTGGGGCCCTTGGGGCTCTACATCAGAGAAGGTACGGCGAGCATCAGCGGCACGATCGCGGCCGGTCTCGACCTAAATGGCGATGGCGTTGTCGACAATGGCACGGAAGCAATCGACCGGATTCTGATCGGCAGTTTGCTGGGTTCGTTAAGCGGCAAAGTGGCGGTCGATGTCGACGGCGGCCTGAACATCGATCTGCCCACCTACTTCCCGACCAAGAACGCCAGCATCGGCTCTTTCGGCCTCGATCTCGCCAGCGTCGACTTCGACACCCTGAGCGCGAGCGCGATCACCAGCGCCCTGACGCTGCCCACCTTCAGTCTCGATTTCCTGACCAACCTCAGTCTGTTCGATTCGATCATGCTGGCGGTCGACGGAATCGACGCGTTCCTGGGCGGGTTGCAGGACGTCATGGACGGCGAAGTGTTTGGCCTCGAAATCCCCTTCATCGGTGACAAGCTGTCCGCGGCGGGCGGCTTCATCGAGGACTTCCGCAGCGATTTCGTCGATCCGTTCCGCTCGTTCCTCGAGTCGGCCGATGACTTCCAGCGCAACTTCACCGATCCCAGCGAGAATTTCGTCTCGCAATTGCTCTTTGACCTGCTCGGCCCGTCGTCCCTGACCGGCAAGGCCTTCTCGCTCGACCTGCTCAAGCCACTCGCAGCCGACGGGGCACATCCGGACAACCCGGATTCACCGTTGACTCCCAACGGGGTCGAGGACTTCATCAAGCTCAGCACCGATGGTTCGAGCTACGTCCAATGGAACTTCTCCCTCGGCGATATCTATGGGGTAGGCACCGAGATCGATATGGACCTCGGAATCCCCGGGCTGGGGATGGAAGCCGATGGCAACATCGGCATTTCCTTCGACTGGGATCTTGATTTCGGCTTTGGCCTGAGCCTGGCCGACGGGTTCTACCTCGACATCAGCGATAGCAATGAGCTTTTTGCCAACGTCGACATCACGTTGCCGTCCTCCTTCACCGGCAGGCTCGCGTTCCTGCAACTGCGGGCCGAGGATGCGGAGGTCTATGCGGATCACGACGGCATGACCAACCTCGCGTTGGCCTTTGCGGTGGATATCGGCAACAAGAAAGACACCGCGTCGGTCAAGGACGACAAGCTCGCCATGTCGGAGTTCGGCCAGATCGACTTCCGTGCCGGCGTCGCCGCCGAGGCAGTGGCGGAACTGATGCTGTACCTGGAGGTGAATAGTTCCGATCTGGGGCTGAGCTCCAGCACGGCCGCCGGAATACCCAAGATCCAGAGTGAATTCGTGCTGGACTGGGGCATCGGCACCTACAACGTCCTGAATCCGGAAAACAGCACGTTTGCGCCAATCGCCGGCATCGGCGACGCCATCACCGACGGGCTGCACTACGTCGGCTTCAGCCATGTCTCGCTCGACGCCGGCTCGTTCCTGAGCGATGTGCTCGGCCCGATCGTGTCGACCGTCAAGGAAATCACCGATCCGCTCCAGCCGCTCATCGACGTCATTACCGCGCCGATCCCGGTGCTTTCGGACCTCGGCCCGCCGATCACGCTGCTGGACATCGCGGCTGCATTTGGCGAGGTGGATCCCGGACTGATCTACTCGATCGCCGACATCATTTCGCTGATCAACCGCATTCCCGATCCTTCTGCCACGGGAACCCTGCTGATCGATTTCGGGGACTTTGATATCTTCGACAACCGTGATTCGACGGTAGACAAGATCCTCACCGACCTGACCAACCCGAACCTCGACTTCGGCAAAGTCGGCGGCGGTGGGCTGCTCGACGGTTTGTTGAATACCAACGGCCTCGCCGACGCGGCAGGTAACTTCCTGGGGAACTTCGATTCCCTGCTGGGAAGCTCATCAGGGAACGCCGCCTCGAAGAGCACCATGCAGGCACTGAGCAGCGGGGAAGCAGGCAGCGGCTTCGATTTCCCGCTCTTCAATAATCCCTCGCAGATTTTCGGTCTGCTGACGGGGCAACCCGCGACGCTGGTCACCTACGACATGGCGCCGCTGTACTTCGAGTTCGACTGGTCGACCTTCTTCTCGATATTCGGCCCGCTCGGGGTGTCGATAAACATCGGCTTTAGCGCCGACATCGACTTCGCTTTCGGCTACGACACGCTTGGTATCCAGGAATTCATTGAAGGCGACTTCCAGAACCCGGCAGCACTGCTCAACGGCTTCTACGTCAGTGATACCGACATGGCCGACGGATCGTTCGGCACCGATGTGCCGGAAATCGTACTGGCTGGCAACCTGTGGGCGGCGGCCGAGCTCAATCTTGGCGTGGCCCGGGCCGGCGTGGGCGGCGGCATCTTCGCCGAGATCCAGTTCGATCTTTTCGACCCCAATCACGACGGCAAGGTGCGCATCAACGAGATCATCAAGAACATCGAGAATCAATTCGTCTACGGCGACGGCGCCGAGAAGCTCCTTGCACCACTGGCCGTCTTCGACGTTACCGGCGAAATCACCGCCAAGCTCTTCGCTTTCCTGAAGATCGACCTGTTCTTCTTCGAGATCGACGAAACCTTTGACATCACCCCGGAAATCACCCTGCTTGAGTTCGATATAGACTTCGAACGGGTGCCGGTGCTGGCGACCGAACTCGAAAACGGCGACCTAGTGCTCAACATGGGCCGCTTTGCCAAAGACCGGATGGTCGACGATCTGGGCGACAGCATCGAGATGCTGGTCGATCAGCCCGAGGACTTCGAGGTTGAATTCCTGAGCGCCAATCATGTGCGTGTCCGTGCCACTAATCTTGGTACTGAAGCCAACTACTGGCAGGAATACGACGTCACCGGCAAGATCATTGCCTACGGCGACGAGGGTGATGATTCGATCATCATCTCCGGCGTGGCCAGTTCGGTCGGCTACCTGATCGAGGGCGGCGTCGGCGACGACATCATCACCCTGCACGCGCTAGCCAACGGAGCCGCCGTGCTGCGCGGCGACGACGGTGTGGACACCATCACCGGCGGTGCCGGGGCCGACCAGATCTGGGGTGGCCGCGGTATTGACACCATCCGTGCAGGTGGCGGCAACGACATCGTCTTTGGCGACGATGGTGAAATTACTACGGGAACCGACGCCAATGCGATGGCCCTGCTCAAGTTCGACGACGAGGGAGACTTCCTCTACGGCGAGGCGGGCGACGACATCATGTTCGGCGGCGGCGGCGATGACCTGCTCGAGGGCGGGGACAACAACGACGTCCTGATCGGCGATGCCGGCCGGGTGATCATCGCGAGCAAACTCGTCAGCGACACCAACACCGGCGTGCGCTTTGGCGACGACAAGTTGTTCGGCAACGCCGGCACCGACAAGCTCTACGGCGGCAAGGGCGACGACGTCATGGACGGTGGCGCCGGAACCGACACGATGTACGGCGAAGACGGCAACGACGTTCTCTACGGCGGCGGCGGCGGCGACTTCATCCATGGCGCCGACGGCAACGACGTGATCTGGGGCAAGCGCGATCCCGCAGCCACTGCTGGCAATTTCGACGCCACCGACGCCACGGCGGACGGCGGCGACACCATCGAGGGCAACGCCGGCGAAGACCTGATCTACGGCGAAGGGGGGAATGACACCATCCACGGCAACTCGGGCGCCGATGATATTTATGGCGGCGAGGGCGCGGACACCATCTTTGGCGAAGGCGGGCCCGACCTGATCTACGGCGGCCATGGGCCGGACACGATCGACGGCGGCGCCGACGATGACATCATCTTCGGCGATGACGGCGAGGGGGATTTTGCCGGCACATACTCCGACGAGCCAAGCCCGAATGCCGTCGTTTACGGCAACAACCTGCCGCTCGGTCTCCCCGAACACTACGAATTCGGCGTCACCAAGTCGAACAATTTCGACACTCTCACGGACCGGATCGACACGATCTACTCCTACTCAGGCTCCGATTTCATCGACGGCCAGTCCGGCCCCGACGTCTACATCATTCGCCTGCAAGGAGCGGATAACCAGTCGTTCATCAACGTCTACGATTCCGGCATCGATGTTGCCGACACCGACTACATCCAGATTTTCGGCACGATGTACGACGACAACTTCCTGCTGCGCGCAAGTGCGTCGGCGGATGGTCTGGCATTCGTCGCGCTGCTCAATGAAGCGCCGAACGCCGAGCGCATCAACTACTGGAACCTCGAACGGATGCTCATTACCGGCTCCTTCGGCGACGATTACTTCGCGGTCGACGATGTCCGGGCCGAGACCACCATCACCGGCGATGTCGGCGATGATCGCTTCCAGGTGGGGCAGCTCTACCGCTCACCCCGCGATGCGGGCGCCACGCAGTACAACAACATCGAACTCGAGGACGTGTTCGCCACGATTGAGACCACCATCGGCTGGCTCAGCGACGGCATCAATCGCCCGATGACCATCTATGGCGGAGTGGGGAACGACTATTTCACTGTGTTCCACAACAAGGCAGTGCTCTCCTTGTTCGGCGAGGATGGGGACGATACGTTCCTGATCAAGGCGTTTGCCCTGGCCGGCTCGCAGGAGCCGTTCCGCGACCGCACCGATGTTTCGGGCGGTGCTGGCGCCGATCTTGTGCAATACGCCATGAACGCCCCGGTCAACATCGACGGTGGCGACGGCTTTGACACCGTAATCATCATTGGCACCGAATTTGGCGACGATTTCGTCATCACCAAGGACGGCGTCTACGGCGCCGGACTCAACGTCAACTTCGTCAACATCGAGTCACTTTCGGTCGATGGTGCGGAGGGCGACGACCGCTTCTACGTCCAGTCCACCAGCGAGAAGTTCATCACGCAGATTTTCGGCGGTCTGGGGAGCGACACCTTCAACATGTCCGGCGACATCCCGCCGGTCATCAGCAATGACCTGCAGGGGCACTCGGGCGTTATCCGCCACTCCATTGAAACGGATCTTTCCAGCACTAACTACGACGAGACCATCGTCGACGGCGTTGCGGTCAACGTCTACGACAACGACCCCGGTCTCGTGGTGGTGGTAAACGAAGCCGACGGCTTCACCACAATCATGGAAGGCGGCTACACCGACGACTACAGCATCGTTCTGTCTCGGGCGCCGATCTCGGACGTCTACGTGCAGGTGCTCGCGCCGGTGCAGACACAGGACCAGAAAGAGCGCGGTTCCAAGCTCTTCCGCATCGACAGCGCCACCAAGACGGCGTTTACGCCCGACGGCACCGCGCTGACCCTCAAGTTCACCGCGGCCACTTGGGATACGCCGCAGATCGTCACTGTCAGCGCACTCGACAACGCTGATGCGGCGATTGACTTCAATGACGACGCCCTTGAAGGCGACGCCACCGGTTTCATCAATCACGTCGTCGCGAGTGATGTCGGCATCAGTGGCTCGCCCACGTCGATCGTTACCAACAACCTGTCAAGCGGGGACAAGGAAACAGTGTTTACGGTTGGCGGGACGCCCTTTGTTTCGGTCGATCCGTCGGACCTCGACGGTCTTCAGAACCTTGGCGGCTTCCTGCTGCTCATCACCGACGGACCGGGTGCGGGGCAATCCCTGCGTGTCAAGACCGTCGATGCCGGCAACCAGATCACCCTGTGGGGCGAATTCCGGCCCGACTACCAGCCCGACACCACGAGCCTGTATCGGCTCACCAAGGACATCGAGGCGGTGCGTGCGGTCACGGTTACCGTCCACGATGACGACGACGCTGGCGTAATCATTGGCCAGAGCGACAATTCGACCGACCTGTTCGAGGCCGGCAAAACCGACCAAATCACCGTGCGTCTGGCACGCCAGCCGGTGGATAACGTCATCGTCACGCTCAACAGCAACGACGGCCAGCTCAGCTTTGATCTGCCGGTCTTGACATTCACCTCCGCTAACTGGTCTACGCCACAGGTTGTGACGGTCACCGCGGTCAACGACAGCCTGGTGGAAGGTTTCCACCACAGCCTCATTTCGTTCAGCGTCGCCAGTCCGGCGAATGCCACCGCCACGGGTGACGTCGACACCGACGTCGTCGCGACAGAATTGAGAACCTTGAGCATTCCCGAAGCCTATGTCGGCCTCGAGCATCGGCCGAAGCTGGTCGGCGAAGTTGCCCAGGTTTCGGAAGTCTGGGTGGAAAATTTGGCGACCCACGTGCTTGAGCTACGTGATGCCACCCGCTGGGATGTCATCTCCAACAAGGTGGTCTTCCTGACCGCCGGCGGCAAGGACTATGACTTCCTTACTGGCGATATCAAGGTGGTCTACACCTGGGTCAAGGCCGGCTACGATGGCTTGGAGGTCAAGCCGATCCTGACCAATATTGCCGACAACGAAGTGCCGCAGGTGCTGATCACCGAGACGGGCGGGGGCACCAACGTCATCGAGAATGAGCCCGGCCATACCGGGCAACCGTGGACCGACACCTATGACGTGGTGCTAACCAAGGCACCCACCGGAGACGTTTACGTCAAGGTGACGGTCGATCAGACCAAAACCTCGGCCGGCAGGAACATCCATTGGGGCCAGCAGGTTGAAATCTCGAGCAGCGCGCCCGATGCCGTTGATAACGGTGACGGGACGTTTACGCTCAAGTTCACCACCATGAACTGGAATACCCCACAGGTCGTTTCGGTCACCGCGTTCAACGATGGCGAGTACGACGGCGACGATACTCAGTACTTCGCGCCCAAGCTCCACACCGTAAGCGACATCCAGGGGCCGATCTATCTATTCGGCGAAGGCGGCAGCGGTTCCGTCGTGGCCTCCAATCCGTTGATGCTGCATTACGAGCTCAACGTGATGCGGCCGACCGACGTCGTGAATTCGGTGTCGGGCGACGGCACCACGATGACGGTCAACAAGGCCACGCTGCTGGCGGATGCCTTTGCGCTCAACGAGGACGTGCTGACCGTAGCGGACCTGGTCACGCAGAAGATGACGGTCACCATCGCCGACGGGGTCGAAGAGATCGGGCAGTTCCGCCTGATCGTCGGGGCGGTTGACAACGGTACTACGGTCACGCTGACCTTGAACGAAGCCTGGGACCTGAGCGGCGGTGACGTCGCCGAGGACTTCAGTGCGATCAGCAAGTACGCAGTGAGCCGCATGAGCGAGAACTTCTTCGCCATCGAGGCCGAACAGATCGATTACGTGTTCGTCTACAACGAGGACAGTCCGGCGGACAACATCGGTGCACGCGCCGGAATCCTGCAGGATTCCACCACCGTCGGTTTTGAGGGCAACTCGATCGTCGAGTCCTTCATCACCAACATGGACGGCAAGTGGCTCTCCGGCCTGGGCATGGGCGCGGAAAACCTGCTGATCGGCGGCTACTACCACCCGCGTGGCATCACCTACGGCGACATGGAGGTGGTGGAGATCAACATGGGCGATGGCGCCGATGAATTCACCATCACCGACACGCACGTGCGCTCCGATGGTTACCAGACCTGGACCTTCATCAACACCGGGCGTGGCAACGACACCATCACCGCGACGCTCAATTCCGACCTCCAAGTACTGGCTGCCGGCGCGATCACCGCGGGTGGTTCGGCTGGCGAGACAGTATTCACAACTGACCAGACGTTCCCGACCACTACCGCGTCGGGCGTGGACCTTGCGGGCTACCTGGTCAAGATCACCGGTGGCACGGGCGTTGGCCAGCAACGCGTGATAACCGGCAACACGACGAACGGTTTGACGGTGGCCACAGCCTGGGATATCGGGCTTGATGCCACCAGCCAGTTTGAAATCCTCGGTGCACCTTTGTTCAGCGGATTTGCAACGGCAGATACGCCGGAGACGGGTAACACCCTGACCGACACCAGTACCGACTTTGGCACCGCTAACGGGCTGGTCGGGCGGGTGATCGAGATCATCGATGGCGCCGGCGCCGGCACTAAGCGGGTGATTATCGCTAATACGGACACGACGCTGACGGTCAGCAGTGCCTGGAATTCAGAGCTCGATGATACGAGCGCCTACCGGATCTACGGCGAGCAGGACGGCCCAATTGCCGTCAACCTCCAGGAAGGTACGGACAAGTTCTACGGTTCGGCCTCCTCGATCCCGCTGGTCGTCTTCGGCGGGGCAGGGGTGGACCACATTGAAGGCGGTGCCGGCGACGACATCCTCTTCGGCGACAACGGCCGCATCGAATACGTCAACGAAGACGGTAAGATCGTCACCTTGCTGGGCCTGGCGCGCGAGCGTCTCGACCCGCAGTACATCGATGCCTTTACCGCGAACACGCTGACCGATACCGATGGCGCATTCCCGGTGAAGACCATCGACATGCAGGGGCTCGAAGGCTTCATGCTGTCGATCCCCGACGGCCGTGGGTTTGGCCAGAGGGCGCAAATCACGCTCAATACGAGCGACACCCTGACCGTGACACCGGATTGGCAGAATGAGCTCTTCACGGCTCCGGCAGACTTCCTGTTGGTCGTACCAGGCGGCTACGATCCGATCGCCGACTTTGATGCGACCGATCCGCAGGCAAATCCGACCAAGTACCGTGTCTCGCTGATTCCCGAGGACCAGACCGACGGCGTCACGCGCGATCCGAGCCTGATCATCGCGATCGATCCCACCATCGGCGACGACGACGTCATTATCGGCAACGCCGGTGACGACCGTGTTTTCGGCGGGGCGGGGAGCGATACGATCAACGGCAACGATGGTGACGACACGATCTTCGGCGACCATGGCCGACTCGACTACACCCCCGCAGTTGTGGGCGGGACGGACGGGCCGCAGCGCGGGGACTTTGTCCCGGCAACGCTCAATCGTGCCCGCACCACCTTTGACGATATCGGCGGCGGCGACACCATTTACGGTGACGGCGACAACGACATCATCTTCGGCGGCTACAACAACAGTCTGCCCGGCGGGCCAGGCAAGATCGACACGCTCTACGGCAACACGGGTGACGATATCGTCTTCGGCGACAACGGTGTCTTGACGTTCATTCCGAACGACGATACGCCGGGGAATCCGCGCGACGTCTATCTCCTGAAAGCCGAGGCTCTTGCGCGTGGCGTCGGTGGCGAGGATGTGATCTCGGGCAACGCCGGAGGCGACCTCATCATTGGCGGCGCGGCAGGCGACACGCTCTATGGCGACAACGCCACGGCTAGCGCTGGTGACGACGACGGCGAAGACATCGTGATTGGCGACAACGCCGCGATCGATTTCACCGCAGGCGCGGCGGGGCGCTGGAACGCTTATGGCAGCAGCATCAACCTGATCGAGACGACCGACACCACCGAAACCACCGGCGGCGCGGACACCATCCATGGCAACGCGATGGGTGACATCCTGATTGGCGGCGTGGGCGGCGATACGCTGTACGGTGACGCCCCGACCCAGGGCGGGCACGATGGTGACGACCTGATCCTGGGCGACAACGGCGAGATCGACTTCGGCACTGATACCAATGACCTCGACCGCGTCAGCTCGCAGCAGTACTCTGCGGCGGACGGCACGACAGTGCTAGGCGGTGCCGACACCATCAGCGGTGACTGGGGTTCAGACACAGTCATCGCGGGCAGCGCCGGCGACACGGTTTATGGCGACAACGCCGGGGCGACCGGCGGCGTCAACGACGGCGAGGACATCCTCGTTGGCGACAACGCGACCATTCTTTACGCTGGCGACGCTCCCGAGTATCCGGGTCATGCCACGGACGGGCGGCTCTACACGCTCGGCAACACGCCGATAACGTCCATTGAAAGCACCGACACCGAGGAAGCTACGGGAGGAGCGGACACGATCAGCGGCAACGCCCAGACCGACGTCGTCATCGGTGGCGTGGGTGGCGATACGCTCTACGGCGACGCCGCAGACGAAGGAGCTTACGATCAGGCCGACGTACTCATCGGCGACAACGGCTTTGTCGACTTCACGAATGGCGATACCGATCCAACCACCGTCGAACTTATCCAGACCCGGGATGTCGGGCTTGGTGGCAGTGACACCATCCACGGCAACGACGGCGACGACATGGTGCTGGGCGGCAAGGACGGCGACGTCATCCACGGCAACGCCAATGACGATCTGGTGATCGGCGACTTCGGCCAGCTGCTTTTCACGGCGACCGAAACTACGTCTTCCGAGGAAACCTACGACAAGGTCTTCTTCGGATCGATCGCCCGAGTGGCCGAGATCACCGACAACAACGAAGGCGGTGGCGACACCATCTACGGCGATGGCGGCGAGGACATCCTGATCGGCGGCGCCGGCAGCGACAATATCGACGGTGATGCCGATGATGACCTCATCTTCGGTGACAACGTCAGCCTTACCCGCACGGGTGCGGCTTACGGGGATGACACCAACCCGCGCTTCCGTACCCTGATCGGCTTCGCCATCTACGGCGAGGAAGTTGGGGTCAACAATGGCGAGACGCTCGAGGATGAAACTAACCGGCTGATTCCGAACCTCACGGGTACGCCGGTGTGGCAGGACTGGGACATCGAGCTGCTGGATCACAGCTTCGCCGCCGAGGCCTCGACCGATCCGGACGAGACCAACAAGTACGGTAACGACTACATTGCCGGTGGTGCGAACGACGACACCATCTTCGCGCAACTAGGCAACGACATCGTCCAGGGCGACGGCTCGATCGACTCCAAGGTCGATGACGGGACCCCGGTGGGCGCCTATCGCGATAACGCCAACCTGCTGGTCGTCGTTCCGTCCCTCGAGTCAGTAACTGACGGTGACGACTACATCGAAGGCAACGGCGGCAACGACGTGATCTTCGGCAACCTCGGTCAGGACGACATCCTGGGCGGCAACTCCGATCTATTCAGTCTCGTGACGCCGGAGCTCCGGCCCGACGGCAGCGACCTGATCTTCGGCGGTGCCGGCACCGACATCAGCCGCAATGATATCGGCGATGCAAACGAAGACGATACTTCGCACGTCGTCACTACAACTCCGAGCGGGCACGCCCGCGACGCCGACATGATTCTCGGCGACAACGGCAACATTTATCGCCTCGTGAGCGTGAGCAATACGACCACTGGCGCCACCTCCTATCTGGAGTTCCACTACGACCAGTCTTCCAGCTTCGAGAACCGAGGCACGCTACGCATCATCCCGCGTGCCGCGGAACTGCTCGATTACACACCGGGCGGAGTGCTTGGCGCTGCCCCGGCCTCGGACATCGGGGACGCGGATGAGCTCCACGGCGAATCGGGCGACGACTTCATCTACGGTCAGAAGGGCGCCGACGTGCTGTTCGGCGAAGGCCAGAATGACGACCTGATCGGCGGCTACGGCAACGACTGGTTCTCGGGCGGCACGGGCGACGACGGCGTCCTCGGCGACGATGGGCGGATCTACACCAGCCGCAACAACAGCACGGTTGGCGAGACGCTCTACGGCGTTGCGCCGCTGCTCGCAAGCGATCCGAGCACACGGACCATCAACGGCAACGTGCTCAACGAAGTGATTGCCACGCCGGGCTCGATCCAGCAGGCGAAGATCAACGTCGAAGGGGAGCTCAAGCGAACCGTGAATCTCACGCCGTTCAGCGTCGATCCAATCTGGAACGCCGACGCCGATGAGTTCGACGGCCAGGTCGTGACGCACCATTCGGACGACATCATCTATGGCGGTCTGGGCAGCGACTGGCTGCACGGCGGTTCGGGTGACGATGCGATCTCCGGTGCCGAAGCGTTGCCGGAGTTCTACGCGGCACCGGTCAACGACGGTGACGTGCTCCGATATAGCGCCTTGAAGGCGGGAGAATTCGCCGCCTACGACGAGTTCGATCCGCTGCACAAGGTCGAAGGCTTCCTGCTCAACTTCGATGCGAGCGAAGGCGTGCTGCGTGCTGGCGGCAGCCTGGCCACCAACGGGAACAAGACCATGACGGTGCCTGACGTCTACGACGACGGCGCTGACAAGATCTTCGGCGATCTCGGCAACGACTGGCTGGTTGGCGGCACGGGCCGTGACGATCTCTACGGTGGCTGGGGCGACGATCTCCTGAACGTCGACGACAATCACTCCACCAACAGCGGTGCCAACGATCAGCCCGACACGCATCCGACTTACGAGGATCGTGCCTACGGTGGCGCCGGTCGTGATGTGCTGATCGCGAACACCGGGGGTGACCGGCTGATCGACTGGGTGGGCGAGTTCAACAGCTATATCGTGCCGTTTGCGCCGTTTGGCATGGGCACGGTCTCGCGCACGATGCAGCCGCAGCTGGCCGAGTTCCTCTATGCGCTCTCCGCATCAGACGGGGCTGACCCCACCCGGGCCGCCGATATCGGTAGTGCCGACCCGGCGCGCAATGGCGAACCTTACGGTGAACTTGGCGTGGTGCGTCAGCAGGACTTTGCCTGGCAAGCCCAAACGGGCGCGCCGGACGATCCGCAGGCGGGCAACATCCCCGGCGGGCCGCGCGACGTACTGCGCTCGGCGACCTTCGACAACCCGGCTCTGACCGGCTTCTTTGCCGACAGCGGCACGTGGTCGGTGCAGAAGGGCGTCTTGAAGGTGACGGCAACGTCGCTGGGCGGCGATGCGGTCGCAATATTCGACATTGGCGATGCATTGCCGGGCTACTTCGAGTTGCAGGCCACGGTCCTGGCTAACAAGCCGACCGGCGGCTGGAACGCGAACAGCTACATCATCTTCGACTACCAGGCTGCGGACGACTTCAAGTTCGCTGGCGTGGACGTGTCGATCAACAAGCTGGTGATGGGACACCGCGATGCCACCGGCTGGCACGTCGATGAGCAGAGCTCGGTGAAAGGCGGCGTGAAGGCGGAAACGTACTTCAACCTGCTGGTGGCGGTAAACGGGGTCAACGTGACCCTGCGGCTGGACAACAAGGATTTGTTCACCCATACCTACCAGCCGCGGATCGTCGACGGGTACGCTTTCGGCCTGAACTACGGCCTGGTTGGGGTGGGTTCGAACAACGCGCGCGGCGCCTTTGACAACATCCGCGTACAGGTTCTCCCGCCACAGGTGACCTTCGATAAGACCGAGAACTTCAAGGGCTCCACAACCCTGTCGTTCAGCATGTTCACGAGCGGCGACTGGAGTGTGAGCGGGCAGCGCTACGGCGTGACGCCCAATGGTGCGACCGCAATGAGTCTGCTCGATCTCGGTCCCGACAACCTCAATGCCTCCTCGTATCTGGAGTTGAACGCCACTGTGAACACCGTGGGGCGGGCAGGCTTCGTCTTTGACCGTTACGAGGACGGCAGCTTCAAGTTTGTCGCGATCGATGCGGTTAGCGACCTGGTGATCATTGGCCACTACACGGTCAAGAGCGGCTGGGTCAATGACGCCCAGGTGGCCAGGGCGATCGACGCCGGCACGGACTACACGCTCGGCGTGGCGCTCAAGGGCTCCACCGTGAGCGTGACGCTCACTGGCGTGGCACTCAACGGCTCGGTCGCCCTCGGTCATTCGTTCTATGCCACCACGGTCGACGGCCATTTCGGCCTGATGGCCACGGGTGGGGCGGCGAGCTTCGATGATGTTCGGGTCAAGACCAACGACCCGGCCTTCATCGCTCCGAGCGGCGGCAGCATGATCGCCGCCAGTGCCGCCGCCGATACTCCCGTTGGGCAGACTCTTACCCAAGACGAGCTCGACGCAATGGCGACGGTGGCGATGGCGCAGTGGACCGAGCTGCTCGGTGCCGGGGACGATCGCCTGGCCGCATTTGCCGGGGTGCATTTCGGCATCGTCGATCTGGCGGGCGCCGACCTGGGCCGCACCGATGGCAACACCATCGTCATCGATGCCGATGCTGCCGGGTGGGGCTGGTTTGTCGACGACTCACCCGCCGAGGGCAGCGAGTTCGGCGTGCGCCTCGATCGCAACGTCCTGACGGCCGAGCCCGAGAGCACGGCCTACGGCAGCTACGATCTGCTCACCGTGCTCAACCACGAACTCGGGCATCTGCTCGGCTTCGATCACGATGATGCCCAGCGCATCACGGTGATGGATGAAGCGCTGGGCGCGGGCGAGCGTTATGTGCTTGACTCCGGCGGCAGCAACCTGGCCAAGCCGGCAACCCTGCACGCCAGCATCGACTGGCAGGCGCCGGGCGTGGGCAATCTGGGTGTGCAGCTCACGCCGTACGCACTGCCGGAACGCGCCAAGAGTCCGTGGCCGAACTTTGCCAATTTCGTGATGAAGTGGGTGAAAGGAGCGCCGGCGCAGGAGGCGGGATTCGACAACATAGGCCGAGCATTGTTAGGTGACAAGGGGGGCACCGATCGCTCGAACGCCCGTCGGTAACGCGAGGTTGAACCAGCCCCTTCAGGGGGCTGGTTTCGAGCGCTGGCGTGGGCTAGACTGCAGTCATAGGAACGTGCCGGCCGGGGCGTCCGCGAGGCGCCGCGGCCGGTAAATTTTTCAACTAAGAAAAGGAGTGACACAAAATCATGGCAACCAAGAACCCGGATACCAAAGAAGTTAGTGGCGACGCGGCAACACGGCAGATCAAGTGGGACGACTCGATGATGAAGAGTTCCTACGCTAACGTCTGCAACGTCACCAGCACGCGCGAAGAAGTGGTGATGCTTTTTGGCATGAATCAAGCGTGGAACCGGGGACAGAAGGAAGTCACGATTCAGCTCACTGACCGCATCGTGATCAGCCCCTATGCGGCCAAGCGCTTGAGCATGCTGCTCAGCGGCGTGGTGAAGGAATACGAGAGTCGCTTCGGCACGCTCAATATCGATGTGGGAGCAGCCGGCGGGGCCGCCAGCGAGACCAAGCAATAGTGTCGCCACCACACTCGCGGGAGCGTTCCCATTCCCGCGAGCCGGTGCTTGACGTCTGCCCGCCATGAGTTCGGTTGCGCCGGAAATACATGAAACGGAAGGTCCTGGTCCTGCGGCCGGGTCTGCGGCTGCGCGCAACGGTTACGAAGAGGCGTGGCAGCAGTTCGCCCAGCACCAGAGCGCCGAGGAGTTCTGCAGAAGCTGGCTGGTGATCCAGTGCCACGCCATCGGCGCGGTTTCCGACGGCGTGGTGGTGCTGCGCAAGCTCGGGACGGACTCTTTTGCGCCGGTTGCCTTTTACCCGACCCCGCCCACCGATCGCGCCCACCTGGCGCAGGTAAGCGAACGCGCGCTGCAGGAGGGGCAGGGCGTCATCGAGCCCTGCGAGCCTGAGGACGATAGCCCTGGGGGCGAGCCGCGCTACCAGCTCGCCTACCCGGTGCGCCTCGAAGGGGAAATTCGCGGGGTCGTCGGGGTGGAGATTGCCGGGCGGCCCGAGGCGGCGTTGGAGGCCGCGATGCGCCACCTGCAGTGGGGCTCCTGCTGGCTCGAAGTGCTGCTTTGGCGCCGTGCTGACCCGGCGCAAGCCGAACGGCAGCGCCTCAAACTGGCTCTCGAGCTGGTGTCCACCCTGCTCGAACAGCCTAACCTCAAGGAAAGCAGCACCGCCTTCACTACCGAGCTGGCTGCCCGCCTGGGCTGCGATCGGGTCGCGCTCGGAATCCTCAAGGGCAAGCGCGTCGCGGTTGCGGCAGTTTCGCACTCCCCGCAGTTCGAAAAGCGCGCGAATCTGCTGCGCGCGATCGAACGGGCGATGGAGGAGGCCATCGACCAACAGGAGACGGTGGTCTATCCCGCCGAGCGTGGCAGCCGCCCGGTGGTGGCGCGGGCGCACGAGGAATTGCTGCACGAGTCAGAGGCCGGCAGTGCGGCAAGCTTTCCGCTGATTCACGGCGAGCGCGTGGTGGGTGCACTGACTTTCGAGCGCGCCGCCGGGCACCTTTTTGAAGCTCCGACTCTCGAAATCTGCGAGGCCATCGCCTCGGTTTCCGGACCGATCATCGATCTCAAGCACGCCAACGAGGCGAGCCTGCCGGTGCATGCCTGGCGCGCGATGAAGTGGCTGTGGGACAAGCTTGCCGGACCGGGCCATCCCGGGTGGAAACTCGGCACGATCGGCGTGATCGCACTGGCAGCGTTTCTCGCGCTGGCGACGGGCGAATTCCGCATTTCAGCAAACTCGCGGGTTGAAGGTGCGGTGCAGCGCGCGGTCAGCGCACCGATCAACGGCTTCGTGCGCGAAGCGCCGTTGCGCGCCGGCGCCACCGTCGCCAAGGGGCAGGTGATCGCCCGGCTCGACGACCGCGACCTGCAGCTCGAGCGCGTGAAGCTCGAGAGCCAGCGCGACAAGTACCTCATGCAGTACCGCGAGGCCATGGGCAAGCGCGAGCGCGCCCAGATCTCGATCGTCAGCGCGCAGATCGAGCAGGCCGAGGCCCAGCTCGAACTCGTCGCCGGAGACCTGGCGCGCATGGAATTGGTGGCGCCGTTCGACGGCGTCATCGTCAGTGGCGACCTGTCGCAGAGCCTGGGATCGCCCGTGGCGCGCGGCGACGTGCTCTTCGAGGTCGCGCCGCTCGACGGCTACCGCGTGGTGCTGGAGGTCGACGAGCGCGACGTGGCCTATGTCCGGAGCGGGCAGCGCGGCGAGCTCACAATGACCTCGATGCCGGGCGAGCGGATCGACTTCACGGTTCACGACATCACCCCGGTCAACACCGCCAAGGAGGGACGAAACTTCTACCGCGTCGAAGCAGCGCTCGAGCGCCAGGGCGAGGTTAGCCTGCGCCCCGGCATGCAGGGCGTGGGCAAGATCGATGTCGAGGAGCGCAAGCTGGCCTGGATCTGGACCCGCAGCTTCGTCGACTGGGTGAGACTGTGGATGTGGTCCTGGCTGCCCTGAGGGCAGGCTGACCGCCGGCACCGCTGCCAATGTCGTTCGATTTGCTCAGCCCCTCCTGGTACCGCGTTGCCGAGCTCCGGCCGCGCCTGCGCGGCCACGTGCGCATCCACCGTCACCATTACCGGGGCGAGCTGTGGTACGTGCTCGAAGACCGGGTATCGCGGCGCATGCATCGCTTCAACCCGGTCGCGTACTACCTGATCGGGTTGATGGATGGCTATCGAACGGTGCAGCAGATCTGGGATGCGGCGATCGAACGCTTCGGCGACGATGCGCCGACACAGGACGAAACCATTCGCGTGCTGGGGCAGCTCCACGCCGCCGAGGTGTTGCAGTCCGAGGTGACACCCGATGTCGAGGAACTGCTGCGCCGCACGCGCAAAGGCAAGCCCAAGACCTGGGTGCAGAACCTGCGCTCACCCCTGGCCGTGCGCATCCCGCTTATCGACCCCGATCGGTTTCTCGAGCGCTGGCTGGCGTGGTACCGGCCGCTGTTCGGATGGGGCGGTTTCATCTTGTGGTCCCTGGTCGTCGGCTGGGGTATCTACGCGGCCGCCGCCCACTGGGACGAACTGACCCGGGATTTCTCCGATCGGGTGCTCGCCCCGCAGAACCTGCTGCTGATGTGGCTGCTCTTCCCGCTGCTCAAGCTCTTTCACGAATTCGGCCATGCCTGCGCCACGAAGGCCTGGGGTGGCGAAGTGCACGAGATGGGCATCATGTTCCTGGTGCTGATGCCGATCCCCTACGTCGATGCGACGGCGGCGACGGCGTTTCGCAGTACCCGGCGCCGCGTGCTGGTCGGGGCGGCCGGCATGGTGGTCGAGCTGTTCATCGCCTCGCTGGCGCTGTACCTGTGGCTCGAAGCCCAGCCGGGACTGTTTCGCGCCGTGCTCTACAACGTGATGCTGATCGCGGGCATCTCCACGGTGCTGTTCAATTCCAACCCGCTACTACGCTTCGATGGCTATTACATCCTCGGCGATCTGCTCCAGATCCAGAACTTGCGCCAGCGCGGGCAGCAGTTCGTCACCTACCTCGCCGAGAGCCGGCTGTTCGGCCTCAAGCTGCCGGAGTTCGACGCGACGCTGGGCGAGAAGCGCTGGTTCGTCTTGTTCACGATTGCCTCGTTCCTCTATCGCATCTTTATCATGCTGGCGATCGCGATCTTTATCGCGCGCAAGTACATGATCATCGGCGTGGCCCTGGCGCTGTGGGCATTGTTCTCGTCGTTCGTCTATCCGTTCATCAAGGGCATTGGCTACCTACTGTTTCACTCCAAGCTGCGGCGCCGCCGGCTGCGCGCAATGGCGAGTACTGCGCTGATCGTGGCGGCGGTGGGGCTCGTGCTTTTCGTGGTGCCGATGCCGCACTGGACGCGTGCCGATGGCGTGATCTGGGTGCCCCAGGACGCGCTGGTGCGCACCGGCGCCGATGGTTTCGTGCAGCGCGTGGTGGCTGATTCGGGGGCCACGGTGGCACGCGGCGGGGAACTGATGGTCACCGATAACCCGGAGCTGCTGCCGCGGATCCGGGTGCTCGAGGCGCAACTCCGGCTCCTCGAGGTGCAAGCCCAGGCCGAGCGCGGGGAGGACCGGGTGCGGCGGGAATTGACCATGGAGGAGATCGAGGCGACGCACGAGGAACTCGAACACACCCGGCGCATGCATCGAGATCTGACCGTGCTCAGCCCGACCAGCGGAACCTTCGTGCTTACAGCGCCGCCGCTCGATCTGCCCGAGCGCTATCTGCGCAAGGGCCAGGAGATTGGCTACGTGGTCCCAGATGAAACCGTGACTGCGCGGGTGCTGGTTTCGCAGGATGACATCGACCTGGTCCGCACGGCCACCGAAGCGGTGCGGGTCAAGATCGCCGGCCGGCTGAACGAAAGCTTCGACGCCCAAGTGTTGCGCGAGGTGCCCGAGGCAAGCCACCAGGTGAGCAATCTCGCCTTGACGAGCGTCGGCGGCGGGCCGGTGCCGCTGGATCCCCAGAAGACCGACAAGCCGCAGGCGCTCGACACCTGGTTCGAGTTCGAACTCGGTGTGCCGGCGACAAGCAGCGCGGTGCTGGGCGCCCATGTCTACGTGCGCTTCGAGCATCGCCCCGAACCGCTCGCCGGGCGGATATACCGGTCGATTCGCCAGCTTTTCCTGCGCCAGTTCACGCTCTGATGGGGGCTGCCGGCTCGTCGCTGATGGGTGCTTCCTATCCGGAACGCGAAGGGTCGCGCCTGGGCAAGCTCGAGCGCTTCGTCAGCTCGGTGCGTTATTACACCGGCGGCGTTCGCGTTGGCGAGCAGCGGCTCGAGCGCATCATCGCAGCGACCAAGCAAGCCGAAGTCGATTTGCCCAAACTCCCGGATGCGGCGCTGCTGGCCCACGCCCGCGAGCTCGGTGCGCGCCTGAAACGCACTGGATTTGACGACCTGACACTCGCGGCGGCAGCGTTCGCCCTGGTGCGCGAGGTGGCCGGACGCACGCTCGGGATGCGCCACTTCGATGTGCAGCTGATCGGCGGTTGGGCGATGTTGAATGGCATGATCGCCGAGATGGAAACCGGGGAAGGCAAGACCCTCGCCGCGACCCTGACCGCCGCAACCGCCGCGCTTGCCGGCCGGGCAGTGCACGTCATCACCGTGAACGATTACCTCGCCGAGCGCGATGCTCAATGGATGGCGCCGGTATACGAGGCGCTCGGACTCACTGTGGGTTGCATCAAGCAGGGCATGGAGCCGCATCTGCGCCGCCTCGCCTACGCCTGTGACATCACCTATTGCAGCAACAAAGAAATTGCCTTCGATTACTTGCGCGACCGGCGCGTGCTGGGCGGGAAGCCGCGCGCCATCGCCATGAAGATGGACACGCTCGATGGTGCGGGGGTGATGCCGCGCCTGCTGCTGCGCGGCTTGCAATTCGCGATTATCGATGAGGCCGACAGCGTCCTGGTGGACGAAGCCCGCACCCCGCTGATCCTCTCGGCCGAGAACCAGCACAGCCAGGAAGAGACCATTTACGCCGAGGCGCTCGAGCTCGCCCGAAGACTGGGAGAGGGCGACTACAAGATTGGGGAGACCGGCGTGGAAGTCACGGCGCAGGGGCTCGATTGGCTTGATGAACTGGGCCAGAGCATGAGCGGCGTGTGGCGAGGTCCGCAGCGCCGCGAGCAGCTCGTGCGCCAGGCGCTGAGCGCGCTGCACGTGTTTCGGCGCGACAACCACTACCTGGTTCGTGATGACAAGGTTGTCATCATCGACGAGAACACCGGGCGCCTGATGCCCGATCGCTCCTGGGAGCAGGGCCTGCATCAGCTGATCGAACTCAAGGAGGGTTGCACGATGACGGGCCGGCGCGAGACGCTGGCGCGCATCAGCTACCAGCGCTTTTTCCGGCGCTACGTGCACCTGTGCGGCATGACCGGCACTGCCCAGGAGGTGGCGAGCGAGCTGTGGGCGGTGTACCGGCTGCGGGTCGCGACCATTCCGACCAACCGGCCCGGACGCCGCCTCAAGCAGCCAACAGTCGTCTACGGGCGTTCCGAACTCAAATGGCGCGCAGTGGCTGAGAGAATAGCCGAACTCCGCGAGGCCGGCCGACCGGTGCTCGTGGGCACCCGCTCGGTGGGAGCCTCCGAGACGCTGGCCGCGAGCCTCGACGCGGCACAGATTCCTTACCGGCTGCTCAACGCCCGCCAGGACCGCGAGGAAGCCGAAATCATTGCCGGGGCCGGTCAGGCGGGCTGCGTCACGGTCGCCACCAACATGGCCGGGCGCGGCACCGACATCGCGCTCGCGCCCGGCGTGGCAGAGCGCGGCGGCCTGCACGTGATCGCCACCGAATTGAACGACTCGGGGCGCATCGACCGGCAGCTCTTCGGGCGCGGCGCACGGCAGGGAGATCTCGGCAGCTGCCAGGCGATCCTTGCCATCGACGAGGACCTGGTCACCTCCCACCTGCCATTTGCCGCCGCCCGTTTGCGCTCAATCAAACGGTTGCCGCGGTGGCTGGGCCGGCTGGTGTTCGCGCTGGCGCAGTGGCGCGCCGAGCGGGTGCACTCGCGGGCGCGGCGCGACCTGCTCGATATGGACGACTATCTGGGCGACATCCTGGCTTTCTCGGGGCGCGGCGAGTAGAGCCGGCCCAAACCCGGGGGCAATGCCCGGCGCAGCCGAGGATGGAACTACGCCTGCGGCACGAGCGCGGCGCGAGTCTGCTCGAGTTCTTGCCCGCCGGGAAGCTTCTTGGACTTATCGGCGGGAGACGGTATCGCCGCCCCTTTTTTCGCGGAAACAGTGGTTTCGACCTGCACTGCCTTGGTGCCCCGGCGGTTATCGAGCACCAGGTAGTAATCGCTCGATGCCGGCACCACCACCTTGAAAGTCAGGATGCGTTCCAGTGCGCCGCGAAACAACGCCCTGGGGTCTGAGTTCTTGAGCTGGGTGGCGCTGACCAGTGCCACCTGTAGTGGTCCGCTGGACCTGATCCGCACTCCCACGATGGCGCCCCGAGGCAAGCGGCGCAAGCGCATCGTCTTGGTCTTGCCCGCCGGAACCTCGGTCGCGACTTGCGCGGTCGCGGCAACCGCTGGCGCCGTGTGGCCGAGGAGCAGGGCGACACTGATCGCGAAGGCGCACCAGGCCGTCGCCGCAGCGAGCGTCAGAAACTTGCTCGGCACTTCATGCCGGCCGGAATGCGCCCGCCGGGATTCGGTAGTTTCAGCCTCACGCCAAAGGTGCCGCTCGCGGCATCAACCGTCCGGTCGACCACTTCGACGCTGGCGTTGTAGGTGTTGTTCATCGGCGCTTCAGTGGTCACCTTGGCACGCCGGCCAACCTTGATCTTGCCAAACTCACCGACCGGCAGCACCAGTTCGACATTCAGTGGATCGACCTCGAGCAGGCGGACGATCGGCTCGTTCTGGTTCGAGGTCGCCAGTTCCCCGGGCCGCAAAACGACATCGACTACGAGTCCGCTGACTGGACTGCGGACGCTGTGCTGGGCGAGGATTTCCTCAGCACGCTTCGCCTCCAGTACGGCCAGCTGCTGATTTTCGCGGGCTGCACGCAGCTGCTCCAGGGCCAACTGGTGCTCCGCCATGGCCTCGTCCCGGGCGTTGGCCGAAACGAAATTGTTCTTGACCAGCTCATCGGCGCGCACCAATTTTTTGCGGGCCAACTCGGCCCGCGCCTCGGCGGCCTTCAGTTCACCTTGCATGCCGGCGCGCGAGCGCGCCAAATCGAGCGCAGCGCGTTGCGGACCGGAAGCCAGCGTTGCGATCAGCTGCCCGCGCTTGATGTACGAGCCGCGCTCAACCAGAACGGACTCGATGATGCCATCCACAGGCGAGCGGACGGCGATGTCCTGACGGGCCTCGAGCATGCAGTCGAAATCCAGGCGCGATTGCGCTGCGGCATGCCCCCCGAAGAGACCTACGCTGAGCAAAGCAATAGCTAGGGGGCGTGTACGCAATTTGCGCTTCCCAGTGTGAGTAGTGAACGGACAAGTCTAGCGGAATCAATAGGATGGCGAAAGGACGGGCGAGAACTGACTTGGAATTGGCGTACACCAAGCTGCGTCGCCTGATAAGCTTGCCGCCTATCGCTCAGCGCCGTCTTGGCGGAGGAGGGGACAAGTGCCCCGCGGAGCGAGGATCAGCCGCACAAGGATGGGGTGAGGTCATGCGGGCGCTGCATTTGATTGACTCGATTACGGCCATTACCACCGCCATGGACGGAGGGGTAATCGTATCCGGCTCCCATGGCGGGCGTTCCGTCGTCGGCTTCACGCTGGCGTGCCGGCCCCACGCGGTGTTCTTCAACGATGCCGGGATCGGCAAGGAACGCGCCGGGATCGCAGCACTGGATGAACTCGAGCCGGCAGGCGTGGTCGCCGCCGCCTACGCTAGCGACACCGCCCGCATCGGCGAGGCCGCGGACGGTCTCCTGTGCGGGGTGGTGTCGGCGGTCAACGCTGCGGGGAGGGCGGCCGGCCTGGAACCCGGTCAGACCGTGGCGGCGGCGGTGGCCTTGCTGCGGCGTAAGTGACGGAATGCCTACGCCGTAGACCAGGAGGGTGCTCGGGCTCGCCGCCAGCCCCTAGCGCAGCAGGTCGTAGGGTCCGCCTTTTTCCAGAGCCCGTTGATAGGCGGGACGGGCGTGGATACGCTCGAGCCAGGACATCAGCCGCGGGTGCGTCGCCCCCAAACCACCGCGTGCAGCCGAGCCCTCGACTACGAAGCTCATCTGAATGTCGGCAGCGGTGAACGCATCACCCGCGAACCAGTCGCTCTTCCCGAGTTCGCTCTCCATGTATTCCTGCTGATCCTTGAGTTGCGGCTCGACGAAAGTTTTGAGCACCTTCTCGGACAGGCCCCGGGCGATCGGCCGCGCGAAGAAGGGCATCGGCTGCGTCGGAAGTCGCGAGAAAATGAGCGACAGCAACAGGGGGGTCATCGCTGAGCCCTCGGCAAAGTGCAGCCAGTAGGTGTAGCGCAAGCGTTCCGGTGTTCCCGCCGGAGGAATCAACTCTCCGCCGCCGTGGCGCTCAATCAGAT
>JACZKY010034483.1_pt1 | contig 34476 bp, 53 predicted proteins | sample 8237611 | NCBI WGS metagenome assembly JACZKY01 (sample SAMN16148055, study PRJNA663545) | marine sediment metagenome | biome: sediments and biomass from bioreactor inoculated with such sediments; feature: coastal sediments; material: methane- and iron-fed bioreactor; isolation source: Bothnian...
ATCTGGAAAGAATTGCATTTCCTGGTCTTCCACTCTTGGTACAAATTGCCTTAAATGTTTATGTTTGTCCTCGGGGAGCCAAAGGAAATGTGGCCACTTGAACCACTTAATCTTGCTTGATCTGCACCAGCGTATCACAAGATAGCCACTTTCCTCATCCCATCTCCGCATTGCCCATGACAGGCAATTGTCTAATCTTGGTTTCTTTGTTATACGTCTAACTACCGTAGTCGCACCCCATGCTAGAGTCCATAATAGCCCCCAGATCACCAATTTGATGAATGACCACATGAGTTGTCTCTTCCACAGTTCTACTTATTTCGCTGTGAAGAGTCCTTTGACGAAATCAACTACAGCCTTTACTGGAGCAAATGTTTGAAGCCAACGCCAAACCATCATCCAGAATGGTGCAAATGCTGCACCTACAGCAACGCCAATAAAAAATTCAACCATTGTAATTCTCCTTAGAGGTTGATTGTTTGCCATGTAGCCAAATGATGGATACAGGTGGTTATTCGTATCTCACGAACAATATGGGTGTAGTATTTCAATATGAGGTCTGCTATGGTATTTACTGAATGTGGGACGAATTACCAATTCCATTCCTCGTCCTCAATTGAGAGCTCCCGGTCGAACGCTTTTGTCTTACACGTTGCCATTTTTTCGAGGTAACCGTTGTGACGTAGTTGCTTGAAGACAAGATTCTCGACTGAGAATTCACCTGCCTCGTCAAGTCCAGCCTGCCGCATCTTCTTAAGTTTTCCATCAACGCTTCAACGGGCGACGCTTTAGTACAAGCGCCTGTAACTTCATCAATAGAATTCATCAACTCAGCAGTTTTAGCACGTACTGCTGTATCATCAATTGAAGGTTCTTTGTGTTCTGGCTTCGTAAGCCACTCCTCGTCTTGGATCGAATAAATGCCAGATGACTTGTGAGCTTCTTTGCTGTTCTGAACATAGAACTCAACTTCGTTGGTGGCGATCATAATGGTGTGGAGGTTGTTGAAGACGTTTTTCTTGGCATTGAAGAACTCTTCAACAAGATCACCATGCTTTGCTACAACTTCGTCAAAATCAACAAGAATGTGAAGATCGATGTCGCTTGCTTGAGTCCAGTTGTAGTTGGCATTGCTGCCCGTGAAGATAACATCTTCAACGTTAAGATCATCGATCTTAAGGAATTCGATAAACGCATCAGATGCAGCAATGAGCTTCTCATGGACCTCTGGTTTAAGTTCCTCATCATTCCATATGTCCGGATTAAGTGTATCGTGATACTCATGCTTTAGTTCAACATTTTCAGGCTTCGTTGCACCATCATACTCAATCTCATAGAGACGCATGAGGTTCCCAGCAACTTTCAAGTGGTCTTTACTGCCAATGATGGTCATGTCACAAGGATAGTGTGGGCCCACAAGCATTGGATGTTCGGTGGTTTCAAGAGAGACAAACCCATCTCCGACGCCGTCTGACCAACGATGTTTATCACCAATCCTAGAACGCTCTGAGTCTTCGGGGATAAGATGTTCGAGTTTAAGCGCTGTCAAAAAAGCCCCGAATCCTTTGGGGAAGACAACATTCTTATACGTAACGGCCTGCGCAACCGCGTGATTTCTGTGTGTTTCAAGCTGTTTAATCAGTTTCATTCCGCACCATCCTTATATGATACGGTATTTATCAGTAAAAGAGAGGGAAGCCCGTAAGCGGGATTCTGTTCTATTCCGTCATTCGACTTGACTTGTTGTTACCAACAAGTTCTTTGCCTCTACCTGACACACACCGGCAAAGTGTATAGTGTCGTTTTGAGTTGCTGCGCATAAGCTGTCGCCCGTTTCACCCGAACTTAATCGGCTCGTCTCTGTTGCCGTCTCTCACCTTTCGGTGGAAGGATGTTATCCTCTACGCCTGCCTAGCAGTCCCGACTTTCCTCTATGCACACGAATGTGCACAGCGACGGATCGGCTTCCCTCTCTTTTTACGTCCACAATGACTTGCGAATTTTGATCATGCGAATCATCATTTGTTCTTCTTCATCGTCATATTGTTTTTCAATTGCGCGGCAACGGTCCAAACATTCACGAATCGTTTCTTGCTCTGCATCAGTTTTTGATTCACGGATGAAGGTATCACCTGGTTCACGGAGCGTCGCGCAAAGTTCTGACCAACCAGAAGCGTCATACGGATCTACACGATTCGGATAAATGTCTTTCCACCATGTGTACAACGCAATAATTTCACGAGCGGTTTGAGCTTGAATTGGGCTCGCTTGATATTCATCCAGTTCAGGCGAGTCGAGTGTTATCTCCCATTCCAGATGCTTCATTCCAAGTTCACGCGATCGATAGGACATCCAACGTAGGCCCCACCAACGATAGCGGAACGGACGAGGACCATCTCCACAAATCAGTTGCATGTGTGCTTTTTCAATTTCAACAAAGTCGACGAGAGTTTCGAACAGGCCATGTAGCAGTCGGGTGTCCATGTCGTAGTACTGGCCCTTTTTAAGCCTAGTCGACAAATAGTGCATCTTGTCGGAAAAGCGATTCTTGACATAGGCCCGCACCTTGTTTAGCACGTCGGTGGGATAATTGACGAAGTTTTGCACAGCATCGAGTGCTTCTTCGGTCAGCCAGTGCGCCAACCGATGCTTCTTCGATTCACGCCTCCACTGGTCCCATTCTTCACCAGATGCTGACTCCGGTGTTTCAGGAGCACCCAACTTCCGACGCAACCAGTGCGCAAACTTTGTACAACTCCAGTATTGTAATCTCATTGGCACTTCGTTATTCCTCTGTTAACTTGCAGAGTGACCAGGCTTGGAAAATCCCCCGCCCTTCAAAATGAATCCACCAGCTGAAATTTTCTTTTGCAACTTCAGCTTCTTGCACTGTGGACACTTTCGCAACTGCTTGTCGCTCATCTTTTGAAGTACATCAAACTCATGCCCGCAGTTATGGCAGTTATACTCGTGAATTGGCATCGTCGTCTCCTTGTTCTTCATCATCATCTTCGAAGAGTGTGTTGCACGCGTCGCGCACTTTCCAATAGTCTTTTTCACCGTCACGTTTCAACTGCCACACAGACTGTCGTCTCAAAAAATCGATCAGAGTCTTGTGCTCAGCTTTGTCCTTCCATTGATCCTCACTATACGCATCAAGAAACTGCCTCGCTTCGAAATAATTCCTCAGTGAGAACCCTTCGTATGAATTACACTGCACAGCATTTGGTACAAAATCAATGTTGAGTGACTCGTCGTCAATTGCAACATAGTGAGTCACTTCCGGGTGATCTTCAAGCCACCACTTAATTTCGTGAATACGTCGGCTTGTAAGCTTCTGTGGTGTTGCCCAATCTTCGTGCAAATAAAGTGGATCAATACCGTTTTTTGTTAACGTAGCAACGATTTCATCGTATCCTTGATTGCGCCACGTACTTGAGATGACAATATACGCGCCCGATTCTTCGATCAACTTATTGAGCAACGATACTGCGACAGGATCGAACATCGTTACAAGCGGCTTTGTCTGGTTCGGCAACCAATATGCACGAATCGGAATCATCGGTCCGTCTATGTCAAGCATGATAATTTTGCTCATGCTGTTTCCCTTTGTCTGTTCCCAGCTTCCCGATGCGAGTAGAATTCACGAGTGCCGTCCGCTTCATGTTGAAGATAGCATTCGGTCGCAAAAACATTGCGCCAGCGTCGTGCCGTAGCGTCTAGTTGCTCGAGCGTATCGAACGGACCAAATGATTCCCATTGACGCGGTTCCGTGTCGTTAGCGTGACGAACAACTAAAAACAAATTCATGTTAAACCTCTATATTGGACCCTATACTATAGCCCAAATCGGCAGAGATGTCAACGAGTTTTTGTGCTCTCGTAAATGTGGTGTTCCCCGAGGTATTGCTCAACATATCGCGCAGCACTACGTTCGCGTGCACTGATTAGCGCCTTTAAGAGGCGAATAAAAAACTGCTTAATCATTGTAAGTGTTCCTTGAGTTAACTTTTGTAGTCATGTCTTCAACTGTGTGAGTGTCATGAAAAGGGCGTTTCATTTCTGCCCCTTCAGCTAACACAGTCAATGCATAAAATATACGCTTGAAGAAGCGCATCGTTTTTCCTAACATTATCTTTTCCTTTACAGCTTGTGCTGGTATTTCAAATCGTTTATCAGTTGTTCAAGGTGGGCGTGGTCCGTCGCTTGCGATAAGTAGCGTTCAACGTCTCGCACCTGCATTCGATAGGAAAGGTCTGCCAACCAGGCATAGAATCTCTTCAACATTATTATCTCCGTAGGAAGATGGAGGGCCGAAGCCCTCCATGCTTCAGTTACTTGATCTCAAAACGCTTTACGGATTCTTCAACGGGAAGAGGTTCGTTGCGCTTGATTGTGATGGTCAAAAGACCGTTGGCAAGTTCGACGCCTTGCGCTTCGTCTTCAGCAGCTAGTTGCCACTTGCGAACGAACTGCCGCGTTGCGATACCTTTGACAAGGTACTTGTCATCAGACTTTGTTTCCTTCTTACCGGAAACAGTCACGATGTTGTCTTTATCAACTTCGACGGTTAGCTCGTCTTTCGTGAAACCTGCCACCGCAAGCGTTACGTCATAACCAGTATCGGTTTTGACAACGTCACAAGGCGGAAAGGTCACATTGCGAATGCCGACAGGAAAGTTCTTGTCAAACGCTTCGAATGCACGTTCAGCATCGAGCCACACAGAGTTGAAAGTTTCGAATAGCTTTTCAGCTTCTTTCGAGAGGGATGAGGCGGAATGCCTCCATAGGGTAGGAAAGGTCTTCATAATATTCTCCTTGAGCAATATCAAAATTGGGTCAATTGACCCGGACGACCTCACTTGAGCATCGTCATAGGTATTTATACAGGATTACCGATGATTAGACAACAGGCGGTTTTACGCGCGGCTTTTTGACAGGAGCCGCCGAAAGACCCTGCTTCGTTAGTTGAAACATTTCAGCAACGTCGCGTTCGGTCAATCGTCCCATCCCAACAGGAGAAGCACTTAGGAACGTCTTGAAGTCGTTGTTCATTGCTGCTTGACGAAGCACCGTTCCACTTATCCCTATCTCTCTGCCTCCTGTAGTTTGAACCGTCAGCTCAATTCCCTTTTCAGCAGCCCAGGATTTCAGACGAGTAAGCATTGCTTGATCACTTGCACCATCAAAATAGTCACTACCAGCCATGTAGATAAGGTGTTTCGTTCTTCCACCAGCCAGTTGTTCTACAACAGAAAACATGTTTGTTTCAGGAGTGGGAGGAAGGAGCGCTGGCGCTGCTTTTTGAATATAGGCAATACGATCCTCCACAGATACTGGATTCTTTTTATGGTCGACTGTTTTTGAGATGAAAATCTCATAACGAGCGCCATACTTTGCGGCAAACTCTCTCATAGCCTGAAAGTGTTGTATGTGGCCTCTCGTTGGAGGATTATACCGACCAAAAGCAAACACCAATGTGTTGCTTCCTTGTTCTTCTAAGAATTGCTTGAATGTTTCCATTGCCTTGTGTTCTCTTATACAAATGGATCCGTAATGACAGGTACGTTGCCTCTCAGCATGACGTTCCAATCAGAAAGGTCGAGATGATCGTTATTTTGCTGAGAAATAAAGGTCATTACGTCAAGAAAGTCTTTACTTGGCACACCGATTTTGCGGTGTTGTTTACGCAACAGATCAATTGTCTGTTTGTTAGCCAAAGTCTCAAAGGCGTATCCCGCAGATCCCTTTTCAGTAAATAGAGGCCCAATATACTTTTTTAGAATTGCCCTCTGCTTGGCTCTTGAAACATTTCCGTATTCTGTTAGTTTTTCAATGAAAGCAATAAAGTATGAATCGTATCGTGCACGTCCAGGAGGCTTGTATCGTCGCACACCATAGATTTTTGGAACGTGAGGGTTGTTTTGATGTTTGAGTGCGTACTGAAGGTATTTAAGTGGTAAGTTTTCCGGCGCAAATCCGTCGACACTCACTTTAACAACTATCGTGTCATTCTTAGGATGCTGATACACGGTGGCATTCGCGCCAGTTCCAATATCTTTCATCTTCAAATCCTGCAAGCGCTGATGATAATCATCCAAGCGCTCACTGTTCTGTTGTGGTTTGCTGATACCTATTTCGCAAAGCTTCATGGCGCTGTCCTTTTGCCGCGCTCGGCTCTGCTCGCTGCAACTGCTTGCTTAATTTCTGGTGGTGTGACTTTCACCTCGTGGTCACCAAACGTTAATACCAATCCTTCAATTTGATCTCCAAGAACGTCCTTACCACGGATTCCTTTGTGAGTCAAAATGATATCTGCAAGACGTTCCTTCATCTTCTGAATTGTTTGTGTAAGTACTTGTTTTGCTTCCGCATCAACCTTTTTCCTTGAACGAAGTACTTCCAACGCGTTAGGTGTTAGTGTTTTGACAGCGTCTACGGTTGCCGAAATATCAATTGGGTCGTGCTGCAATCGATTGCCAAGGACCTTGATGTCGGGAGTGCTCACTTCGTTAAGCGATTGCTTGATTCGGTCAGCGTCTGGCGCTACTTCTCCCGTCGATGATATTACGACATTATACGGCACAATAGTCATCGTCTGTCCAAGTTTGGCACGATCATATGCAACGTGTACAAATTTGATTGCTCCCGACGATGTTATCTCTCCCAGTGGATTGTACAAAATTTCGCACATAACCTTTCGATCCTTAGGAACAACCTTCATCACATCGCCATTCATTACTTTCTGGAAAATCTCCTCGGTCTTTTCAGCACGACCAATCTGACCAGGGTCTCCTTGCTTCTTTGCGTAATCCACAAATTGTCCTGCATCATACACCGGACCTGAATACGAGGATTCAAAGAAAGGACGTCCTTTGGAGTCTCTTCCAAACCGGAAACCCATGCCGTCTATCTTCAAGTTCATCGCAACGTTTGTAAGCTTTCCCGAGGGGAACTGTTTTTTGATTTCACGCATGAGCAGAATGAAATCTGCCGGCTTCATTTTTTGGAGATGTTGCACACCCCTTCGTTTCGTTGCAACAGCGTCTTCTTGAAGGAATTCTTTAAATGTTATCATTGGAGCTCAGATCCTTCTTGACTAAACGTTTTCTTTGCGTCAGCAAGTTTTGCTTCACGATTGGGATCATTCTTCAGCTTTGCGAGTATTGATTCAACGCTTTCCAAATCCTTAGCAATTGCTGACTTGTCGAGTAATACTTTAGCGACATTGTCAAGATCTTTGCCACCAGAAACGGGATCGTTTGTTTCGCGATCAACCAAGCCGTGCATAAAATTCCATCGGAAGCCAAGCGACTTCGCAATGCTCGCCAACAAGATTTTTCTGAGCATTCCTTTGTATTGTGTGTTCGCGCTCGGTGTCATGCTCCACTTGCCAAACTCAAGATCAGGGACAAACATTAGATCAGTCTGCACATAACCGTTACGAGCGTCACCTTTGATAGGCGTTCTAAAGTGAACATTAACGCCGCTCTTCTTGACGAGAGCCGTTGGATCATTTTTCTTTGCCCATGTCGTCAACTGTGAGACAACTTGTTCTTTGTTCACTTTAGATGCATCAACCAACAGATCAATGTCGCCAGATGTGGGTCTGGTTCCTGTGGTTCCAGTAAGATTGTCGGCTAACGGTAAGCCAGTCAGTTGCTCCAACCACTTCACTGTTGGAAGAACGTCAGCTTGATTGATTCGCTGTGTGGCAAGGTCGCCCTTCCAAACGTTTCCGCCCTCAAAAAGCTGGGAAAGTGAGGCGTCACCCTTGTTTAAGGCGAGAAAATGTTCAAATGACAGCATATACACTCCTGATTTGTGGATATTTATGCCGTTTCGGGGGGAACGTAGGTGGTAATTTTGGTGCTGGATGAGAGATTCGAACTCCCGACCTGAGGTTTACAAAACCCCTGCGCTACCACTGTGCCAATCCAGCAATTGTTTCATTATATAGCAACGTTTCGAGCAAGTCAACTATTCACGTTCCCACGACAGCTCACCATATGAGCCCATCGGCAAAGTGCGAATTAGATTAACGAACATCACCCACTCATCTCGATCAACCTTGCCGTCTCTTTTAAAGTGATCGACAAAGTTCTCCGAACCGTAGATTTGATCATTTTCAATCAGAACACGATGCGTTGCTGGTTTGAACACACGAGAGAGGTGTCCCACTTCAAAGCCTTTTGCCTCTGTTACGTTGATGTACACTATTATTCCTCCTTGGCACCCGACCACAAATCAAGACCAGCCCAATCATTAAGATCACAAGACCAAAGCATGAGGCGATTGTAAACAGGATAGAGAATGTCTGCAGCCCATTCTGTGTCAATGCCTTCCATAAGCTTACAAGTCCAATCACCAAGAATATAGCAAAGGTGTGCTACAGGCCAGCCAATTAGTTTTTTCATTATCGTTGCTCCTTGGAACCCCGTGGCAGAATCGAACTGCCGTCAGTAAGATTAGGAATCTCACCACCAACTCCATTGGACGGGATATTTTAGTGCGCTGCCATTACCCAAACATACCAAAGCGGCAAGGCCATTAACACTGAAACAGCGAAAGCAGCAACCGTGCTTATGAGAAACCGCTTTCTGCCCTTTGACCAGTCTTGTGACTCATGTATGATTGTATACATTGTCGCCAACCACATTATAAACGTAGGCACAAAAAACAACCAAAGCATGATTTGAGTATATGGTGGAATCATTTTACTTTCCTTTTATTGGCGCCTCTGGAGAGATTTGAACTCCCGACATTCTGGTTCGAAGCCAGACACTCTAGTCCACTGAGCTACAGAGGCGTTGTTTCGTTGGTCAAGCCGTATTTACGAAGGTCCCTATGACAGAGTTGCCGCTTCGAAACTGCAACGCGCTTCTCAGCAACCGTGCAGCCCGCAAGCACGTCATAGCGAGGCATGAAGACAGTTGTAGTCTGCAGCCAGTTCTTACGATAGGGCAAATCGCTTATCTTTGTTTCTCGAATGCCTTCAATGTCTTCAAACTTGATTTCAAACCAGCAGCCGTGAAGTTTACGGACCTCGGTTGTTTCGCTGATCACACGACGGACTTTGGCCTCTTCTTCTTTGAGCCGCTCTTGAAAAAGACGATGCGCTTGTCCGTGAGTTTTGTGGTCGTGGTTCTTCTTGAGAATGCCGTCACGAGGATCGACATAGTATTCGACGTGGCTTTCGCTGAGCAGCTGAGCATCACGCCATGAATAGAATTGAGTAGGACGATACCAAAGTTTGCCGTCGTTGCCGATAGTGACGCCCTTGATTTCGACATATTGGAAGAGGTGAATCAAGATATGCTGGTTGATAACAGAACGCTTGTCAAATCCCTTGCAAATTTCGCTGTAAACGTCGTCCCAAGGTTTCCCAACGCTCTTACGAATGAAGCCGAAGAGTGGATTGAGGTTTTCACTAAAGGATTTGGAACCACCTGCATAACGAGCCTTCATCGACTCACGATAGCCGGAGCTAACGCCAGCAAACGGTTCGCCGTCATTGTCGATGTCACCAGCAACGTCATAGTCTTTGAGATGACGATAGTTGCCGTAGTTATCCGAAGATCGAGCACGTTCGTGCTCGCACATCAGTTTGTTTAGGTCTTCACGCATGGTCTTGTTCCAACGAAATATCCGTACACTATACCCTATATTTAGGGTGAGGTCAACGCTGGAGAATGTGTGGTATTACGGCCCACCCCAGTTCAAAGCTCCGTAGTCTGTTACTTCTTCGGGCACCTTTGTGTATTCTGCGAGCAATGCTAGCGATTTACCTGACAAACGCGACCATATCTTTTCGATGATACGATAGCTAACGCTTACAGCGGTATTGTCAGCAAGCATGTCGCTGGATGTATAAGGATTGTTTTCGTCGTTAAGGCGATAGTGCTCAATGAGCGCCGCGCTTAGTTCACCGCACAAATCTTTCAATTCTTTCGGTGCCACGCTCCGAAGTGATTGCTTCTCGCGTTCCGGAAGACGATACAACATCATGTCCGTGATGATTTCTTCCTCAGTGAGAAACATATCCGGTGTATCATGCATTTTCGAGAGTCCCAGCTTGAAGGATTGGAATGGGCTTTCCGGTCTCATCTAGCAACATTTCACCATCGATGGATGCCGCGAAAAACTTACCATGGCCAACTGCTCGTCCATTATATAGGATAGGCTTGACGAGCTTACCGTCCAGCTTGCGAACACGCAAACCTGCAATGATTTTTCTTTCTACGTGCCCAACTGACATGATAGTCTCCTCTGATAATACAGAGACTATTTAGCAGAAAGTACTGACTTTCAGAGAGTTAAAGGTTGGTCAGCAACCACGCTGAAATTCGCTCTTGTGGGTGAGCCCCGGAAAGCGTATTCACGACACCCCCGTGTTTTACGAGTACGAGCGTCGGGATCGCTCGAACGTTGAACTGTTGTGCAATGTTAGGATTCACCACTTCAATATCTATCTTGACGAATTTTGCTTTCCCTTCGAATTCTGCGGCGACGGTTTCGAAGATGGGTGCCATGGCCCTACAAGGATTGCACCACGTTGCCCAAAAATCAATCACTACTGGTTGGTTACTTTCCATTACTTCCGCTTCAAACGATTCGTCTGTTACTTCAATCATCCTTCTCTCCTACTATCGAGTCACAATGAGCCTCTGCAATTTCTTTCAGTTGCTTTTCAACTTCATCGGGACTCTCGTACATATCAACGAAGCCGCCGTCCAAATCCCAAACTTCAATTACCGGTGGTACGTCACACTCAAGAAAAGGATCGGCTTTATCAAACTCATCTTCGAATATTTCTTCTGCTACTTCAATTCCGCCTTGGTATGCCGATTTAAATGATATGAGGGCAGATTCGAGTGTATCATATACTCCACAAATACCGCCGCCAAGGTGTTGAACAACATAGACTAATCGTATGGGGGCGAGCTTCATTATGAAACCGCTTTTCCCGGAATGATCTCTGCAACGCCTGTAATGGCCACGTCACCGAATTCATTCATTACGAGAATACTTACGTTGGTAAATTTGGTTTCTGTTTGCGGTTGTGTTGTCAGTGCAATGGTTACTTCACTGCCAACAAAGACTGGATTGGTAAACTTGAGGTGCGTTGAAACATAAATTGTTCCTTCACCATACTGTTCCACAAGCATGCCACTGATTAGACCACCGAGTAATTCACCGTGTGCAATTGGTCGCTTGAACCGAGTTGTGCTTGCGTATTCCTTGTCGAGGTGAACGGGATTGAAGTCATTAACAGCGTGAGCGAAATGTTCGACCATTTCATCGCTGATGTGAACCCCCTTGCTAAATCCCTTGCTATAATTCATGTTGTCTTTCCTATGTTCATTGTGCAGCATTAAAAAACCAAATGGGGTGACGTGGGCTTTTCCGTTAGGCCATTCACTAACGCTTATAAGGCGTCATATACTGTCCCACGATTATACTACACAACTTGGCGGAAGGTGGGGGATTCGAACCCGCGTGCCCTTGCGGACCATCAGTTTTCAAGACTGCGCCAATAAACCGGACTCTGGCAACCTTCCATTACAAAATGATACTACATTTTGAAACGATGTACAACGAAAGTATTTATGGGATTTTGGTGCTCTTGGCGGGATTCGAACCCGCACGCAGTTATGCAGAAGGGTTTAAGCCTTCCGTGTCTACCTATTCCACCACAAGAGCGTTAAATTAAGGACCAACAGATGGAGAATCACCAATAACGATGCCGTCAACAGTACCGTTGGGCACGTTTTCAACAACAGTGATGGCTGTACTTGCTGTGAAGAGAGAGGACGCTACTGTGTAAACACCGTCGTTGCCCGTCGAGCCTGAAACTGTAAACTTGTAACCAGGATTGAAGTTCTGCGTTACGTCACCAGCAACCGTGAATACACCACCGACTCCCGTCACGACAGCTGTAATTGCATATGTGCTGATGAACGATCCAGCGGCGCCCTTGACCATAACTTGCCAGAGATTTGTTCCGTCAGTCGTTGGTTCAACCAGCGGTGCATAGCCAAGTGCAACTTGTGCATTTACTGCTGTGTTAAACGCGGCGGTTGCTGCAACCGTCCCGACGACTACCTTGTATTCAATGTCTGTTGTTGTTGTCATTCGTCTCTCCCGTGAGCATAGGAGTATTTATACGAGATTGGTAGGGAAGGTGGGATTCGAACCCACACGCCTTGCGGCACCTGCTTTTGAGGCAGGCGTGTCTGCCAATTTCACCACTTCCCCATAGACTCTTCGAGCACCGCGATTGGTAGGTGGTACAGGAATCGGACCTGTGTCTCAACCATGTCAAGGTTGTGTTCTACCATTGTACTAACCACCCATTGGCACGCCCGGAGGGGATCGAACCCCCGACCTCAACGTTCGTAGCGTTGCGTTCTAATCCGCTGAACTACGGGCGCATTGGCGGAAGGCAGAGTACTCAAAACTCAAACCGCTTTTCACGGTTCCATCTGCTTTCGAAACAGCGCTCGTCTCTGACGAGTTTACCTTCCGCAATCTATCAACTGTTCGATTTGAACAGGTGGTATATGAACAGTTTGTTCTTTACGTGATACATGATTACATCATGCGCGTAAGCGAATCAAATAGCGTGTACAGGTAGTAAGCGACAAAACTCAACGCAGCAAGAACCACAGCAACCGCTACAGTTATTAGAACCTTTTTCGTCGTTGCCATCGTCTTTCTCCTTGTTGGTACCCCAGGGGAGACTCGAACTCCCACGTCTTTCGACACCAGATCCTAAGTCTGGCGCGGCTGCCATTACGCCACCGGGGCATTTTATTGGCGGAAGATAGAGGATTCGAACCTCTGTGACTGTTTCCAGACCATCTCGTTTCCAACGAGCGCCGATTGTCCACTCCGGCAATCTTCCATTAGTCAAAAACTGTTTCTCCACAATGAGGACATTTCAGTCCGCTTGTTTTCCGTGCCTTCTTCAACACCTTCTTGAGCGCGTTCGCGTCTTCAACCATCTTTTTTAGGTGCTGCTTTGATCGTTCCTTCTTCGGCAATTCTAATTCCTTCTGAATTCTACCTCGCAAGCGAGTTAGCTTCTGATCAAAGATGCCCAAATAATTGGGAACAACAATATCCTCGGACTTTGTCATATGTGTCTCTTTTTATGTTGGTGGGCGATGAGAGTGTCGAACTCCCGACGTCCTGCGTGTAAGGCAGGCGCTCTACCACTGAGCTAATCGCCCGATTGTTCTTTATTTATTGCATCAACTGCTTCGTTCCACCCATCTATGAGGCCTTCCTGATAGCTGGATTCACTAGGATAGTCACTACCAGAAGACCACTCATAAAGGTCGCGTTTCTGAAGTGGAGTTACCATTTCTATGTTATCCTGTGATGTAGCAACGATAGCATGTAATGCTTCATCGCAAGCCAGTTGATCAAGGTGGTATGTAACACGATCATGCCCTCGATCCTCTACCAGCACCGAGCGATATAGTTTTTCCAAGCTTTCGAGATATGCTTTGTCTACTGTGCACTTAGTCATTTTATGTCTACCATCGAAATAAGTCAATCGTGTCGTCAATAAGATCACCAGCGCCACTGACAATCCCTGTTTCTTCATCGATCACGTCAAGGACAACGTGCGTCACAGCACCGACACCAACGCCTGCACCGAGTGCAACAACAGATGTCAAAATGTCGTCGCCATATTCTTCACTGATTGCATCAGCTGTGATCGAACCAGCAGCTAAGTCAGCCGCCAACATAATTATTGTTTTACCAACCACGTCGTCACTCCTTTTATGGCAGGGGCACAAGGATTCGAACCTCAACTAACGGTTTTCCTAAGAATTCTCATCTTGAGAAAACGCTTAGGAGACCGTTGTGCTGCCATTACACAATGCCCCCATCGTCTTTTAGCAAGCCAGCATGCAATTTCTTGTGACAATTACTGCATACCACCGTGCACTTTTCAATCTCTTTTAACAATAGCTCCCATCCGTAGTGCCGAACTGCGTATGATACCGTGAAATCCTTTTCTGCTGGATCTCTGTGGTGAAACTCTAAACACACCGCTTCATCTTCGCCACAGAAGAAACACTGTAAGGTCCCTTTCAATTCTTTGAACTTCTGCGCACCGGCTCTCGATCTTGCTAGTGATTTGGCTATGATCTCTTTCCTTGAGCGTTTGTAATACTTTGCAGCTATTTCTTTTCTGCACGGTTTACAGTAACGTTGGAGACCATCGGGATTTGTCGCTTTCTTATCAAACTCTTCCAGCGACTTATCCCTCTCACAATGCGAACAGGTTTTCATCTCTTTGGTTTCCTCGCTTCGTACTCGTAAGTTCTGCCGAACGTAAGGTGAAAACTCCACCCTTTACGAAGGCCCAATTCTGCCCGAATAGTATCCATCAAAGGACATTCAACGTCAACCCAGTAGTATTCGCCGTCTCCTGCACTTGTACTAAGTCCACTACGAGCACTCTTATACGCACTCACGTGCTGGTAAAGGAAGTTTACCCTCTGTCCAGCATACTGCTTCCACAGTCGCTGCACATCAGGTTGAAGCTTTTCACCACGAACGATTGAGATGTGTGCATCCCATGAAGGCGGCTGAAGATAGACGTGCTTTTCACGTTGCATCCACCAACGGAAATATCGCGTAATTTCTTTGTTGACTTCTACAACACACCAGCCGTTCGTGCGACGTCTCATACCGCCACGATAAGGATCGTAGACGATAATACCACTCCCACTATGGAAGTCCATGACACAATTCCTTTTTGGAGCGGGATAGGAGAATCGAACTCCTTTAACCAGCTTGGAAGGCTGGGACACAACCAATATGCCAATCCCGCATGTTAATCAAATTGTATTTATCTCATCCGAAATATATCAACAACATTGCTGCATACGTCATGTAGTGCAAGTATTGATCGAATCCTACTAGCCACCAGAATTCCTTGCTCTTGTCACACTTCCAGTCCATCTTTACGTTGAGACTCATTTTAGCCCAGTCGATGTGATAGTGAATCACACACTCGGCAATTGCTAGATATAGCAACACTGCACTGTAGCCTAGATATGGAACGAGGACAAGCAATGTTCCAACGGCTTGGATTACCGCATGAAGAATTCCACCAGGATGTCCGTAGTTGCCTTTGTTCAAAAATTGATACGGTCCTTGCAGCAGAAAATCGGCCACAAAGTGCTTGAAAAATAGCAGGGAGAAGGCAACCAGTGTCACATTTTCTATCATAGCAATGGCTCCACGATGAGGTCAGCTTTGTCGTACAGTTCTTGGATCGTGCCGTTATTTGGCAGGACCACGTCCGCTAAGTCCAGTGGTAAGCCTCGTTCAGCAGCGTGTTCTTCGTTGGCAACGAAGCTGCGAAACTCACGTGTAACAAAAATCACAAGTCCACCATGTTTTTTGATCCAATCAACCTCGTTCGCATAGCGAATATCAGCAAAGACAAGACCATTAAATCCTTCGGGAATTTCCGTGAGCACTTTCTCGACGTGGCGCATCCAAAAGTCTTCACCGAATATGTCACGGCTAGATTCCTTGCCGACCTTCTGAGCCATTTCTCTATACGAGATGCCCCAAAATTTGTTGACGGTGTCTTTGACTGCGTCGTCGTAAAAACATTCAACGGGCACATCAAACATTGCAGCCGTCGCTTCCTTGACAGGCACAGACGGACCATATTGAAGAAGCACGTACTTCTCCTTGAGAAATTTGGCGAGCGTGTCCTTGCCTGCTCGAGGCTTGCCGTGAATACCAATCAGTACCTTTTTCATATGGATCTCTCCTTGTAGGAATTATACAATATGAAAGGGTACAGGTCAACAGGCGGTTTGGAGCTATTGTTTGGCAGGGGTGGAAGGAATCGAACCTTCTCCGATCTGCTTCAGAGGCAGACGTAGCTCCAAGCCTCACCCCACCTGTTACTTTTTCTCTGGAATGAAATAGGCACACTCGGTTATCCATTTCGGCAACTGATCGTCTGGTACAAACTTCAGAGCCTCTTGCTTTCCTTCTTCGATCCTGGCAATGTGCTTGCGAATGTATCTCATAAACAAAATTGCCTTATCTTCGGCAAGGAAAACACCAGTTCCTGTGTCGCTAATGGGAACGGGAAATTCAAAACCTGTCTCCGTTTTGTACCAGAGCTCATTTTCGCGGTAGAATTGAAAGTGAACGAACTTTCCACCTGAAACCATTTCTTTGATGCTAAGCATGATACTCTCCTTTTGGCAGGGGTAGTAGGACTCGAACCTACAAGCCATTTCTGGCATCAGCTTCAAAGGCTGACGTGTCTACGCAATTCCACCACACCCCTAGTGTGTTGGTCAGAATGGGTGGAATCGAACCACCACCTCAAGGTTCCGGGCCTCGTACGCTACCACTACGCTACACTCTGATAATGAGGCCTCGACCAGTGGTGGTGTGCCGTCCGGCCTCGTGGCACACACTTATCAAAATGATTGTAGCTCGACATTCTGCGCTGTTCTGCATTACTGTGGGACGCTACAATTCTGAAATCAAAAGTTGTACTCCCCTAACCTGACGATCACATACCGTCTTTATACGTGAACTATGTTCTACGGAAGTATATGAAACATAGCAGGATATTTGCAACTCTTGGTCTCCCCACCAGGACTCGAACCTGATCCACAACGCCCCAAACGTTGTACGCTAACCCTCACGCTCTAGGGAGATAGATTGTTGTTAGAGCTCACAGTTTTCTTAGCGAATCACAGGCTTGCGCCATGGGTGAGTTCTAACGCGTACTCATTCTAACAACAAATCTTGGTAGCGGAAGTGGGATTCGAACCCGACCTATGCGCGGTAAGCGCCCGGGATATGAGCCCGGTGAGAGAGCCACTTCTCGATTCCGCAATTGATGGTTAATGAACTTTCAGTACCTTGAGAGAACGCTTTGCTACTACATTAAAAGTATGGGCGCCTGTTACTGTTACTTTGTCGCCAAATGCTTCTAACACTTTCTGTTCAACGTGCTCAAATAGTAATCTTGCGATACCATTATTTCTGTATCGTTCCTGCACAAAGATGTTTCCATATCCATGTGTAATAGGAAGACGATCAATGATAAAATCTATCACGACAATACCAATATATTGACCATTCTTAAAAGCTGTTGATACAATGTATGCTTCATCTGTCTCTTTAGACATTGGAGTGTCATACATCACATACAACGTCGAAAGATTTGTATCAACGTGAAGCTTTCGACGGCGCAATTCACGCTTGTGCTTGATGTCTTTCGCAAAGTATGTGTCAAACTTGATGGCCATAGGAGCTTTAATAATTATGTGCCGTTGCATCCACAATAGCTTGAGTTGGTATTGGTTTTGTAACATACAACCCATCATACGAATGGGATGCGGAATCAAAATAGATTTTGGTACCAGGCAACAACGATCCCACGTCAATTTTTACTAACCAAAACGTTGGTTCTTCATGTTTCCACTCATTACTGTATTTGGTACCCTTACCAACTAAACGCCAATTTCGCAATTTAGCTGCAAGAGATCGTGCATGCTTTCTGCTCGGTAAAAGGAACACTCGAGGCTGCGATTCAAATCGTGCCAATCGTGGTCGAATACCTTTATCCATGATTCCCGACAGATACGGATTCTTTACCGCGATGTGATACAAATAACGCCCGGTAAAATTCACGACTCTGGCTTCAGTTAAAATGTCCTTGACAAGCATTTGAATATCCTATTGAGACGACAAGGTATTTAGTCAAACGTTGTTTGGCGAGCCGTGTAGGAGTCGAACCCACGTCAAGAGGTTTGGAATCTCTCATAATACCACTATACCAACGACCCATTGTTCTTGGTATAGGGTACAGGAATCGAACCTGTTTCTCCTGCTCTTCAGGCAGGCACTATGACCACACTAGTTCACCCTACATAAATTGGAAGAAGGTGGGTAGTGTCGATCTCCAAGCGATTCATCACCGCTCCACTCGTTTTCAAAACGAGGCTGCAAGCCGTTGCAGATCACCTTCCATTGTCGTGCAAATCAGTCTACACTTATGATTTTCATAATGTTGTCACCACAAGCGTTTATATTTGCATCTACTTCCCAAGCCTTTTGTTCAGCTTCCTCTGAGGATTCTGCTTCTACACCAATCCATCTAATTTCACCATCAGATGCCAAATAGTTGACTCTATAATACATACACCCTCCATTGTTGTTTGCAAGCAAAGATGGGACCTATTGTGGGAGATCCCTGCCGCTGTATCTTCGCTGCTGTTTGGCGTCTCCACGGGGAATTGAACCCGCGCTCTCAACCTTGAAAGGGTCGTGTCCTAACCAATAGACGATGGAGACGATGGAGACGAGTACCTGAATTGAACAGGCGTCTTGGAGGTTGCAGCTCCAGGCACGACCACTATACCAACTCGTCATTAAATTAGAAAACCTAACCGGATTCGAACCGGTGTTACCACGCTGAGAACGTAGAGTCCTAGGCCACTAGACGATAGGTTTATGGAGCGACGAGAAGGAATCAAACCTCCGGCCTCTCCCTCAAACGGGAGTGCTCTAACACTGAGCTATCGTCGCATTGTTGGTCTGGAAGGTCGGATTTGAACCGACGTTCTTCTGGTTCCAAACCAGACGGATTACCAAGCTTTCCTACTCCCAGATAGATTCTTTGGTGGGCTGTCTCGGAGTCGAACCGAGAAGCTGCTGATTCTAAGTCAACAAGGTATACCAATTCCCGTCAACAGCCCTTAATGTTTTGGTGGGCAAGGTGGGACTCGAACCCACACGTCTTTCGACACAAGACTCTCGATCTTGCACGGCTACCAATTTCGCCACTCGCCCAAATAAATTGGTATACCGGACGGGAATCGAACCCGCAAATAACAGGTTGAAGGCCTGCCCGCTGACCAGTTTGCATGCCGGTATATAAATTTTGGTGGACTGTTCCGAATCAAACCGGTTCCTTCAGGAATACACCTGATATGCATCACACACTGTCATCGTCCATTGTTTGGTTGTAGGCGAGGGATTCGAACCCATCCTCTTCTCGGTTATGGGCCGAGCGCGTGGCCACTTCGCTAGCCTACAATTGAATTTGGTGCAGAGGGTCGGACTCGAACCGACATGTCGGGTAGTCGCAATCTCCGTAAGCTTCCAGACTCTTCTGCAGAAGGGTTGTCTTTCTCGCTGAGATGTTTAGATTCCCTACGCCGTTCGCGACGCGCGTTTACCGATTTCGCCACCTCTACAATTTGGTGGATCAGGTAGGATTCGAACCTACACGGAACGATGCCGACCTCGGGGTTACAACCCGGTGCCATACCTATTAGGCGTCTGATCCAAAGTTTGTCTCATGGTGGGCGTGGAAGGATTCGAACCTACTCACCCGAAGGAACTGGGTTACAGCCAGCCACCGCTCTCCAACTCGATAGCACGCCCATGAAATTTGGAGCGGACAGAGAGAATCGAACTCTCACGTAAACCTCGGCAAGGTTTCAGGCTACCATTACATCATGCCCGCACATAAGAAAAACGGTTGTCGGCGTTCCACCAACTGCCGGGGTCTCCTACCTTCGTCTTAGCCCTTCAACTATCTCGCTGTTCCACTATGGGAACCAAGCAGGTCGTACCGGAACCAATCTTTCTTCTAAATCTTGGAGCGTCCGGAGGGATTCGAGCCCTCTCTTTCAGGTTGGAAACCTAACGTGCTAGCCGTTAAACACTACGGACGCATTCTAAATTGGTTGGAAAGGATGGACTTTAACCACCGACTGCCGCCCTCAAGCGGGCGGTCCTCTTTCTCTGAGGTACTTTCCAATTGGCGAAGCGTACGGGGATCGAACCCGTTTCTCCTACTAGACAGGCAGGAATAATAGCCATTATACCAACGCTCCAATTATTTGGCACCGCGTATAGGAATCGAACCTATCCGTCCAAGCTTCGTAGGCCTAGCGCTGACCTCATCAGACGCGGTATTGAATTTCTTTGGCGGAAGCGGTGGGATTCGAACCCACGGATCCGGGGTTACCGGATCAAGAGTTTAGCAAACTCTCCGCATAAGCCGACTCGCGCACGCTTCCATAATAACTTTTGGTAATGCTCATTGGGGTGATCGACCGGTTACGATCCGGTACCTTCTGATTCACAGTCAGAAATGCAGAGCCACTACACCACGACCACCATTGATGCTCATTGTAGTGAACGCTCATTAACAGAGGCTGGTTACCACCAGCTTCACCAACGCCGTGATCACGTGCTGGTATATTGAACAGTCACTACAATGAGCACTACTTTCGTAGTGCTCAAAGAGTTATGAAGACTGATTTTACTCTCCATGTTCTCGCCATGGATTTCATCCAAGTCTCCGCCCATTCGACCTGATTAACGTGTGGTCGCAGTCTCGTTCCGCATTACACGTGATACAATAAAGCAAATAAAAAGGGCATCGCAGTTTCCTGGATGCCCTTCGTGTTTGATCTATCTTTTAGAGAGGTTTATCCTTTTAAACCATCTCCTACACGAAAGGCGCTCTTAGGTTGCTCAAAGCGGCTATAATCTCGCAATGAACAAACGGAGCCCTGCCCGAGCCACATATGGCCCAGTTCTTGGCTGTGTTGTAGTCCTAAGCGTTGCATTCGTGTTTCCTTTGTTCGTTAATGGTGCTCAAATACTTCATCAGAGCAATCATTGTACTTCTATTTATACAAGTGGTCAACAGTTTTAATATCTGTCCCTTTTGGGGTGCAGTTCTGTACGTGAAAGAAGACCAGTATACCCTTATTTCGGAGAAAGGTCAACAGGGATTAACGTGCGCGGTGTTTCTTGAGCAGCTGCTCCAATTCAAACTTGGGCATTCGTATAAGACGATCTGAAATCCAGTTGTATGGATCACCAGTTCTAGCCTTCATTGTACCATACGGCATGTCGCCACTGTCCATAAAGATAGGAAAGAGTTTCTCATATAGTTCATCGGTGAGGTCAGCGCGATCTGCTCTGACAGCCATAATCTGAGCGACGTCTTCGTCTGTGAGCCGCGTCGCCATGCCAGCAACTTCATTAAGCTTCATATTATTCTCCTTGCTCTTTCATTTGGCGATCATGAACTTCCTTGCTAATGAAACCTTTCTTGAAATTGCTGGCAATCGCCTTCTTGGCGTGCTCTCTGCGCGCCTCACGAGCCTCAGCTGTTTCGCTGCGCGTCTTGACTTTCTTCATCAGTTCAACTTTATCCATATTAATTTCGTTGAGTTTCATTTCAGTCTCCTGTTCGTCAATCTCTTTTAGAAAGTCCTTGAAGCTCATCATTACACATTTCTCATTCTTTTGTCTTGGTTCCTCGCCCACCAACCAATCATTTGACGAAACTGTGACTTGTCGCAATGACCTGTCTTAGCCCACTGATAGATCATATCGAGTTGATCGTTCGTGCTGCCACCAGACGTGCTAAGCTCTTCGAGCTTCGCAATCATGTCTTGAAGCTTGTAATCGTTTTGCTCTAGAATACCGGCAAGATATTTGGCGCGATCAAGTTCCATTTTGGTTCCTTATTGTCCTAACGACCTGCACAACGTTCCATCCAACGACTGCTGTGTACAGGCCTACTAAGCCTTGCATTACCCACATGGGCACGTCTTTCAACGCGTAAAAAAGTAGAACGAGCGTCGCACATTTGAAGATAGCGAGGGCATTGATACCACCCCATTCGATCAGTCGTCGCATCGGTAGCCACAGCTCTTTTCCACCATGCATTAGAACGTAGCGTGTGGTGTAAAGGTCTACTATCATAAGCAAACAAAGAGCAATGAAAAGAAACTCAAGCATGGTTATTATGAAAGTTCTTTGGGGACTGGACGATATCTACGAGCACCAGGCTTCGCAGGCTTTCTATTCATCAATGCGTCAACAGCAAGTTGTCTAATTGGATGAAGCCATGGACTGGGCGAATCGAAGTGACTGCTATTTTTTATTGCATCATTACATTGACGCACTATAGCTTTCAGCGCCTCTCTTGCTGCGTCTTTATCTTTCGATGAACGCTTATTGTTGAAAACATCTAGAGCCGACCGGGCGACTTGTCGGGGTGTCCTAAGCGCCTTTGGACCTACTGTTGTTTCTGGACCACCAAGACGAATAGGTGAGTCACGATCGCCTGTATGACCTTCCGAGTCCATCTCTTTCAGAATGTCTTTAAGATTCATTACTGCGTGCCTCGAACGTTGTCCCACTTAACAGCAAACAAATCTTTCAATGAAGACTTACGTCCGCCCCGCCCAATGAAATTGGTTACGTCAGCAGGAATATGTGAAGTGATTGGATTCATGTAGCTAGTCATGTGAATTTGTGCTTGTTTGACACCCGCTACTGTACCAAGTGCAAGATCATCAGCGAGCTGCTGAAGAGCACTAGCCGCAGTTTTTTCAAACGCCGCCTTCGTTTCATCATTCATGTTCTCGTCGTTGTCTTTAGCCGCTTTCTCAAAGTCGCTAATAACAGCCTTGAGTTGTGACATGATCTCTGCTGGACATGGACATTTCTCGTCATGTTCCATTGCACCGCTGTAGGTAAGATCGGTACGTGGCTTGTCTTCTGTACCAACGGGATCTTCGAAATCAACTTGTGTGGACTTCGGATCCGTCATTGTTGCTACCGTTGTGTCGTTCTCATCGGGTGCTGCTGGATCGTTGCCTGGACGTTTTGGCATCTTGAATTCAGCTTCCACCAACTTAACTTGGTCAGGCTTAGCCTTTACAGCTCCAAGACGGTACTTAATGGCCTTTGCTCTTAAACCAACTGGCTTGATATTCATTGCTCCGTCATCAAACACATGGATTACTTCATGCTTGGCACCTTTGTGCGGTCCCATGTTTGGGATAACAAAATCACCAACTTTGCACTCTTTCATATCCAAGCGCTTGCGACCTAACATTCTGAGCTCTTCTGGATGCAGGAATGCATGCTCCTCACCTTCTCTACCACCACGCTCAAGATCATCTTCTCCGCCACCTTCCATGTCGTCCATGCCACCTTCCATATCATCGGAAGGGATTGTATCTGTTGGTACGCCATCTGCTTGAGCTGCGTCATCACATTCACATGGATCACAGTCACATTCTGGACACGTGCCTTTAACTTCATCATCAAGTGAGTCGCTTTGACGTGCTGCCACCATTTCTGGATCTTCGTCATCGTGTTGATCTTCACCTTTAGGTGGCATTTCCAACTCAAGATCCATGAGCTCGGAGATGTTAATAACCTTTGCTGCAAAGGAACCACTCATCCATAGTTTTTTGGCAGCGTGCTGAGCAAGGTCGGGACTTGCGTAGACTGTTGCTTCCGATAACTCAACCCACGTTGGGCGGTCGTATGCTGCAGACGCTGTAAAATATTCTGCCAGCGATGCCGCACGCGTGACTACGTAACCTTGTTTTTGCTTAGAAGCCATGAGATAGTCTCCCTTTCCGGATCATTTTGGATATTTATGCTGTACGGGAAACAAACTACTTGTTTTTGCGGGAGTCAATGAATGTCTTAAAATCTGCGAGTACATCGTAGAGAGTTCGGTCGTTTGCCTTCTTTTTGAACAAAACCGTGCCGGAATACTCATGCATTACCTTATTATCGTTGCGTGGTTCCTGTCGCTCCCAGCAAACGAAGTACCCAAATTGCCCACCGACGGTATAACCACACGCCACAACCAATTCTTTTCCGTTCTCGATAATGCCGGACCGGGTGATTGTACGCGAGCTGAGCGTCGATGGCTGGCCTATGTCATTTTCGTTCTTTTTCTTTTTCATCGTGGCTCCTTGTGGCGCTTGCGGTGAGATTCGAACTCACGACTATCGGTTTTAGAGACCGCTGTTCTGCCAACTGAACTACGCAAGCGTTGGTGCACAAGATGGGATTCGAACCCATGACAAGCGGTTTTAGAGACCGCCGCTCTGCCCTCTGAGCTACTCGTGCATTGATGGACATTCACTTACCCCCTTATTATCCCATAGATCTAATTGAACTTCAACAGACTTTGTTTGCCCCCTATAAATACCTGTTTAAAGGACGTACTTATGAAACGCTTTTCTGCTTTTGTTCTCGCCCTGTTACTTACCGTTGCAACCTCTACATTTGCCAAACCCGATCACAGCAAACTTCGTGACTATGTTCAGTTCGTGCACGTCGAAGTTGATCTTGTTGCTCCGCCCGCGCTGATCAATTTTCAACCCGACGCGAAACCAAAAGCCAATTTCTATGGCTCAGCCGTGGTTATTGCTCCTGGATACGCAGTGTCAGCTTGGCACATCTTTGCAGCGGCAGAAGAAATTCCTGAAGGCGTTCGAACCAAGATAGCCCAGCTAATGTCACGAGATGGCAAGACGAATCGCGTTCCTCTTACAGTTGTCGCAAAAGATATCGAGCATGACCTTGTGTTAGTTAAAGGTGAGTTCACATGCCCATGTGCGCCTCTTGCAGTGCGCGAGGCGGAATTAGATGAACTAGTTTACGCAGTTGGATTTCCGCAATTCGCGCAGCATGGCGTTCAGCTACTCACTGAAGGCACGTATCAAGGGCTCTCGGTGTTGAACACGTATCTTGTAACAACACACATGGCTCCTGGTGCTTCTGGTGGTGGTGGTTTTCAGAAAGAAGACGGTGAGTTGAGGCTGATCGGGATTGTTGACGCAATCGGTGTTGCCAACCTCGGACCTCCACAGTTTGGTATTCGACAAGAGGTTCACTGGACGACATTCTTGACACCTGTTAAGTATGTTCACGCACTAATTAAAGGCACACCAGCGGAAAATTTGGTTCGATAAGCTTGATTAGCGTTGTCCGCGAATCTTAGCTTCTTGAAGACGGATACGATCTTTTAGATCTCGTAGGTCTTCAACGAGCTGATCAATCCGCGCTTGAATCGTACCACTGCGAACACCACTGCGCAGTTTGAAAAGTTCATTCTCAAGATTAGATTTTTCGCGCTTCATTGAATCATAATAGATGAAGTCCAACTGGCGTCCTTGACGTTCTAGGAGTCCACGTTGTGCTTTTTGTTCCTGGCGTGCATCGTTTTGGCCCTCCTGCAAAGCACGAACGTCAGCAGCCTTGGCAAAGTACTCATCAACTTGACCTGTCGCATACGCTCCGCCCTGCCACAGTAATAGCAGGAAGCCAATGATAGCTGTACCATTTGTGCAGAACTTAACGATTCTGTTTGTAGTGTACAGATCGCGTGCAGCTTGCACCAGTTGCGTTTTTTGCTTACCTTCAGCCGCGGGCATAGTCGTAATCTCCGAGATGCACGTATTTATATGAGATTACGCGAAAAAGGGGGAGTTTAGAGCTCCCCCTTTCGATTTACACGATTTCCAGACCTGTACCACATTCGGCACAGAACTTGGCCGTAGCTTTGTTCATGTGACCGCACGTAGGACATTTCTGTTTCGATTTCACTGTGACAGGCTGAACAATTCTCTTACCACCAGCCGTTTCACCAAGTAGCTTCAACACAATAACGTGCATTTCCTCTTGAAGAGGGAAGCGACCTACGGTGACAAACTGTTGCTTCGAGATTGAGCCTGGTACTGTGAGTCCAACGTCATTGATACAGCTGTCCATCACTGCTCCAGCTTCACCCACAACTCCACCTGCAGCATTTGAAGTGAAAGTGTATTGCGGCGAGCCGGCAGCAAGAGTGCCTGATACATTCATCAGGTTAACCGCCTCACCGGCACCACCTATTCCCTGAGCGCCTGCGCCACCTTCACCACCTCCACACACGACACCTGGATGAGAAGAAGTCCCCTTGGTGCTCGCGGTGCTTGTCGTGATAGTACCACCCACAAGTCCATTCACGTTAGTGCTCATAAGACTGACGTAGAAAGGACCACGACGAAGATGGTACGGATAGCGGTCGTACCAATAGTCATCATGCCAATAGTGACGAGTGTAGTGATGCACTTCTTCAACCTTCGGTGCACGTTTCTCGAATTGAAACTCAACTCGGATCAAGCCGTCCTCAACTTCAATGCCGCGATGGTCTTCAATCTTACCAGTGCGTTCAATGAATTTGAAGCGGTTGCCCTTGTTCATATTTCCCTTCAAGAATCGTTCGAGATCGAGGCTACTATTAGCGTCGATAACGAACCCTTCGCCTGACTCGTCGACAGATTGACCGTCGATTGAGACCTGGGCGACCGCTCGAACAGTGTCGAGGTTCTTAATGAAGATTGAATATTCCGCGCCGAATGGCACGTAGATTGTGTCCTTGAATTCTCGAAGGACCTTACCGGCAGATTTGATTGCTACTGCGAGCTTTTCGTTATACATCATAATGCTCCCTTTATACTGCGCACCGACTAAGCGCATAAATTAAAGTCGGTTAGTTGAGGATTCAACACTACGTCCAATCCTCGAAGCCTGTAATGCTATTTAGTGTTCGTTACTCTTCGTTGTCATCTTCGCGTTCGTAGCCTTTAGGGAGAAGCTTTCCAGTGTCAGCTACAAAATCTTCCTCAATCATTCGAACAACATCATCGGTAGCTGGACCGAAGTCAGCTTCTCCGTAGAAATACTTGAGCCATTCCAACTCTGTTGCGTGTTCCTTTGCCATGATCAGTACATCTTTTTCGGGAGTTCGAACTTGGCATTTTCGCGGCGAGTGCGCATGATAGCAGCAGCTCTTTTCTTATTTCTCTTAACGCCGGGACGTTCGTATTGCTGTTTGTCGTGAAGTGCTTTGAGCACACCACCATTTTCGACCTTCTTCTTCAACTTACGAATGGCGTTCTCGATGTCTTTGACGCCTTGTCGTTCCATATTCAGAAATACTTTGGGCATTATGACTCCTGTGCAATCGATTGGTGGTAGCGGGTGCGGGATTCGAACCACGCGACCTCCTGGTTATGAGCCAGGCGAGCTGCCTCTGCTCCAACCCGCAACTGATGTTTCCTTTTAAGACACTATACATCATAATGCCCTAAAAGCAAACAGCCCTGTTAGGGGCTATGCTTTTGTGAATGGTTGAGACTACGCCATCACTACCAGCACCTTCGAGTCATTATCCTTGGGCTGCGACACCTTCGGTTCTACTCTTATCCACCTGCGCGAGCAGGTTTGCCAGCATGACTGCCTTTTTTAGAGTGTGGCGGTTCACTCGTCGCATAAAGTATACTCGACATTTCGTCTACCGTGAACCTTGCGGGCTCCTAGGGCTGCTACACCCTCCGTGCGACTCTATGTCAACTCCCTCCAGCTTGCGGCCTTTGGAAGCCTGTATTGCCTTGCGGCTACAGGATTGAGCCATTTACACTTTACACCGAACGCGTCTTTGCGTTTTTGTGAAGATAGTGGCTTTGAGGCCACAGCCTTCTCCCTATAATGGAGATGCTCTACTTGAGCTATATCATACCTACGAAGATGTGCGCGTTCAGCCGCTGAATGTGATTTTGTCACACCCAATACAACACACCTCGTACCTTTCTCCTGCCGGATACTAAGTCGTTCTTCAAGACCCCTGACAACCCACCTTTTTATCGGCGTGTTACCGAGAACCTTTCAAACTGCACAACCGCCCTTGCTTGCGAGAACTCGGACAGTTACGCTACCCTTTACATTACCAGTTCGTGAGTTAGTGCTGCTGTGAGGTCGGCACTACCCGTTACTCTCCACCAGCTGACGTTCCCACTAGCCTTTCGGCATCATGGCGTCTAAACCAGTGTTCTTTCCACAACACTCACTTCGCCGTTACAACCACCACTCTCGTTAGTGATCGCTCCCTCGCGGGAGACGTGAAGGCTTGCATAGATGAACCCCTGCGGGCGCTGGTGCGTAGGCTTTCCAGCTTTGGGCATCTTGCGATGCTTGTTCTTATTGAGGCTATGCCCCCAAATCCTTTTCTCCCTCCATGGCAAGTGCAACTGACGTTGCAACAAGTCTTGCCAGTAGAGTTCGGGCAACTACGCCCACAATCTCTCACCAATCTTGCGTTGGTGCCAACCTTTTGGTTGGTGGTTTTTAATTCAAAACAGGACGTCTATGATCCTTAAAATCTGCTAAAAAGTCAACAACTTTCTAACCCGTTGTTTTCTTTACCAGAAAACTCGGGAAATTGGTCACCTATTTACGAGCCATAAAGGGACCGTGTAATAGTACTGTAATATCAAGCGGATACAGACGGCTTAACGTGTTGTTGCACTATTCGATAACACGTTTCCGATGCATCTTGACCAGCTCGAGTGCGCCAAAGATCGATTCGCCCTTTGTTTGTTGCGAAGTAGTCCAGCATCTCGTTATCTTTCGCTAATGCTTGTTCTGGTGTTTCGTTTCGACCAGCTTGAACATACTCGATATCAGGACTGCGATCAAGAAAGATGTTGATGTTGTCGTAAGAGTCAAACACATCTTCGACAAACTGTTTAAATGACGGTGGGAAATCCCAGGGATAGTAAAACAGACCTAATAGAATGGAGCAGTCCACAACTGCATAATCAATGTCGTGTCGTGTGAGTCGTCGAATCAATCGATGCTGAAGTGCAAAGATGTAATCCTGTTCACCGAAAATGTGATGTGCTTCTTCCCATATCAGGTCTTTTGCTACTTCGTGGATCAGTTCGACTTTGTATCCACCCTTTTTCATTCTCGCAAAGAGTTCGGCCGCTGTTGTTGACTTACCACAGCCTGGCCCGCCGAAGAAATTGATAACAGTTAGTTTTTTGTTGTCCGTGAAAAGATTACGAGACCAGTTTGCACTCATAGGTATAGACTCCAGTGGAGCCTATAACGTACAGGAAAAGAAGGGTACTGTCAACTGACGAGTTCGAATGCTTGCATGGGCTTTACCTTACGCACTGCAAACTCGAGCTGATCCTCTGCTTCACCATTCAACACAAACTGTCTTTTAAGAAGCTCGATGACGTGGGTCGCTTCTTTTCGAGTATTAAATGTAAGGACGTCTGCCACAAACTCGGCTGCCCGCATCTGCGCGTCGTCGTAATAACCGTCCCATTTACTACTTTTGAGCGACTCGTCCTTATCCAAGGTGTAAGCACTTAGGAATTCATTCGTGATGCAATCTTGAATAACATACAGCATTAAACCTCCCTTACACTCTTCCGAGAAAGTAACTGATGATGTCAAAGTGGTCCTCGAACATTTCTTCGGGTTTGACCTCAGCGATCGGAAACCACTTTGCCCTTTTGGCATCGTCTCCGCCTTTCACTTTCGGTAGTTCACCAGACGGAAGTTCGATCAGGAATGCATTGGTGATTGTCCGACCACGTAACGATCTGCTCGGATAGTCAAACACCTTCGACGCTTTGATCGATCCCTTCAACACAGGAGCAGGAACTTTGAGCTTCGTTTCTTCGCGAAGCTCACGAATCATTCCATCTTCCATTGTCTCAGCTTGATTGAGGAATCCACCAGGCAGAGCCCACTGACCTTCACCGGGCGTAGCGCCACGTAGGACGAGAAGGATGTGTCCCGATTGCACGACAACTGCATCAGTTGTCACGAAGGTCGGTGCATACGGAGCTACCTCCCAAGACTTCTTATAATCCTCGATGGTCACATACTCTCGCACAAGCACATTAAACTCTTCCGTGTTGCGAAAGCTTTCAAGTGTCTTGTAAACGTGAGCAGGAACGAGCGCCTTCAAGAATTTTAGGTTCTTGCCCTCGAAGTACAGGGCGCGCAGGTCAGTGGAGCTAACTAGTTCGTCCATTTCGTGATCGACCAGTTCCCACTGCGGGAACATCTTGAGATAGTAAGAACTCTCGTCTTTGTTGTGACCGATCAAACAGAACGTAGTCTTGTCTCTCCAGCTATCGGTGAACGTGGCTTGTGCAACAGCAGCTTGAATGCTCGCTGTCCACTTTTGATCGTTGTATTTTTGATCTCGCACCCTGACGATCCGAATGTTCGGATGATCAAGCTCCTCTGCAATAATCATTGCGGATCGCTCGGAAGCGGTCCAAGGATTCTTCGGTGTTCGAGGTTGATCGGCACTTCCGATCACAACGATGACTTTATCTGCAATTGCCAGAGCAGTTTGAATCACCTTGCGGTGTCCGTTGTGTAGCGGTTGAAAGCGCCCGATGAAGATGGCGTAGTCATATTTCTTCGTAGACATATGGAAGCTCCTTCCAAATATTAACGGTCTCCCAGATCTATTCCAGGAAACTGTACCTTATTATAGCACACACTGACTGAGAAGTCAACAGTGCTATAGGTACTTATGATACAGCTTTATCAAACCCGCCAAACAGATGCATCAGTCCAAGTGCAGTCCAAGCGACACAAGCAAGAATATATGTCATCTTTGGAATCTGCTTCTCAAGCGACAGAGTATACTTTGTGCTGTGAAGGCCGTAAAACACAAGGGCAAGAAATAGCGCAGTGCTTCCGAGGAGCAATGAACGATATTCATACGTGTCTGATAACATGATAGTCACACCAGCGTGAAGCCAACTGAGCGCCAGAGCAACGTTGAAGTATTTCTGCCGAAAGGATGCTGTTTCAGTCATGTGCCCTCCAAAAAAGAGGCACGGTTTCCCGTGCCTTAAATTTCAATCCTTGCAACAGGATCGAAGCCGTTGATGTCCGTCTCGTGACCAACGTAGCCACGCGGATTTACGATCACACGAGTATCTCCAATCATGTAATCAAATGCATTGTGCACGTGACCATGAATGATGATATTCGGCTGCGCGTCCAAAATGTCGTTGCTCATTTCGCTAACAAAAGACGAGTTATAAGGATCGCCCTTGAAGCGCGCGTGCACCGATTGATATGACACGCCATGATGAACAACTACAACCGTCTTGTTGCCAGCCTCTTTCTGCTTCTTCACTTGATCGAAGACGTAGAACCTCGACGCTTCGTGAAGCTTTTGCAGATCAGTGGGACGGATCGGACGATCGCCTTGCCATACAACACGGAAATCGGTCAATGCTTGACTGCCGAGTACCATCTTAACAGGATCGTTATCGTAGTCAGTCCACAGCGTGGCACCAATGAACGCAACGTCGTCAATCATCTTCGTCTCATCCTCGAGAACGAACACGTTCGTCAGTCCGAGGTAAGCAATCTTAAACCGAATCTTTTCACGAGCCGTATCAAGGTCGTCGTTATAGAATTCGTGATTGCCGAGGACATAGATGACAGTGCGGAAGCCGATGCTTGCGTCGACAAGGAACCGACCCAGCATGTCAAACTGACTTGGCTGGTGAACGATACCAATATCACCGGCAAGCACAAGAACAGAGTCCTTGTCCTCTTCCAGCGAAAGAATGTGCATCCATCCAAACTCGAGATGGATGTCTGATAGATAGCGAATGAACATTGTGAACCTTTTAGGCAAATATAACGATGATTATATCACCCTTTTAGCGATAAGTCAACCGCTAATTGAATTTGCCTTACTGAGCATATACGCACGATTCTTCCAACCGTTTCGGAACACGGCAAGTGAGGGCTTTCTCGCGATAAGGCGCTGATAAAAGCCGTACTGTTCGTCGCAGACCGCCGTGAGAAGGTGCTGTTCAACATCGTCCTCTACCGCATTAATCACACCCCGTGTGGCATTACCAATCATACCATCAACGTCTAATTTCAGATCGAAAGCTTTGTTCAATGCGGTTTGTACGATTTTATGGGCGCGCGATGCTCCCATATTGATGGACATATCGAATATCTTTGTGGAAATTGTCTGGTCATTGATATCGCCGTAGTGGTACTTGTCCCACCAGAATTTACGATAAATCTCTTTCGCCTGTTCAACTGTCATGTTCGCAATGTCTTGAACATCAACGTCTCCGTCGTTGTCAAAGTCGCCATCTTCAGGGTGGTCAGCTAGAAAGCGAAGTGAAATTCCGAGATTTGTGGCACCGCCGGGATCGCTAGGGTGATTGACAAACCCTCCCTCGTGTTTTAGTAGTAATACGACCGCATTTTCAAATGTGCTCATATGATTATCTCCTTATTTTTGCACTCCTTTTTATTTATGTTGAATTCATCTTCAAGACATGCTACAATGTAAGTCCATCGTAAGATTCAGAGGTCACATGACATCACCTACCAAACTTTTCTCTGGTACTGCCAATAGACCTCTGGCGCTGGCAATCGCCCGCCGGATGGAACTCCCACTTGAGAGGATGGACGTTACACGATTCAGTGACGGTGAAATCCGCATTGAGTTGATGAACGTCGTTCGTGGAAGCAACGCTTTTGTCTTTCAATCAACGTGTGCACCAGCGAACGATACGATTATGGAACTGGTACTGATGGTTGATGCTTTAAGGCGAGCTTCTGCTGATCATGTCACGGCCGTCGTTCCGTACTTCGGTTATGCTCGTCAAGACCGCCGCCCTGGCTATGCTCGTGTTCCAATTTCAGCAAGAGTGGTCGCCGACTTGCTCCAAGCTGTTGGTGTTGATCACCTCGTTACGGTTGATTTGCACGCTATGCAAATTTCGGGCTTCTTCAAAGTTCCTGTCGACAACATCTCTGCGACTCAACTATTTGTTGCAGATGCGTGGGGGCGATATGGTGACGAGAACCCAATTGTCGTTTCACCTGACGTTGGTGGTGTGGCGAGAGCTCGACACGTTGCAAAACTGTTGAACAACATCGATCTTGCGATCGTTGATAAACGTCGTCCACAAGCAAACGAAAGTCAGGTAATGAATATCATCGGTGATGTTGAAGACAAGACGTGTATTCTTATTGACGACCTTGTCGACACAGCCGGAACGCTGGCAAAGGCATCTGACGCTTTGATAGAAGCTGGTGCTCGAAGCGTTGTTGCATATTGCACACATGCTGTCCTGTCCGGTAAAGCGAAAGAGAATCTGGATGCGTCTTCTCTTAATGAGTTGATCGTTACCGACACAATTCCTCTGCGTGCTGAGTTTAAAGACTCAAGAGTACGTGTAATCTCGATGGCGAACATCCTCGCAGAGACTATCAACCGCATCAACAGCCATAGTTCAATCAGCGATATTTTAGAGTAGATGCGTAAGGTACTCATTGTCAATCCTAATACTCGAACGGGTTACTTATTTGTCCCGTACCTCTATCTGTGTTTGAAGTCACACTATCAGGAGTTTGGACAACACAGCAATCAATGGGAGTGGTTAGAACCAATCAACGACATTGAGGATCTGTCTTTCGACAGTATCATTGAGCGGATTGTTGACTCTGAACCAGATGTGATCGGTTTCAGTCTGTTTCTCTGGAATGTCAACGCTTGCCATCTGATTGCACAAGAAGTTCGCAAACGCTTACCAAATACATTGATCATCTTTGGTGGTCCTCACCTCGACTATCGTTTTGAACAGCGGTGGTTTCTGTGTCATCCTTATGTCGATTTAATCTGTAATCCAAACGGCTACGGTGAGGACTTTATGACAACGCTGCTTGACATGATTGTCGAGGATCGTGTTGATCAGAGCAATATACCAAACGCTGTATACCCAACTTCAAAGCGTTCTGGATGGCTTCCGTCGAAAGTAGACACAGACAAACGTGGATATGTTTGGCCGTCTTTCGTTTTCGAAGGCTCAGAGGACTACATTCGTTACTTACGATACTATGCAAGCCAAACGAACCGAGACCTATTTGTGTGTTGGGAAACTACAAGAGGTTGTCCTTATATGTGTGCCTACTGTGAATGGGGCGGTGGCATAGGCTCGAAGGTTAGTATGAAGCCAGAACAAGTCATTTCTCGTGAGTTGGCCTTCATCGAACAGGTTGGCATAGGAACGCTCCATATTAACGATGCTAACTTTGGCATCACTAAGCGCGATCTTTGGGTTGCTGAACAGGTTGTCAGTGTTTCAAAGAACAACGGACTTCGTCAGGTGTGGCTTGGTGGTATGAGCAAGACAAAGAAGGACGTTGTTGAGAAGATCGACCTAATGTGGCTTGATGCTGGCATTCATAATGACACATACACCGTTGCTGTCAATGCAATGACAGACAAGCAATTGAAAGCAATTGGCAGAACACAAGTGCCACTTCAAGACCAAGTTGATATGATCAATCGTGTTCGATCCAAGCATCCTGTTCAGGCTGATTTTGAATTGATGCTCGGCCTACCTGAATCCACTCTTGATACATTCTACAAAGAGTTCGACATCATTGCACAAACAGAAGCGTGGAGGACTGAACGGTTCGTTTGGGCGTTGTTGCCTGAAACGCCAGCTGCGGCCCCGCAATATCGTCAGAAGTATAAGATCCGTACTGCTCCAGCTGCGGCTCAAATTGATGACTGGTCACTTCGTGATGCACCAACATCGTACAACATCTTGCGCGATCCTGATTACACAGCTATCTTTGAAGCGGTTGTAGAAACATCAACATACAGTTCAGACGATTGGATTGAGATGTATATTATGGACAACTTTGCTCGAGCAGCGGAAATGGGAGGTCACACAACTGAACTTCGAAAGCAGTTTGAGCAACA
>JACZKY010074326.1_pt1 | contig 33468 bp, 26 predicted proteins | sample 8237611 | NCBI WGS metagenome assembly JACZKY01 (sample SAMN16148055, study PRJNA663545) | marine sediment metagenome | biome: sediments and biomass from bioreactor inoculated with such sediments; feature: coastal sediments; material: methane- and iron-fed bioreactor; isolation source: Bothnian...
CGGACACCGGGCCGGGGCGCTCGAGCCACGCGCGCAGCTCGGCCAGGAAGTCGGCTGCCACCGGCCGCGCACGCGCAATGCGCAGCTTCGGGTGCGGCGTTTCGCGGGTCTGCTCGGCGCCGGCCAGCAGTTCCTCGTAGAGCTTCTCGCCGGGGCGCAGCCCGGTGAACTCGATGCGGATGTCGTCCTCGGTGAACCCCGACAGGCGGATCATGTTGCGCGCCAGGTCGACGATCTTCACCGGCTCGCCCATGTTGAGGACGAACACCTCGCCGCCCCCCCCCATCGCGCCCGCCTGCAGGATCAGCCCGGCCGCCCCGGGGATCAGCATGAAATAGCGCGACGCCTCCGGGTGGGTGACGGTCAGCTTCCCCGTGCTCGATAGCTGCCTGCGGAAGATGGGGATCACGCTCCCCACGCTGCCAAGTACGTTGCCGAACCGGACGGCGACGAACGCCGTCGGCCCTTCCCTGTTGCCGATGTTGTGGATGACCAGCTCCGCCAGCCGCTTCGTCGCCCCCATCACGTTCGCCGGGCGCACCGCCTTGTCCGTCGAGACGAGGACGAACCGCTCCACCCCGAACTTCGTTGCCGCCTCCGCCACGATCCGCGTCCCCAGCACGTTCGTCTTCACCGCTTCCACGGGATGGTTCTCCATCATCGGTACGTGCTTGTACGCCGCCGCGTGGAAGATGATCGCGGGTTGATAAACGCCGACGACCTCCTCCACCCTGCCCCGGTCGCGCACGTCGCCGACCACCGGGACCAGGCCCACGGCCGGGAACTTCCCCCGCAACTCCATTTCCAGGTAGAAGAGCGGGCTCTCCGCGATCTCGAACAGGATCAGCCGCGTCGGGGACAGCCCCGCGATCTGGCGGCACAACTCGGAGCCGATCGACCCCGCCGCCCCGGTCACCATCACCGTGCGCCCGGCGATGTGCCGTTCGAGCAGTCCGGCGTCCAACGCCACCGGGTCCCGACCCAGCAGGTCCTCGAGGTCCACGTTCCGGAGCGAACGGACGCTCACCCTCCCGTCGATCAGGTCTCCCACGCCGGGAAGGATCCGCGCCTTCGCCTTCACTCCCTTGCAGTGGTCCAGGATGTGCCGCAGGTGGGACGGCGGCGCGGACGGGATGGCGATGATGATCTCGTCGATCCCGTGCTTTTCACAGAGTTCCGGAAGGTCCGCATGTTCACCCAGCACCAGCAACCCGTTGATCCGTGTACGGATCTTCGCCCGGTCGTCGTCGACGAAGCCGACTTCTATCATCCCCAGCCCCGGGTTTTCCCGGATCTCGCGGACGATCATCTGGCCCGCCGATCCCGCACCCACGACCAGCACACGCCGGTCGTTCTCCCCACGCTTTCGTCCCAGGATCTCTCTTCCCGCGCGAACCGCGTAGCGGACCCCGAGCACGATCATGAGCGTGTTCACCCAGTCCAGGAAGTAGATCGATCGAGGAATATAATGATCCCCCCCCTGCACAAAGAGGGCTCCGGCGAAGAGCAGGGAACCCAGCGTGCATCCGGCGGTGATCGGGTAGATGTCCCGGATGGAAATATACCTCCACCAACCGTAGAACAGGCCGAAGGCAAGAAAACCGAGCGCCTTGGCGAGGAGCAACTCCGGGATCGTATTCCACATGTTGGAGACAAATGACGGGGGGACGGTGAATTCGAACCGGACCACAAAGGCGAGGGAATACGAGAGGAAGAATATCGTCAGGTGCAGCAGAAATTTCACAACGACCCGCAAACTCAGGACGATATCCAGCGGCGAGGACAGCCAACCGGTGATTTTTTCGCGGAGGTTCATGAGGCTCCTATAAGGCTTTCGGAATTATAACTGATTCATCCTGTTCGAGAATTATCGGAAGAACAAGAGGGAAAATTCAGTCGGTCCTGACCTTCTGCACTTGCTCCCTGACACGGACCCACACCCCGATGCAGGCGATCCCGGCGGCCACGGCAAGTACCAAGGCGATCCGCACCGCAGGGGCGGCCGGGATGCAGGCCGTGGCGGCGGCACAGGAAGCGACGACCACGAGGAGTTCGATTGAGGTGACTTTCCTGTGGGTCATCCCGAGATCGGTCATCCTCTGGTAAATATGACTACGGTGTGGATGATACCACTTCTCCCCGCCAAGCATTCGCCGGAAGAGCGTGAACGTCGTATCCAGGATGAAATTGGCGAACGGCAACACGAGAACAAGGAACGGGACAGGAGTTGAGAGCGCGGCCACCATGGACTGCATCCCGTAGAACGCGCCGAGAAACGCGCTACCCCCATCTCCCATGAAGATTCTCGCCGGTGGCCAGTTGTGCACGAGGAACCCCATCGAAGCCGCCGCTACGACCAGGTTCGCAACTGCCCAACCGGACTCACCGTAATAGCCGAAGACCAGGAAGAAGAAGGAAGACGCCACGGCCGCCTCCCCCCCCGCAAGTCCGTCGATCCCGTCCATGAAATTGTAGAGGTTGAGCATCCAGACGACCCAGAACGCGCCCGGTACGACCCACGCCCACTTGGGCAACACCCATTTCCAAAAGGAAACCTCCGGAAGAAGAGGTGCGAGTAACACCAATAGCATCAATGCAGAAACGAACTGGACCAGGAACCGGAGCAGTTGGGAGAGATTCCGCAGGTCGTCGTAGAAACCAAGCAGGAACATGACAAGAGCAAACAGGAAGGTGTAAGAAAGTCCCTTTTGAAAGTTCGCACTTCCACCTGTCAAGAACGCCCACCCCCCAAAGGCAAGCGCCGCCGCCGCGACCATCGGCACGCCCCCCATCCTCGGCGTAGGAAGGGAATGGGAACTGCGCTCGTTGGGGACGTCCATCACCCCAATGCGTTCCGCGATGCGGATGGACACCCACACCCCCGTAACGGAAATTGCCAAAGAGAGAACGGTGAACCCGAAGGTTACTGGACCAAACGCCTGCACCATCGCACCGTCCTTGCGAAAGTAACAATCACCTCTTCGTCGATTCCCAAACGGCTTTTTGCATCCCCAAGGTGTTCTTTATAAAACCAACCAAGATGGCGACATTCAAGAACAGAAAATAGTAGGGCGCATAGATCGGTTTCCAGCGGACACCTCGTAAATGGACCACAACCATTAACGCGTAGGCTACACACTGCGCCATCAGAAGGACCTGATAAATTGTCTGTCTCGCCGCCAAAAGCGCGTTAAGTACGAGTGCCAATATGAGGAAAAACGGCGTCATCCATCGAAGAACGCGGTGACTGAAGTAGAAAAAGAATCGTTTGCCCTTAAATGGATTAAGCAACCGCCAAAGGTATCTCATGGCACGTAAATGTCCGGCCCCGTCGCGAACATGGCGACGGAACTCCTCTCTGTCCGTGGTGACGAGTTCCTCTTCGGCCACGGCGTCAACCGCATACACAACGGAATGCCCGCGCTCATAGATGCGCATCGAAATGGAAAAATCATCGTTGATCGTGTCGGGCGGAAGAGGTTCGTAAAACTCCCTCCGAAACAAATAAATCGCTCCATTGGCACCGATCACCGATCCGAAATCGCTCTCTGCCATCTTCACGAGCGTCTCCATCCGCCAATAGATGCCTTCCCCGGAATGACCCTCGTTGTCCACCAACACCAACCGTCCACACACGACGCCGATGCCATTCCTCATATGTTCCATAAGTCGCATTACAGCATCTGCCCGAAACATGCTGTTCGCATCAGTCATCACAACGTAGGGTTGGCGAACTTTCCGCAGAAGTGCATTGAGGACACTGACCTTCCCGCCGCGCGGAAAAGTGAAGACCTTGACACGGTCATCACGGGCTGCCCGAAGTATTTCCGCCAAGGTATTGTCGGTACAGCCATCCAGGCCCAGGTAAAGCTCGATGTCCGGGTAATCGATGCCGTAAAAATTATCGATCTTGCGGGCGATAACTTTTTCTTCGTTGAAGACCGAACAGACCACCGCCACCGGTCCCGTCGAACCGCAACCAAGTATCCTTTTCGCCTTCCGGGGGATAACAAACAGTAGTGCAGGGAAAATAAGAAGCGGATAGACGATGAGCAGAACGGATATCCAGAAGAGCGATTCTGTCATCGGTGCTCCCGGAACAGATGGCCAATGAGCGTGCTAGCCGCCTTGGCCGTCCGACGGATCTCTTCAGGGTTGCGCAGTACGTCAAGCATTTTATAAACGAGGTACCGCGGCCGTAGGTAAAAACGGCGCCGGGCGTAATCACAAAAATTTACAAGCTCAGGGGCAGAGAGTTTGTCGGTATAGAGCACACAGTTGTGCATCCCCTCATCGGTGAGCCACTGCCGAAAGCCATCTGCCCGGATATAGTTATTCTTCTCAGCCCAACGGTAGGCCTCGGTACCGGGATAAACCATAAGAGGAAAAAACTGGGCCGTGTCTAAAGGCAGGCGCAAGGCAAAATCCAGCGTCCGACGCAGTGTCTGGTGGCTCTCACCCCGGTTGCCGACCATGAAGCATCCGTGCACGCGCAATCCGGCCCTTTTCGCGTTTCGTGCGAACTCTTCCGCTTGCGCCAGCGTCGCCCCCTTGTTGATGCTGTCGAGGACGCCCTGATCCCCGCTCTCGAATCCCGCGACGAGAAGCCGGCAACCCGCACGCTTCATCTTGACCATGATTTCATAGCGAAGATCGACTCTGGCTTCGCACGTCCATGTGACGGAAAGTTCCCTGCGCACAATTTCATCGCATATCTTCCCGACAAATTCCTGATCGGCGGTGATGTTGTCGTCGTCGATCAGGACCTCTCGGACTTCCGGAAATTCGCGCTGGATGTAATCGAATTCATCGACAACATGTTTCACTGATCGGTGCCGGTAACGGCGTCCGAACATAACTTGGGGATACACGCAATAAAAGCACCGATTGGGGCACCCCCGCCCTGCGAAAAATGAGATGACGGGATTCCGGCAGTGTGCGTAGAAGTAGTTATTGATGTCCAGGTGCTTCTTATAAACGCTGCTCACGAAGGGCAGTTCGTCGAGATCTTCCGCATAAGGCCGGTCCGAGTTGTGAACGACGCGGCCGTCCTGTCGGAAGCTAATCCCGGGAACATCGTCAAGATGATTCGGTCGGGCAGCCAGTTCACATAGTGTCCAGTCGTATTCGCCGCGGGCTACAACATCCACCGAGGGACTGATTTCCATCGATTCATCCGGCAGGGCGCTCGGATGCGTTCCCACCAGCACACCCAATAAGGGGGGAGTGAACCACGATTTTATGGTCTCCAGGACATGGACATCTGTATCTATGCTGGGAGTTGAGGTATCGCAGACAATCATTCTGGGCGCAAAACAGGTTATCTTTTTACGGTAGTCGTCCAGTTCCCGGCATTCGGCCGAAAAGTCGATGAGCATGATCTCGTGCCCGCGCTTCTCCAACAACCCCGCCGCATGCGCCAGCCATAGTGGGTAATAAATGGTGCCGCTCTTAGTTACCGCCGGACTGCGGGAGCTGCGTGAAAACTTTGGCAGAAAAGGAGGGTTAACAAGAAGAATTTTCACGTTAATCCTTGCAGTGAACTAAGGTTTTTTTTGTCTGCAGATAGAGGATTTATATAAAGAACATGAAAGTGAGTTCTCTTTAAAAAATAAAAGATAAAGAAAAAAGGGATGAAATCGAATCGTCCAAAAAATATAAAGGAATCAGTCGAAGACCGCAAGATCAAAGTAAGCAATAAAACAAAAAAAACTTTATTTATCCGATAATACTTAATAAGAGATAACATGATTAAAGCCAATGTAATTAACCCCATAAGGCCCGTTTGTAAATGGAGATGAATAAACGAATTATGATAATTATATTCATTAATTTCCCCGTCAGGCCATGGATCTTCAACTACATTGACACCGAATATAAGCCGGAATATATCTAAGTTATTAAAATAGTTCGTCCAAAAAGTCCAACGAGGAGAAGGTCCCTCTTGCATCTGTCTCGCTACATAATGATTAATTGCATTCTCAAAAACAGAATGCATGATGGCAGATGTAGACAAAGCATAAAATAAATACGCAATAAACAAAGAAATTATCACAATTATAATATATTTTGGTTTAGCTCGAAGCTTGATAAGCAAAAGACCAAAAAAAAGTGTCAAACTTGAAATGATCCCGGAACGACCAACACCCCAGATGGAAAAGACAAGGGTGAAAAATGCTGGTTTTAAATCAATTTTTTTATTCTCAATACTTAATGTAATATACAGAGGGATACAGGCGACCAGCAACATCATTGAGATGCCATTAGAACTGAAAATCAAAACGTCTGTTGGATCAATACCAGTAAGCATTAACATCAGAAAATAGCCAACTAAACCGTAAAATACTATATATCCGCCCCAACTATAGATGTATCCCCTCAGCAGGATCATGGCAATGCCCGAACTATATACAATAAAGAAAACAGGACTATATAGTCTCCAACCTGCTCGGCCAACAACTAGTGATGAAACAATAAAAGATGCAACAATTAATACTATATATATATATATTACAGCATCCTCTCGTCGAATTCTTATGCTTAATAGTATGAGAGCAGATAAACCAAACAACGCGTTTATTATTGTTATATAATTGCTTGGCCAAATAAAGCTGCTTAACAAGAGGGCAAGATATAGTGAAAAAACGATAGTAAAAATAAAATTATTCACATTAACACTTACACGCAAATTGGTGCTCGAAAACTTTGAACTAATCAGTTGGCTGTAATTTTGAATGTTCATGATTATGATGGTAAAACTAAAACATGCAAACTTGAAAAATAAAGGTATTTTATTTGTAATTAATTTTTAAAATAATAACATTTTATATTAATATATTCTTCCAGGCAGGCACTTTTAGAAACTCCATTCTGACGTTGCTATGATATCCTCCATACCTGAAGTTCCGAACGTATCCTGGCAATAATATTTGTCTCCCTATTTGTGAACCATAGGGTCAACAACAAAACAAACATTAGTAATGATAACTTTAATGATGCCGATAGCAGATAACCTGGCACATCTGTTCCTTCCCAGATAAAGTAATTTCCGACCATGACTGCCATTATCAAAGCACCAAATGGAGTCAACAACTGCACAATAAATCGGATGTACTCCGTCTTTCCTTCTAATACTAAGCGCGCAGCGATTAGTGTATAACCCAGCCCATAGACACAATATCCCGAAGCTGTACCAACGGCAACCCCAATAATACCATAACCAGCCTTCAGCAATAAACCGTCAATCATAATGCTTATAAACACCGCAACAAATTGCACGGCAATAAGCAGGTTTTGCTTGTTCACGGCAATCAGGAACATTCCCGACACAATCGAAATTGACCAAAAAAAGGCACCGAAAAGCAAAACCTGAATTATAGGGATGGACGGGAGGTACTTTGGCAAAAAAAGTTGCAAGAGTAACGGAATTACTATAATTGCAACGCTTATTATAATAAGCATAACTGCGCCCAGTATCCGTATGGGTACGATCAAATACTTTTTCATATCTACAGAATTCTTAGCTAACACAAAGCGTTCCAATGTGTATGGATATAGGACATTCGTTGCAGCCCCTGTAACTACCCCCAGCATATTTGCCGCCATAAAACCAATCGCGTAATAGCCAAGGGGGGCCTCTCCCAATTCTACCGCTATCAACCAGCGATCGATGCTTAAGAATATCATATCAATTAATCCAACGACTATTATCGGGAGCCCAACATAGAAGTTCTCTCGAATAATATGCCAATCCACTTCTAGGGTAAATCTGGATCTGCTCTTTTGAAGCCAATAGGCCACAACTATCACAAGTGCACACACTATCCCCAAAAAAGCTCCCGACAGTTGATCGGAGAACAATTTTGCAAATAATACGATCAGAACTGTTGAGATAATAGAAAAACCAGCTGATCCCTTGCTTGCCAAGCCAAATTTATTCTCCGCCCTTAGAATACAAAACAGATAAAGATATATTTGCTGCAAAAATATGCATAAAGCTATAATTCTCAAAATATAAGCATATGCAGGCGGCGCATAAAATGATACTGCCATCGTGATCCCGCTAGCAAACGAGCCTAATAGCAGATTCAGGCAAAAAATACTATTCTTCACATCCGCAATTTTTTGAGTTTTGTTCTGACCTCGCAAGTAGGGAATCGTTTTGTTCATTCCATGGAGTAATCCTAAATGAGAATTCGCCCCGTAACCCAAGATTACATTCATCAGGCTCCATATTCCGAGTTGGACAGGTTGAAATAGCACTGGCAAGATTATTCCACGCAGAAGAGTCACGGCTTGACCAACGACTGTAGCAAAGATGAACTTTGTCGAATCTCTTATGATGTTTTGTCGTATGTTAACGGGATTGCCCAATAGGAGAAATATTACGATGATTGATTACGTTTAGCCCCATCTCAATTAAGGTGACAATTCTAATTAATCACCAAATTATTCTATTAATATATTATTGTATACCGCTAAAGTTTGTCTTGCTGTGTTTTCCCAAGAAAATATTTCTGATCTTTGGAGCCCTTTTATTGACAATTCTTTCCGTAGTTTGTCCGATAAAATCAACTTTAAAATATTTTCTTTTAATTCAGTAATATCATCGGGATCAAAGTACATTGGGGCATCTCCACAAATCTCTCGAAATACATCGATTTTTGAAGCAATGCATGGTATACCAGCAGCCATTGCTTCCAACAATGGTAATCCAAAACCTTCTTCTTTCGATGGAAATATAAAAATGCTTGAACCACCTAAAAGAGCTTTTAAGTCATTATCATTAAGATCCTTTAAAAAATATATTTTGTTGCCTAAAGATAACGAGTCGGCCAGTTCCCGCTTAGAATTCATGTCCAGGTCGGATGCCATTCCGGCAAGAACCAGTGAATGTTGATCATAACCTGATTTTACAAGGTCAGCAAAAGCGAATATTAAACTATCAACATTTTTATAGGGCCTCATGTTACTAATTGTCAGCAAATATGGACCTGGAATATTCCATTTGTTTGCGGAATACTGGAAATCAATCGACTGATTTCTATTGCGGTACGACTTGTCGACCCCCAGATGAATGGGAAATATTTTATTAATAGGATAATGAAACGTTTTTTCTGTCTGCTTTGCAGAATATTCAGATATTGTAATAATTGAAATAGCTCTTTTCATAGAATACCTTGCCAGTAGTCCTACATATTTACCGGCAATATTTTTGTAAAATGAACCCTTCCAAAAATTTTTATCCATGTGCATTGTGTCGTAAATAGTCATCACCATCGGGTACCTTAGACCAATAGGTGGTATATACTGAAATGAGTGGAAAAGATCGAATTTCTCACCCTTCACCAAACCGCGGATTGCCCAATGCTCTTTGATTCTATATGGTTCTACTGATGTTGAAAGAATATTAAAATTAGCCTGATGAATGAAATCAGTGTAACCTTTGTTTACGAGTATAGTATAACGATTCTGCTGATCTATTTTTGCAATATTTAAAAGTACATTCACTGCATACCGCGAAGGACCGTTTTTTTCTTTCCTCATACTACGGGCATCAATTAATATTTTATATTCCAACTTGTTCATATATCACATATTCAAAAGTTTTTAACATCAAATAAATATGACACTTCCACACCCTCTCTCGACGCATTAACAGCGCCAAGTCCGGAACATATTCTTCAATACTTTCTTCCTATAATTGTATAAGTCTGTGATAGACGATAGATAGTCGGAGAAGTTGAATTTCTAATAATATCGTTTATTTTTATAATCAGAGTCCGAAATACTTTAACAACAGGGTGTCCAAGTCCTATATACGTAGGCCAAGAAATAAAGGGGAGAATTAGGCCGCCTGGTTCACATTTGAGAACTTCATTACCGCTTTCCTCAAAAGCTCGACAATACTCATACCACATAAAAGTGTTTTCATAGTGAGGGAAGTTGCGATAACTTCTCCTAAGTATGCCCCGTAAGGGCTGTTTCCTCACAATTGCATTATTTGCAAGTTTAACGGGAAACGAAAGAATGTTGAATATAGTTTGTGTTGAAAATTTTTTTGGTATAACCAAATGGATATGAATTCCTCCTGGTTTGACGATACGGGTCAGATTATCTATAATCGGTTTTAAATCGGAGAAATGTTCGAGCAACCCGAAACTCATAACGCAGTCAAAATTATTGTCCGGTATAATTGAATCCATTAAATCATCTAACAAAAAAGATCCCTTTGCACCAAATGCATCAAAGTTTGTCCGGGCGAGCCGAAGAGCTTCCTGTGAATAATCAGCACATGTTACGTCAAACCCATGCAAGGCTAAATATAATGCGTTTCTTGCTCCGCCGCATCCTACTTCAATAATTCTTGGTTTATTTATATTAGATAATAGATTAACAATATGATCATAGACAACTTTATAATTCCACATTTGCTCCAGATCGAACGGATTTCGTGGATCCTCAACATATGTCACCTTCTTACCAATATATGCGCTTTCCCAGTTCTCGCGATCTTTAATCGACATATTATCCCCAATGGGTGTAACGTTATTAGTTCGATAGATTCTACTAGTTATCTGGTTCAAGAAGTAAAATGGAAGTAAACCTGGTCGTAATAAAAAATTTTAATCAATCGATTGAAAAATCGATGCACCAAGAAACAAAACCAGAAACCGACAACTAGTTGAAACTATTCAATTCCTAACTCGACATCGGTGATTTCAAGGCATTCTTACCATTTCAACGTTTACTTTATGAAATAATTCGATAATTTTATCAGACCTATCCTCGTTATAGCCATTAGCCATGCTTGCAGTATGACTAAATAACGAGATACACCGTATTTTATCTTTATACATACATTTTAAATTGAACGCTGCCGAGCTGATATATGAGACAACAACGCCAAAATCATTCTCGGATACGACCTGCTCTGCACACTTACTTGTTTTTATAATATTAAAACCCTTGTCTTTATGATAAATTTCGTCCTCAACCTGACTCATATGGTGATTTTTGTAATAATATTCCTTAAAGCCTAATGATTTAAGAAAATCGATGGCAGCATGCCTTATTAAATGCCAATCACTTTTTTTTAACCCAAGCAAACCCGGTGCATCAAGAAAAAGACATTTTGACATATCAAAAGATCGTTCGCCTACCGAACTGAAAGGTACTTCTATCCTTTTGGAGGCTTCACACTCAACCATATTTACATTTGGCGCATATATGTACTTCGTTTCTTTTCTGTCTATGCCAAATTGGTTTCCCTTGTAGTTCTTATACCTAACCCCTTGTTTAATTAATCCGTTCAAGCTTTTTATCACACCTCTAGCATATAAGGTTTTAGTTACCCTCTGGAGCGCGTATGTGCCGAGACCATCTGAGTATAAACAATAGCCTACACGCTGCCTAAGTTGTTTATCAAAATAAATCCTATTATTCATAGGCCATGCAATATCTGATATAAATATTTGCGTATTCTCGTTATCATTGATAATGGTTTTTATTTTACGTACATTCTCTTCACATTTTTTATATCTTGCATGGCCAATTGTACTTCCTCCAATTATCTCTAGAGTGATTACGTCAGACCACAGCTTGTGATCAATCAGTTGGAAGTAGTCAGCGTCATATTCAAGCAAGAGAATATTTATCGCATCTGGCGGGAGAAGATTATATTTTATTATATACTGTGCCATATATACATGGAATGGGTTGTGTGTTAAGAAAATATTCAGCATTCGGTAAGTCTCCTCATTATCGAAATAGATATGCCAGTTGTTGCATTCATAACCGCTGGGCTTATAAGATAATTATGCTATTAACTTCCTGAAGTTACCCCTCTTTCGACCGGACACTCCTTTTGCTGACAATAACTGACAAACCTCCCTCCAACTTTGGACACTTTTCAAGCTAGAATCTCCGCCGTTTTTACGGTCCGAGATAACTCCTAGTTCTCCATGAATCCTGCCGTGTTTCGTCCCCCAAGGAACTATGGGTCCGGTGCTCGTTGTAGTCTTTTCGCCACGCCTCGATTTTCATCTTCGCATCTTCGAGGGATATGAACCAGTGTTCTTAAAGATACTCCTGACGAAGTCTTATGGAATTGCTTTCACGGAGTCAGGTATATAAATATTTAAAACCATTACGGGTATAGGACTGACCTCACCGATGAGTTGAGGAATGCTCATGCCCTGGTAGTCCCGGGCCTAGTCTTGAATTTACTCAAAATTACTATAGTACGATAACTGGGGAATAGAAATGCTCGAAGACTATGACTCTCATTTGGAGGCTTTTCATAAAGGCGAAATCGATGACCCAAGGTTTTTCGCAAGGTTTGGACTTAGAGATGGTGGTATCTCATTTGAAGGTCAGCGAATACTCGATCTTGGCTGCGATCAAGGCAGTCTCTGTCTTTATATGGCGTCAAGAAAAGCCGCAAAAGTCGTGGAGATAGACCTGAAGGGCCACTTGATTGAATTCGCAAAGAAAATCTTGAACCAAATTATAGTGAACTGAAAGGGACCGTAAGCTTCCTCTGGTGCGATATCTCGGCTCTATCCGAGGAGTTTGACTTGATTGTATCGAAAAATACCTTTGAGCATGTATCGAATCTTGAGTTGTTACTATGCAAGAGGGAAAATTTCCCGAATAGAAGACCTTGGTCTAAATAGGCTCAAGGTTTCTCAGTTTGAGGTATTGTTCAAACATTTTGGTCATCTAGATATGGTTTATTTCAAAACAAATCAACATGAAGGAACCCAGCGGTTTTTGGTCAAGATTTTTTCGGGATTGAACGGTTTTCCGTGCCTGAGGGAATATTTCACTTATAATATCTTCTGCATTCTGCAGAAGCGATCTGCCGCTATGGTGGAATAATAATGGGTCCAAAGTTTGGATTGTCAAGTATCCGCAAACGTCTAGGTGTAATCAAAGCCCTTGAACCACTCCCTACGCATTGGTGCTCAAGGATGTGCAGATGCCGGAAACGAAAAACTGGAAGAACCTAATCCCAATTGTACTTAGTTTTAGAAACCATATGTATGCTAATGTAATTCATCTACTTTTCCTCCCAGACAGTATGCCTCAATTTCCACTCCCCACTTTCCCTCTTCCATAAATGTGGTGAGCGAAACTGACCACAAAGTTCTATAAATCTCTCAGGTTTCATTCCAATATAATCCATGACTTCCTGATAATATTTGTTTGGGAATTCGCCGTCAAATCTTTTCACAAGACCAACACCTTCTTCTCTGGTTAAGTGCTTGTTTCTTATCTCCTGAGAAGCATCGTAGGTGGCCCGTCCGATTCCAAATTTGATGAACGTCGTATAGTAATGGAGGTCATCGATCTTGTCGTCGATACTGTTGTATTTGCTGTATGTTCCCTGTGTCCTGAATGGTCTTGCCTGAAAGCCGGTGTTCTCAACCGCATAATAATATGACTCCTGAGGAGTCCATTTTATGTAATAGCCCAGGTAGTGGACCGCAATCCCTGCACTCTCTATTTCTTTATAATCTCCGGGAAGAAAAATCTGCAAATCGGAAAGGGATAATCCATATTTTTCTATCAGTTCCGGAACCGATATCCCGCCGAGATAGACTTCGTTCAGATTATTCATGGTATAGTACGATTTATCGCGCAATGATGTCGAATTATCCGCAACGGGATTTCCGTACTCCGCCTCATTTTCTCCATAAAATATCAACGGTATTTTAAATTTTGCAGCAATCTTCGGTCCCAGATTTTTCTGCCCAAGGATAAATGTCTGAAAAGGGTGTAAAATATTTTCTATTGACAGCTTGGTGAGCAACTTCATTGCTTTTCCATTTGGCTTACATGCGATATTATCAAACCCTCCTATTTCAATCCAGTTCTTAAAATTCTTATAACCATAGTCCGTATACAAAATAGGAGGCCAGGTAACAGTCAGGGGGTGCATCCCGTATTTATACTTTAATAAATGCGCCTGCATGGAGCTGTCTTTCCCGCCACTTCCCGGTACCAAACAATCATAATAACCATCATCTCTTCTGTGCCTATCCAAGAGTGCCAGCAACTCTTCTTCTCTTTTTCGCCAATCAATTTTCTCTTTTTGTTCTGCTGTCCTACAGGCGTCACATATACCTTCTTCATCAAAATTCAGAACTCTATGCTTATGCTCTTTTGTATGCTTAAATTCTATGCTTGAGGCGGGTCTTTGATTTGACATGACGCATCGTTTGCAGAAAATGACCTTTTCCGGCAAGCCGAATTTTGCTTCTAAATTCATCATTGTTAATTTGACTCCTTTTTGATATCATTCAGTATCTTTGCCCAGTTTCGATAGATTCTAATACCTTCCATTGCGCTCTTTTCCGGGTGGAATTGACAAGCAAACACATTGTTGTAATGTAGGCTGGAACAGAATTGCATGCCTTCGTAATCTGTAAGGGATAGTGTCACGGCGGGAACTTCCGGTTTCACAAAGTAAGAATGGACAAAATACATATATTCTCCGTCCTTTATTTTCTGTAAGGGAGATTGCACCCACGAATCAACTGGAATGGATGATGCCTTTCTTATCTGGTTCCATCCGACGTGTGGTACCCTGATTCTCTTTCCAGTACTATTATTTCCAGGAAAACGAACAACAGAACCTTTTACAATATCCAGACCCTTGTGCGTCCCAAATTCCTCACTTTCAGAAAAAAGCAATTGTATCCCCAAGCAGATACCCAGCAGGGATGTGCCTTTAGCTACACATTCTTTTATAGGTTCAATCAGATCAAGTCGTTTAAGGTTGCTCATGGCGTCTCCAAGTGCCCCAACTCCAGGCAAAATAATTGCGTCGGCTTTCAGAATAACATTCCTGTTGGATGTGATCACTGGCTCCAAACCAACATACTCACAGGCCTGGTTCACGCTGAACAGATTACACATCTCGAAATCAACAATTGCAACTCTCACGAGGTCCCCGTCGTCACGCACTCTTCCTTGATTCATGTTTGTCTGCAATTTATATTTACTTTACGAAGGTGTTCTTTGATTTCATGCAAATCAGCAGATTCAATTTTTGAGAATCCTTTTCTTTTTCTCAGAAATTCCGTGTTTCCTTCTCCATCCGTACCTATTGTTGCAATATTGTTTTTTATAAACCCATAATGTAATATTGATGCAATAGCTACGCCATTAGCTCTTCCTTCTTTAATCACTTCCGAAACGTCCTCTATTCTACCTGCCCCACCACAAGCAATAACGGGTATGGACACAGCATCAGCAACCATTCTTGTAAGGTGTACGTCGTAACCAAGGCGTGTCCCCTCTCTATCGATCGAGGTAATCATAATCTCACCGGCGCCAAGTTCTTCAACATGCTTTGCCCATTCAAGCACTTCTAATCCTGTATATTCCCTACCATTATCAGTATAGGCCAAATATTTACCATCGGGCTGCTTAATCGCCTCTATCGCAATGAGAATAGTGGAAGAACCGAACTTCTTGGACGCATCCTTAATAAACTCAGGGTTTTTTACGACCGCAGTGTTTATGCACACTTTATCGGCTCCCGCCCTGAGAACATCCCGGATATCATCGAGCGTTCTCAATCCTCCACCCACAATCAGAGGAATGAAGACCTCCTTCGCTGTTTTCGTGATAATTTCATGGAGGCTATTTCTGCAATATAGGCTGGCCACGCAGTCCATGTATATAAGTTCATCCGCACCCGTTTCATAGTAATAACGGGCAAATTGTTCTGGTTTTCCAAGAACCCGCAAGCCTTCAAGATGGATACCTTTCACAAGGTTTGTACCTTTTATGTCGAGTCTCGGGATGATTCTGATGGCAATCGACATATCACTAACTCTCTGATCATCCGGGGACGATTTGGTCTAATGCCGCCCGCACCGATTTCACAACCCGCGTACGTTCCTCTTCCTTGATACCCACGGAACACGGCAGGCTGATTGCTTGGCGGTGAAGCCGCTCGGCCACAGAACAGTCTGTCGCGTAGGACCCACGGTGCGCGGGGGAGAGGTGCATGGGCTGCCAGAGCGGCCGGGTCTGGATGCCGTTTCCATCCAAATAGCGAAGCAGGGCGCGGCTGCTCATGCCGGCATCTTTTTCATCCACGAGGATGCTGAAAAGCCAGAAAGTGCTGAATGCGCCCTCCGGCTCTTCCAGGCAGCGGATGCCCGAGATTCGGGAGAGAGCCTTCGTATAAGCCTTGGCCGTCGCGCGCTTGTCGGCCACGTGGCTTTCAAGCTGCTCCATCTGGGCCACCCCGATGGCAGCCAGCACGTTGGTTAGGCGGTAATTGAACCCCACCTCCCGGTGAGTGTATTCCACGACATCGTCCTTTGCCTGGGTCGTAAGGTAGCTGGCGCGCCGGGCCAGATCCAGATCGTCCGTAACCAACATCCCGCCTCCGCCGGTGGTCAGGATCTTGTTCCCGTTGAAGCTCAAACAAGCCATCCGGCCGAAAGAACCTGCGGGCCGGCCCTTATAGCTAACGCCCAGGCTTTCGGTAGCATCCTCTACCACGGGAAGGCCGAAATCCTCGGCCTCCTCCAAGATGGGACCCATGTCGCAGGGGTGGCCCAGGATATGGACGGGAAGGAGGGCCGCCACGCGGCGCCCGGTGTGCCGGTTCAACAGGTTTCCCCCCCTGTAGGCGCAGTCCTTTCGAAGGAAATCCCGCAATTTCTGCGGGTCCATCTGCCAATACCTCGGCTCGGCATCTACGAAAACGGGCCAAGCCCTGAGGTAGCGAACAGCGTTAGCGGGGGCGATGAAGGTGAGATCCGAAACCACCACTTCGTCGTCGGCCTTAACACCAGCCAGCATGAGCGCGATGTGCAAGGCCGCCGTCCCGTTCATCGTTGCAACAGCATGGCCGACCCCAAGGGCCGCGGCCGCCATGCTCTCGAACCGTTCCACGAAGCCGCCCACGGAGGAAACCCAGTTGGTATCCAGGCACTCCTTCACATAGGCCCATTCGTTTCCGCGCAGGCAGGGCACGGAGAGTGGGATGAAATTCTGACTCATCGATGGTACAGCTCCGGGTCGTAGAGGTGCAGGTGTCTTTCCAGCCACCCCGCCGTGCGCAGCAGGCCCTCCTCCAATGGGACCAAGGCCTCCCACCCGAGAACTGACTTTGCTTTCGAAGGATCGGAGAGGAGGACCATTACCTCGCTGTTGTCGGGGCGAAGGCGCTCCTGCTCCTGGACTACCCGAGCCTTCGCGGCAAGTGCAGCGCAGGCGGCATCAAAGAGTTCGTTGATGGAGACCGTTCGCCCGGTGCCAAGCTGGATTACCTCACCCTCAATGCCCTCAACCTCCGCAGCCTTGACAAATCCCTCCACCGTGTCCGCCACGAAGGTTAGATCGCGCTTGGGGTCGAGGCGCCCGAGCTTTACCTCTTCTTTCCTCGCGAGAAGCTGGACCAGGATCGTCGGGAGGACAGCCCGGGTGGACTGACGCGGGCCGTAGGTGTTGAAAGGGCGGAGCGTAACTACGGGCACGTTGAAAGAGTAATGGTAGGCCTCGCAGAGCTTGTCTGCGGCAATCTTGGAGGCACTGTAAGGGGACTGACCCTGAAGAGGGTGCGTTTCGCGAATCGGAAGCACGGACGGCGTCCCATAGACCTCGCTTGTCGATGTATTCACCATCCGGCGGCAGCCTGCGCGCCGGGCACCCTCCAGCGCGTTGAGTGTGCCCTTCACGTTGGTGTCCACGAAGCTCTCGGGAGCCGTATAGCTGTAGGGTATGGCGATGAGCGCCGCCAGATGAAAAACGGTGTCCATACCACGGCAAGCCTCCTCCATGAAGCGGGAGTCGCGGATGTCGCCCAGCCTCACATCCAGGCTCTTCTTGACCGCCGGTTCGGCGCCGTCCAGCCAGCCCAACGCCCCGTTCGAGCTATAGAAGCAAAATGCGCGTACGTCGGCACCCAAGGCGACCAGACGCTCGGCGAGGTGGCTCCCGATAAAGCCGTCGGCACCCGTCACCAGGACCTTGCGTCCTGTCCAGTTCAAGATTTGTCCCCCTCTCCGCGCGCCCGTTTTAACTCCTTCGGGTGGCCCACGTCGATCCAGTCCTCCTTGATGGGGAACGCGCCCACCGCTTCCCCACGGTCGAGGCACTCCTCGACAAGGGTCGGCAGGGGAAAGTACGTATCCTTCGGCACCCTATCCACCAAACCCGGTTCAAATACATAGATACCCGCATTGGCAATCCATGTCTGCGTCGGCTTTTCGCGAACCCCCGTGACTCGGTCGCCTTCCTGCTCCACAACCCCGTAGGGGATAGTGTGGACATACTCGTGGACGCCCACTGTAGCTTTGAATCCCCCATCCGCATGGAAAGCCAATATATTCGCGACGTTGAACTGGGTCAGCAGGTCCCCGTTCAGCATAAGAACCGGGTGGTCCGGTTTCTCCGGGAGGAGCGAAAGCGCGCCGCCCGTACCAAGGGGCTTTTCTTCTTTCACATACTCGATATTGCATCCCAGTTCAGCCCCGTCTTTGAAATAACCCTCAATCATATCTCCCATATAGTTGACCGAAAGGAAGATGCGGCGGATACCGAAGCCCACAAGGTGAAGCACAATGCGCTCCAGGATCGGGCGGCCGGCCACTTTGATCATCGGTTTAGGGAGCGAGTCGGTGATGGGTCGTAACCGCTCGCCGCGCCCACCCGCCATGACAACCGCCCAATTGGGACGTAGCGAGGCCCCAAGTATCTCCCGTAAAAGGTGAAGGCCCACAAGCTTTCCGTCCTCGTCTACAAGGGGGATCTGGTGCAAAGTGCGGGCCCGCATCAAGTCGAGCACTTCCGCGCGGCTGGCCGAGGGAGTAACGGAGGTGAAGCGCCGACGCATGAACTTGGAGGCAATACTCTCGAGGGAGACGCCCGAAAGGATTGCCCTTCGGATATCTCCGTCGGTCAGCGTCCCAAGAAGCGTGCCATCGGGGCTCACCACGAGGACGATTTCGAGAGACCCGCGGTCCAGAACCTCCATGGCGGTCCGCAGGGTTGCAGTCTCTGAAACGACGGTTTCTTCGAAGTTTTGTGGCATGCCTTCCTCTTATTCTATCGGATCGGCCGCGCAGGTACGCCTGCCACTACTACGCCGGGCCCGACATCCTTCACGACAACGGCCCCCGCGCCTACGATGGCGCCCTCGCCGATGCGAATGGACTGCCTGACCGTCGCCCCCGCACCGATGTGGGCGCCGATCCCAACCTGCACAGTACTGGCGAGCCTGGCCCCTGTCGCGATATGGGCATGATCCCCGACGACACAATCGTGCTCCACGATGGCGCCGCTGTTCACGATGACGTTCTTCCCGAGAACGGCGCACGCGTTCACGATAATCCCTGGGAGCAACTGGCAGCCGGGTCCGATATCCGCCCAGCGCGAGAGCATGGCAGAGGGGTGGCGCACTGTAAGGGGGTTCAGACGGCAGGAGCAGCCAAGCTCGAAGAGACGCTTCCTCGGCCCATTGTCCCCTACCCCGCCAAGCCCTACCACGAAATGCGTGATGCCTCCCGCCGCCATCCCGCCCAGCAGTTCGTCGCCGCCAAGGACGGGGACGTCCAGGATCTTCTGCCCGCGGAGTGAGGAATCCGGGTCGAGAACCCCTTCGATCTCCGCGAGGCCGGACTCCCGTATGCAGTCGATGAGCACGCGCGCGTGGCCGCCGCCGCCAAGGATTACGCAGCGGGGCAGATTCGGCATCGTCGTAGTCGGATTCATGTACGCACCTCCGGGATGGCAAGGTCGTGAAAGTGCTTCATCAGGAGGCGGCCCGAGAGCGGTACCTCCGCGAGCTTCGCCACGATTCGGCGAGAGGCCTTCCCATCGCCGTAAGGGTTGGCCAAGCCCTTAAGGGATTTCCGAAAGGCGGGATCTGTGGCACGCCGGATGCCCTCTTGGATTGTATCCCGTCCGTAGCCGACGTCGATCACGTTTGCTCCGCGCACCCTTCCGCGTTGGCGGCTCCCCACGTTCACCACGGGGAGGCCGAAGGACGGGGCTTCCAGGAGGCCGCTGGACGAGTTCCCCACCATCGCGGCGCAGATGGGGAGGACGCTGAAGTACCCTTCCGTGCCCAGGCTCTCCACCGCCTGCGCCGAGGACTCCTCGCGCACGTACCGCTTGATGCATTCACGGATGACCCTACCGCCGGTATCCGCGTTGGGCATCGTGAAGACGACCGGCCGCCCCGAGGCCCTGAGGGCCGCCAGGAGCTCCTCGGCCTGACGCTCCGCATCCTCATACTCCAGCGTCGCCGGGTGGAATGTGACGAGGAGAGTTTCCGGCGTGACGCGCAGCCCGAAGCTGGACATTAACTCCGCCGCCGTGAGCCGCTTCGTGGAGGCAAGGTTGTCCAGCGAAGGGGCGCCGGAGACCGTCACACGCCATGGCTCCTCCCCCATCTGAACAAGCCGTTGCCCGTACTCCTGCGTAGCCGCGAAATGCAGGTGGCTCAATTTCGTCATGGAATGCCGCAGGGCATCGTCGATGGCGCCTTCGGTCAGCTCTCCCCCGTGGATGTGAGCGACAGGGATCTTGAAGGGAAGCGCGGCGAGCGCGGCGGCGTGCATCTCGAAGCGGTCCCCGAGGACCACCAGGATATCCGGGCGGGAGCGCGAGAAGACTTCTGCAATACCCGCCATTCCCCGCGCCATGGACTTCGCGATGGCCGCGGGGTCATCCGAGTTCGACAACGTCTTCACTTTCTCGGCGATTTCAAAACCGTCCGCCTCGATGGCCTTGACCGTCATCCCGAAGCGTGGGGAGAGGTGCATTCCTGTCACGAGGAGCCGGAGCGCAAGACCGGGCTCGGCCTGAATGCGACGCAGCAGCGGAAGATAGATGCCGTAGTCCGCCCGGGAGGTGGTTACGACACCGAGGGTTCTCAACAGAGCATCTCCCAATCGAACAGCGTGCCGACGGGTACGGCGACCTTCGATTTCCGCCCGAGCAGGTGCACCCTCATGTCGGGGGGGATGCCGGTGCCAGGCCGCTTGACCGCAATGTGCTCGGGCCCGAGAACCGTACCGGCGGAAATGTCGCAAGCCGCCACGAGACTCTTGCGCGCCGCCCGGGCGGTTGCCGCCTCGCCAGCCCCAGGACGCTTCTCGCCGTCCCCGAGGGCCGATTCGGCGACACGGATCCCGCGCACCATCTCAGCCAGTTCCACCGGCTCGAGGGACGCGCGATGGTCGGGCCCAGGCATTTCGCGGTCAAGTGTGAAGTGTTTTTCAACCACGCATGCCCCAAGGGCCGCCGCAGTGATGGCCGCCGCTATGCCGGGTGTGTGGTCGGAAAATCCCACTGGGAATCCGAACGAAGATCTCATCGATGCTATCGCGCGCAGATTTACTTCCGCGGGGTCGGCCGGATAATCGCTGACACACTGCAGGAGGACGAGCCGGTTGTTCCCGGATCGCACGAAGGTCTCGACGGCCGCGTCGATTTCCTGGAGCGTCGCCATGCCTGTGGATAGGATGATCGGCTTGCCTTTCCGGGCGACGTGGGCCAGGAACGGGAGGTTGGTCAGATCGCCCGATGGAAGCTTGAAGGCAGGGAGGCCGAGCGATTCGAGAAAGTCGCAGCTTTCTTCGTCATAGGGGGTAGACAGGAAGAGGACAGCGCGCCTCTTGCAGTGGGCAATGAGGGAACGATGGTCCTCTTCGGTGAGTTCAAGGTGCTTGAGCATCTCGTATTGTGTCCCTACATCCCCAGTTGCGCGAATCTGATACCCTGCCTTCGGCGCCTCCTTTGTGGCAAGACGGTCCGCCTTGAAGGTCTGGAACTTGACGGCGTCTGCACCGGCGGCCGCGGCCGCGTCAACGAGCTTCAGGGCAAGGTCCAGGTCCCCGTTATGATTGACGCCGGCCTCCGCGATGATGAAGCAGGGATGGCCCGGTCCGATCTTCCTTCCGGAAATCCCTATGTTGGGGACCTCTCGCGCCTCCAGGATCGCACGCGCCACGGTGAGGTCTATCGGGGCATCGACATCCACCGAACGGTTGGCGGGCATCACGAAACCCCGCGTCGACCCCGTCATGAAACTCCCCTCTTGCCGCAGCATCTCCGGCGATGCCACATAGACGGCACCATTGGGCCGGTAGGCGACACCAGCGGCCTGCCGCTGATGAGCGTTCCTTGCAGGGAACACGGGGCTCAGGCAGTGGTCCTCCGCCATCCGGTAGAGCCATTCGACGGGGTGCTCCCCGGCGCAAACGGAGATGACAGAGGCCTTCGTCTCCAGGTGCAGGCGGATGGCGCCAAGGATATCCTCCGCTTCGACAAGGGGACTCGTGGGTTGGAGCAGGGCAACCGCGTCAAATGTGCCACCAAGCGTGTCGAGGGCGTGGAAAACAACGTCCATCGTCCTTGCTTCGTCCGTCGCCAGTCCGACGGGGCGAAGGAAGGGAACTTCGGCGCCCCAAGTGCAAGCCGCTTCGGCGATGGCGGAATCGTCCGTGGAACAGACCACCCGGCAACCCGGCCCGAGAGCCGAGGCCGCCTGACGAGCGACCCGCGCGGCGCGCCCCACGAGCGGAATGCCCCCCAACCTCGCGAGGTTCTTCCCGGGGAACCCTTTGCCCCCCCCCCGGGCGGGGATGAGGAAGAGAATGGACTGTTTCATTGGCTGGTCCACGTATGGGGAAAACAAATAGTCAACTTGTTCGATTATCCGTGGTCGAGTTATCGTCGATCGGCGGCTTTCCCGATTTTTTCCAGGGATGTTCAAGAAGCAACACGATAAACACGGAAAGAAAGAGCATTATTACCGTCGCCGATAAGACGATCTGAGCCTTTTTGGGTCTGTACTTCCGCTCCGGTGGAACCGCCCGGTCGATCACCTGGATGACGACCGCGTCTCTCGCTTCGTCCAGTCTCGCCAGTTCGTATTGCTTCACCAGGAGTTCGTACAAAGTTTCGTTGAATTTAAACTTCCGCAACGTTCGTAGATATTCCGTCCCTATCGCGGGGATCCGATCCGAGGACATGAGAGGGTCGAACCCCCGTCCCTTTCCTGACTCGATTTTTTCCAATTCGATCCGAAGGGCGCGGACCTCCTCCTCGGTCCGCTGCAGGTCGGGATTCTGGGCGGTCGCGAACGAGCGCAACACCTTGGCTTCGACTTCCTTCGCCGCGATCCTCGCACGAAGATTGGCGATCCCCTCGATGATGGCTTTCGCCTGGGCGTCGATCTGGAACGCTCCAGTCCGCTGCTGGAAACCTTTGACCTCCTCCTCGGCGCGGGCGAGCGACTCCTTCGTCTGCCGGATCTGTTCCTCGAAGAACATGCGCCGTTGGCCCGCTTCCGAGATCGCCAGCCCGCCGGCCAGTGATTTCAGTTCCTCGACGAACGCGTTGGCCATGTCGGCGGACCGTTTCGGGTCCCTGTCCTCCACTGTAAGGATGATGACCCCGCTCTTCCGGTCCTCCCGGACCGTGAATAATTCGAGGAGTTTCTTCCGGGCATCCTGGCGGTATTTTTCTTTGTAGAGTTTCATCAGGTCGAACCGGTCGACCATGCGGTCCAGGACCGTCCGTGATTTAATCATCTCCACGTACAGCTCGCCCGGCGACTTGATGCCTGCGGCCCCGCCCGCCAGGGCGAACAGGCCCCCCGCTTGGCCCATCAACTGGGCTGCAAGATTGCTCCCTTTATCCTGGGGAGGAAGGATCCTTGTTTCCGCTTTGTAAGAAACGGGGAGCAGCAGGGAGACGACCAGCGCGACGGCGGCGGAAGCAGCGGTAATTCCGAGAATCAGCCGCCGCCTCCGGGACAGTGCGCGGAACAGTTCCATCAGGTCGATTTCATCTTCGCGAGGCGCTGTGCGGGACTCCATTTCCTGGTTCATGATGGGCGGCCCCTAAAAGATCGCTACCACGACGCCGGCGGCAACGGCGATCTGGAAGAGAATCTGCGTGATGTCCTTGGTCTCCCGGAGCCATGCGATTCGTTCCAGTTTTTCCGGCACCACGATGCTGTCCCCGGGCTCGAGGAGCGGCTTCCCGTCCCTCGTCGTATACGCCGATCTGGAAAAGAGGAAGAGGCCGCTCTCCTTCGGCTGGACCGCCGACCCGTTCACCTTCAAAACGTAGACCCGATCCTTGTCGGCGAACTCCGTGTATCCGCCCGCCAGCTCGATATAGTCCGGAAGGGTCTTCGCGGGATCGAACACGAAGCCCGTCTGGTTGAACACGGCACCGAGCGTCTGGAGGCTGCGGGGATTTTCCGGGATGACCAGGGAATCACCGTTCTCGAGCTCGATGTCGTAAATGGAGTTTCGCAACGTTTCGACCGAATCGATCTCCAGGACCATCCTCCCTGTCGCCTGCACGGTCTTCAGCTTCGCGATCAGCTCCTTGCTCTGCAGGATCTCCCCCTGCTTCGCCTTCAGTTCCTCGGGGGACGCCGCCGTGGACAGGCTGGCGGACCCGCGGGCCAGCAGTTCCCGCTCGAGCCGCTCGATCGATTCCATGAGTCTTTTCTGCTGGAGCTCCCGGACGCTTTCTCTCGTGAACACGGCGCCTCTCGGATAGGCCTTCTCCGTGAACCCGCCGGCCCGCTCGATCAGCGAAGAGAGCTTCTCCCCCTTCCGGACCGTGTACGTTCCGGGAAAGCGGAATTCCCCCAGGACCGCGACCTGGCTGTACGTTCTCCACTCCGGGATCGCGCGGACGAACACCTGGTCGTCCTCCTGCAGGGGCAGGTTCGCAAGGGGATCCCCTGCGATCGCCTTCCCCAGGTCGACGTTCCTCTTCTCGACCTTCGGGCCCGCATCGCTGACGTGCAGCCGGCTCAACTCCGCCTCTTTCAGGTAGGAGTAATATTTCGTGCCGCCGGAAAGCGCGACCAGATCCTTGATCGTCATACCGGGCGTGAACCCGAACTCGCCTTCCCGCTGCACGGCCCCCGTGATGCGGACCGTCCGGCGATCCCGAACGATCTGGAAGACCTTCAGGACATCCCCGGAGCGCAGGTCGACCTCCTTCCCTTTTGACTCCTCGAGGTCGGATTCGAAGACGACCTGCCGGTTGCTGTCCACGATCCGTTCGATCTGGAGGCGCCCTTTGTACGCCACCGTGTTCAACCCCCCCGCCAACTCGACCAGCTGGGAAACGGTCCGTTCCCCCTTCAACTCGTACAGGCCCGGCGCGTTCACGCTTCCCGCGATCGCGGCGACCGGCCCGACCGGCGGGATGAAGACGACATCCTCCGGCAAGAGGCGCTGATCCGCCGATCTGTCCCCCCGCCGCAGGAGGTCGTACAGGTCGAAGTGGGCGATCGCCTCCCCCCCCCGGCGGATCTGGATGTCCCGCATCGAACCCGACTTGGTCGGTCCCCCGGCCTGGATCAGGACGGGGACCAGCGTCGCGAGGGAGGAAACCGTGTAGGCCCCCGGCTGCCGCGCGCTGCCCACGACGTAAACGGTCATCGTACGCAGCGCCCCAAGGGTGACGTTCATCTCGAATCCGGTGTAGTACCTCGAAAACTCCTTCTGCAGCACCCCCTGGGCCTGCTCGAAGGTCAAGCCCCCCAGGGCGACGACGCCGACTTTCGGAAGCCGCACCGTCCCGTCCCGCTCGATCACCGGGTTCCACGCGCCTTCGAATTTCCCCCATACCCGGATCTTCACCTCGTCCCCGGGGCCGAGCACGTAATCGGGCCCCACCGGCAACCGGTTCGTCGTGAGAAAACCGGTCCGCCCCTGGAGGAACAGGTCGTGCCCGAAGTGCTTGAGGTCCATCGAGATCGAATAGGGGCTGCTGATCCCGAGGAGGCGGAACATTTCGCCGATCCGGTCGGGAGGACCAATCAAGTACCCCGCCTCCACGTCCGTCGACAGGATCTGCTGGGGTCCGATCTGCTGGGGTCCGATCTGCTGGGATCCGATCGGCTGGGATCCGATCGGCTGATTCGGGCGGAATCGCTTCATCTCCGGATCGAGGAGGATCTTAATGGGCACGAGGATAGTGCCCGGAGGGGTGACCCCCGTCGCATTGAGGAAACGGATGTTCGGATCCTTCAGGATCACTTCGAACTGCGGCCTCGTGATCTCCACCTTCCCGGAAACCATCTGCTCGAACGCGGACTGGCCTTCCGGCGGCAGCGGAGGCAGCGGCGGCGACACCCTCGTTTCCATCGACGGGGTAGTACTCTCGCGGGAGGAACCATCCCCTTGGGCACCGGGGAAGGAATTCGTCGCTCCCGGATACCCCGTTGTCCCCGGATAGCGGGCCGGGGCCTGCTCCAGGCTCCCGCCGGTGGAACCGTACGGGTCGGCGGCCCGAACGGAATGCGCGCCGATCAGGGAGAAAACGACGAGCAGGAACGTTACCCGAAACGTGCGTCGAATCATGGCGTCTCCTCTTGCAAGAATAAACGTATCAGTACGCCCCGTTCCGCGCCAGCAATACCCGGAACGTCTTCAACAGGATTTTGATGTCCAGCCACAGGCTCCATTGGTCGATGTACTCGATGTCCAGGCGGACCACCTCGTCGAAATCCCGAATGTCGTTCCGGCCGCTCACCTGCCACAGGCCGGTGATTCCCGGCTTGATGCAGATCCGCTTGCGTTGCTTATACTGATACCCCGCGACTTCGTCCGGCGTCGGCGGGCGGGTCCCCACCAGGCTCATCTCTCCCACCAGCACGTTCCAGAACTGCGGCAGCTCGTCCAGGCTCATCCTGCGGAGAAACCTGCCGACCCGGGTAACGCGAGGATCGTTCCTGATCTTGAAGAGGGCCCCATTCATCTCGTTCAGCGGGATCAACTCCTTCTTTTGCCGTTCCGCATCCTGATACATGGAGCGGAATTTCCAGCATGTGAACAGCCGTCCGTTCTCCCCCACGCGCACCTGCCGAAAGAAAAGCGGCCCCGGCGAATCCAGCCGGATGGCCAATGCGATGACCGGGAAGAGAAATGCCGTCAACCCGAGCCCTGCGAGAGCCCCCGCCACGTCCAGGCAACGCTTGATGAACAACTGGCCGACGCCGAATGACTTCCCGTAATACGTGAACATCGGAATTTCGTCGTGGAAATAACTCAGCTCATCCCGTGACAGCAGGGAAACGGAAGAATCGGGCACCACCCGTACGGTGATCCCGATATCAATCAGGGTGCGCTGAACCTCGTCCGCCACCGCCGTCAGCTCCTTCGGAACGCAGAACACCACCTCGTCCACCACATGCGTCGCGCAGATCCCAGTAATGTTCTGCGCCTCCTCCAACGGCGGATTGCCGACGATCCGCAATCCCCATTCCGTGTGTTCCTCGACAAGCCTGGCAAACCTTTGCGCCCGCTCGTTGTCTCCGATAATCAGAATGTGCCGAAAGTTGTACCCCCGCTTCCGGATGGCGGAAAGAAACAGCTTGATCGAGGTTTTCTCGATACAAATCAAAACAAAGGAACTGAGCACGAAAAAACCGAAGAAGAACCTGCTGGAACCGCGATCGGCCGCAAGGTAAAGAATGGAAGAGGCTGCGATCGCACCGGCAACATGGATCTTTACGACAGCCGAGAGAACATCCGACAATGATCGGGTTCGCAAGGAGAAGTACAGGTTGAAGTAGGCGAAAAGACCGAACCAGATCGGGAATACGATCAATAACATCAGCGCATGTTTGTGATTATCTCCCCCCCCACCAACCTTGCCGCTGAAATAATGCGCCAGCAGGAGAGCGAACGACACAACAAGGATGTCCAGAAATATCGTGGCATTTCTGAAGAACCTTGCCTGCTGTCTAAGCATGTCCCCGGCTTCCCGTTTCCGCTCGATTCATGACATTCTCCCGGCGGAGAGCACCTTTTCAAATTGCGATAAAATACCATCCGTTGCAAGATATCGTTCCGCGTACTTCCGGGCAACCGGGTTTATCCTGGCACCGTTCCTTTCCTTCGACAGTTCCGTCCGCAACGCCTCCTGGAACAATCCCTGGTTTTCTGGGGGAACGAGAACGGCGATGCCCGGGTTGTCCTTCACCAGCCGGCCGAGTTCGGTATCCTCGTCCGCCGTGATGATGGCCGTCCCTCCTGCCGCGAGAATGCCGGTCAGCTTGGAGGGCATGAACGCCCCGGCGACCCCTTTTTTCTGGATCACCATGTGAACATCCGCCAGCGTCAGCAATGCGGGGAAATCGTCCGGCGGCTGCGGCGGTTGGAACACGACATTTCGCAACCCAAGCGCACCGGCCCGTTGAACGAGACCTTCTTTCGCCGATCCTTCGCCGACCAGCAGGAAAACCAACTCCGGATCCTCCTTCTGCAAGGCATCGGCGGTTTCCAGCACCATCTCCAACCCTTGCTTCTTCCCCATGCTGCCGGCGTACAACACAATCTTGCGATCGGGCCCCAGACCCCATTCCTCGCGGAAGGCACGCCCGCGGACGCCGGGTCGGATACGGTCGGTATCCACCCAGTTGGGAAAGATCGTTGTCCGATCCTCGGGGATCCCGAATGTGGCAAGCCTCGCCACCATTGCCCGAGAGATGGATGAAACGCGGTCGAACCGGCGCATCAGCCAGCCTTCGACAGCGTTGACGCACTTTTTGACGAAGCCGGCGGACGAAAAACCGAGACCGAAAAACGCCTCCGCCTCGAAATCCTGGATGTGCAGCCAGGCCCTGGCGTTCGCCAAGCGGGCCGTGACCAGCGCACACGGTGCGCAAAACAACGTCGGCTCGATCACGAAAATCCGATCCGGGCGCCAGAAGATCTGCCGTAGCATCACCGGAACGCTGGAAACGGCGAATGAGAGAAGGTGGAGCAGCCGGCGAAAACCGTTCGGGGTTTCCGGTACCCATAAAGGACAACGATACACCTCAACACCATGCAGCGACTCACGCCTGTAGCTCCAACCGCTATACCCCGCTCCCACTTTCCAGGCCGGATAATACGGCGGCGCGGTCACGACCCGGACCTGGTGCCCGCGTCCCTGCAGCCATTCCGCCATTTCCCCCGTATATTTGCCGACACCGGTGGGTTCCGGAGCGTAGTTCAATCCGTAAATAAGAAGGCGCAAACTACTATTTCCGGGCCATCGTGCGAATCCTCCGTGGCGGGAATTTCAACGTGCGAACAGGAAATCGGCCTGGATCGCACACCCGCCGCGGTCATACTCCGTATTGTGCACTCCGCGGAGCCTGAACCCGCGCTCGCGCAGCCAGGCGATCACCTCGTCCGCCAAGGCCTGACCGCCGTACAGTTCCACAAAGGAGCATTCCGCGTATGCGTAGGCAAATCGGTCCAACAGATCCTCGCAACCGCGGAGGGCCTCCAGCTCATAACCCTGCACATCCAGCTTGAGGAAAGCCGGGGGCTGGATATCCTCCGCGGAGACGAACTCGCGCAACGGGACCACGCGAACGGTCGCGGTACCTACTTCCGCCGTGCCGGGGAAAAGAGCAATTTGTGTCGAGGTAATCGGCAACAGGGAGGAAGAATCGTCCCGCTTCGAAATGTGGATGGTCGCATTCCCGGGCGCCGGGCCGATCGCGGCCTCGTGCAACGTCACCCGATCGTCGCCCGCGAACACGGCGCGGAACTTTGCAGCAGCAGCCGGCAACGGCTCAAAGGAAAGGACCCGGGCCTGCGGCTGGCACTGTCTGGCAACGAGGGCAAATTGGCCCCGGTTCGCGCCGATGTCGACCACGGTGCGGCAATCGAGCCCGGAAAGAACCTGTGCATGTTCCACCCCGGCCGCAATGCGGTGGCTAAGCAACCTTGATTGGTAATAGGGAGATTTGAGAATCGCGGCAAGTTTTTTGCCCTTCATCAAGGTTTACATTCCTGTCCCGCTACGTTCCCAGAGGGTATATAGCTTAACCCGCTCTCGCTAACAAACATTGCTCGATCACGTTGATCAGTTTTTTTGCCGCCTGCTGAATTTCAAAGTGGCTTTCAAAACACGCTCTTGCCCGGCCGCGCATCTGATGGATTTCGTCCACAGAAAGACCAAGCCATCGTTCCAATAGTGCAACCGTTCCATCGAATGTATCCTGCTCGGCAAACCCGGCGCCATCCTGCACAATCTCTCGCCAAATGTTCACCTTATCGGTGATAAGTACAGGCAACCTGCACGCCAGAGCCTCGGCCACCACGATACCGAAGTTCTCTGAATGGGACGGCAACACAAAAACCTCCGCAGCATGGAAGGCCCCCCACTTCATGTCGCCGGTCAACATACCCGTCCAGGTGATCCGGTCTTTCACCCCCCGTGCCTGGGTTTGGGCCATGAGTTTCTGTCGCCACCCTTCCTGGTCCGGGCCTGCCATCACCAAGTGCAATGCTGGATCTTTCGCCGCCACCCTGGCGAATGCTTCAATGAGCAGATCGCAACCTTTTTTGGGGTGGAAACGGCTTAAAAAAAGCAGCAAGCGCTGTCTGCGCAAAGAAGGAAAACCTTGAAAAAAATGCTCGCGTTGTCGATGCGGATCGCCACCCGGATCGGGGATACCGAAATCAACTATTGCCTCGTTGACCTGATACAACCAAAACGACTTCCTCGCAAGAATCCGCTCTTCATCGCAAGTGAAAAGCACAGCCTGGGCATCTCGCAGCACACGATATTCCGCCCATGGCCAGTAGAGCCACTTCTTTACGTGTTTGAGGGGATAGACCCGTTTAAACCATGGATCAAGGGCGCCATGAATAAATACGAAATAGGGTGGCGAGTCAGAACGAACGGCGAGCCAAGTACCAAAACTTTGAAATTGCCATATACCGTGGATTAAGACAGCATCGTAATCTCTCGAGTGCAATTTCAACCAAGGGATCAACCTCATTGTGAATTTATACCTACCAATGCCCGGACCTAACGCATGTACTACTGCGGGAAAACTTGCAATCCATGGAGCATCCAGTCCATCTAGGGTCAGAACCTCAGACTTATGGCCCAAAATATCAAATCCGTGAACTGACTGAATCAATGCTTCTAACTGACCTCCCAAGGATGGGTTTAATGTGCTTATTACTTGAAGGATTTTCATTATTAGAAATATCGGAATAAAAATACGATATAAAATAGTCCGTCAGTCAAATAACCCTTTCTGACTTTAACCAAGATACAGTCTCTTGCACACCTTCATTCAGAGAGTAAGGACCATGACCGAATATATTTACTGTCTTGTCTGTAGGGACAGGGTTTGTTGTAATCATATTATAATAACGAGATAAAGACAAAGGAGTCGGAATACCAACTCTATAAAGAATATCGCCGACAAGAGCCATGGAATACAGCACCCACTTTGGTGCAGTGTGAACCGGTTTCTTGGTGATGGCCTCTGCAAAAGCATTAACCCATTCAATTTGACGGATAGATGGATCTCCCGCGTAATAAACCGACCCATGCACAATTTTCTCAGGGGAATCTAGAATTGCGTTAATTTGGTGTACAAGATTTTTAACATAACCATAACTCCTTATTACGGTATCTCCGCGGGGATGTAGGTAAAGACCTCTCCCAAGAATTCTCCATAACCCCCTTGCCAACCCCCAATGGCCTGGGCCCCATATTGCGGTAGGCCTGATAATCGTCCAACAACACCGCAATTCGGCGTTCCGCGTTAATTGTTCCGTAATGACCTTGCTTTGACCATAAGCACCGTAGGGGTCAAAGTCCTCATCGTTCCGAGCGGGAATAGAACCAGGTCGTCTAACGTGCTGGGTTGAGGCAACTAGAACACGCTGTAAAGAATTTATAGATTTAATAGAATCTAAAACATTTTCTGTACCCAGTACGTTCGCTGCATAATCTTCAACCGATTTCCCTTCCATGTCGGCCTTAGCTGCCAAATGAACGAGGTGCGTTGGTTGAAAATCCATAAAAGCTTTTTTAAGAGCTTTTCCATCGAGGATATCGACACATCTCCAATGTTTATGGTGAGAAATAATTTTAGGTGGTGCGATATCAAGATTTAGAACCGAATTTGATGAACATGAAAGCAAATCCTCAACAAGATGTGTACCTATAAATCCACTACCGCCAGTGCAAAGAATATATCGTTGCATTAATAAGTTTCTTTCCAATTACAATTTAATATATACATACCGTTCTAGTAATTAAATATTTACATATCTACTGCTTATATTTACGCAATAAAATAAAAACACAATTAAAGAAGGCGGTCCCTATTTAATATTCCATCGATAATTCGTAGTGCAAGGGTTCTCGGCTGTAGCAACCACCCTTTAACCCATAAATATTTTCTTTCTAATTCAGAAATTCCGTTATAACCAATCGTTTTCTGTATCTTAATGTGCTCCTTGTTCAATTTATCTATATATTCGGAGGAACCCGTTATAGATTCTTTATAAACGCGAAAACAACTCCAATAATCATGCGCAACGGCAAATTTTGCTCCTTGTAATGCAAACTCGACAAACAATTCTCCGTCCCAAGAAATTTTGTTTTTTGTGTTGAATCCTGCGGTTTTATTAAAAATATCTGAGCGAAAAAATGTAGACTGTTGGATAAGCACACATAAATTACTAAAATACATACGCAAGTTAAACCTATGAGAAAAAGCTTTTTGTATTTTTATACCTTTTTCATCAATTACATAACAATGTCCACTAACGACGTCTATATTTGCATTGCACTTGAAAAAACTGGAAACTTTTTTTATTGTACTTGGCAACAAGATATCATCGGCGTTTAAATACCCGTAAATAACACCTGTTGCTGCCGCAAATCCTTTATTCAATCCATCTGATGGCCCGCTGTCTGCCCCTATAATAACCTTGGTTATCCTGTTCCGGTACCGCTCGATAATCTCACGGCTGCCGTCCGTGGAGCCCGCATCCACTACGATGTACTCGATATCGGGATAATCTTGTTCCATTACCGAGCGAATCGCCTGCTCAAGAAATCGAGACTGATTATAAGAAATTGTAACGATCGAAAACTTCACAGAATATCCATAGCGCTAAATATAGATGCTGTGCATGCAACTCGCCGATCAAATAACACTTGAAACATGAAACTACCCAGAGACAAACAATCATTACGCAATGAATTACTTGAATTTCGCAAACACGAAGGGATGCAATCCGCCATTACTCTTTGTTGGAAAAATAATGATTTCAATATTCGTGTACCCAAGTTCTCCAAGGGTTTCATAAAAATAATCGGCCGGATAACTAATCATCCGCATAATCGGTTTAACATTAAAACGTCGCAATAGGAGTCTATTTATTCGGGCTCTTACATCACCAATACCTTTCCGCAGACGATACAACATCGGAATAACTCGGCCAATTCCACAAGGCCAAGCATAGATCGGTAAATGGATCATCATGGATCCCCCAGGTGTTAAGAGCAAGTAGACTTGTCCGGTTTAGTAGCAAGTGAATTGTCCGCTTTTGCTTGTGGGATTGCGACCCGAGATTGTGATTTTGATTCGGGCACTTTCCCTGGCCGGTTGCGGCGGACGTTACGCAATGGCCTTCT
>JACZKY010018898.1_pt1 | contig 33397 bp, 29 predicted proteins | sample 8237611 | NCBI WGS metagenome assembly JACZKY01 (sample SAMN16148055, study PRJNA663545) | marine sediment metagenome | biome: sediments and biomass from bioreactor inoculated with such sediments; feature: coastal sediments; material: methane- and iron-fed bioreactor; isolation source: Bothnian...
GACCTTGCCCGCCAGCATCCCAACCTCGAACTGCTGCTCGAGCCCACGCTGTCGATATGTTGCTTCCGCTACGTGGCAGACGGGGTGGCCGATCTCGACCGGCTCAACCGGCAGTTGCACCGCCGGCTGGTCCGGGAGAACAGGAACCTGCCCAGCACCACCCAGGTCAAGGGCAAGCTCGCCTTGCGCCCCTGTTTCGTCGGTGCCCGGGCCAATCTCGAGCACGCTGACTCGCTGGTCGAAGATGTCCTGCGCCTGGGCGCGGAGCTAGTGCGCGAACTGGCTTGAACTTCGGTCCGCGCTTCCGCTAGCTTGCGTCCATCGCCAGCGGTCGCTTGAATTACGCAGCACCACTACTACCGACGGCAAGAAGACCGGTGAATTCTTTGGCAAGCTCAGGCACTGATGGCTTGATCTTCAGATGGCAGAGAGAGGGACTTACCAGCTCGGCACTGAAAAACGATAGGTCATCCCCAATCCTACATAGTCTGACTTGAATTCTTTCTCTTTGTCGATCGAAAAAGTTTGACCTACTAGGGCATAGATTGCCAATCGATCACTCACGCCGTAGTTCATGCCGACCCCAGTTTTCAGTATTTGGCCATGCACGTTAGTTCCAACCAAGAATTGACCGAATAACTGAAATCGATTGTTTTCGTAATATTTATTCTGCACCCCTATGCCGGCAAGAAGCTCACCGTACCCCGGATAACCCAAGTAGGTGTCGTATGCAACACTGACTTGGATGGGTATATATATATGATCGCTCATGATCTTATCAATTTGTGCAGATAGCAAATTGATCTTGCTTCGACCTATATCACGATATTTAACGTTGAATTCGGTTTGCTGAAATAGATTAAATCGGTACCCTCTGTAGACAACACTTTCATTCGTATCACTTGCTGCTGAGCTCTCACCGCCGGAATGAATGCGGTAGTTCAGTGATGCGCCGAAGGTGTAGTTCTTTGACGACCCCATGGGTGCAAACAAATATCCGGCTGATAATGAAAACCCAAGATTCTTGTCCAGCAAGTATTCAGCAGATATCTTTGGATAGACAAGCAGCCCAGAACCTGTGTTGATTGTTTCAGGGTCATAGCCTCCAGATCCGAGTGCCAACTGACTGTAGAGATTAACGTTTGGGGAAATTCGTACTCTATACCCAAGACCACCAAGAACTTGGTTATACAAAGGCATGCCGTGGTAACCGACACCAGCGGTAGCGTACCAATAGCTATTCTTCGTCATGAAATGCGAAAACTGCAAATCCGCTATGTGGATAGTTTCCTTTATAAGTCCCTCTGGATTAATCTGTAGAAAATTATCCAAACCTACTGTCAATGTATTTTCACCGGAATCAACAAAGGTTCTTTCAGCATCTGGTTTGTCCGCCGAGAAGACTCTGTCACCTGAACTAGCATAGGAACCGATGGAGTATGAAAATGGTACTTGAACGTAAATATTGAACTGAGAATTATCTATGGCCGATTTTGTGAATTTCATCTTGGCAAGATTCAAGCCGACAGAAAAATCTCTAAAATCATAACCTAGTCCGATGTAACTCTTGACAAAGCCACCTGTACCAGAAAGTATTTTGCTCTGCTCCGTACTCTTGCCGCCCCCTCCGCCACCCATCGAGAGACCGGCAGCGGCAAAGAAATTTCCAAATATCCTGCGCTGAACATGAGCGGTTACGTCAAAGGCCATAAAACCACCATACTCGCCATTGAACAATGGCGCATAACCACCAACACCCAAGTACATCCAATCGTTTACTTTGTTCAACAAATGGAAGCCCATCAAATCAATGGATTTGTTCCCAGGTACCGGAATGACTTCATAATCCAGCATAACAATCCCCTCAGACTTGATGAGGTTTGATCGTTCGGACCTTGTCGTACTTACTGACTCGCTCGAATCCAACTTGGTATTTTGATTCGATACGAGATTGGCCTCCTGAGCCAGTGCGAAACTGGCACCAAGAAAGAGACCTACGACAACTAACAGATTGGGAAATTGTTTAATCACAGTAACCATTCCTTCCCGAGATCCTATCCATCGCATCGCGAGCGACAGTGCGTTTGAAAATCCCTTGTTCAATATTCGCAGACCGCTCCTGAACGGTTGAGCTGTGCCGTATCTGGCCAAGAACTTATCTTTAGATGAGCTCTACTGTGGTTCCGAGCCGCGGTGAGCGCGGCGCCGGAGCGATGACCTTAGTACAAGCCACGGAAATCTGAATCATAAGGGCTTGTTGCTGCCAACGTCTTAGCCGCGTCCATCAACAACCGTAGGTCGAGTTCATCGCTGGACATGAGCTCGACCAGGAATCGATCCGAGTCGGATTCCGGCTCCATCGCGAGCAACTTCGGCTCCTTGGATCGTCGGCCTGCGCCGACTCTAGAAGCACCTCTGGGCATGGTGCTTACTGTCTTTTCTGTGGAGGGATAATCCCTCGGAATTGATGCTGACGGGATGTCCGTTAGCAGACCTCCAGAATCTTGACTAGCCCTCCGTCTACTCCCACTTGTCCTACGCCTTCGCTGCCGACTTCGTCTGCACCTGCATGTTCCATGGGGGAACTTGAAACAAAAAAATACCGCCTGAGGGGCGGCATTTGGCGGAGAGAGGGGGACTCGAAACTCTCGCCTTTTTATGCTGTAAATTCAATGGCTTACAGCGGTTGCACGGACGAACATTAGCGAGCCGCTCACAGCCTCACTGTAGTCGATGTTGCCGCGGTGGGCATCCTTCTCGGAAAAGAAGATGGACTAGTGCTCGGCCACCTGGCGTGCCAGCTGCCGATCAGCGGCAGCCTTGTCGAATTGCTCGGTTCGGCCCAGCGCCGCCGTATCTCGCGTGGCCGCGCCGGTCGCCCGGACACCGGCAACGGTACGCGGGCAGCGCAGGCTGTTCGACCCCAAGCGGCGCACCTTCGTGCAAGCTCAGGTCTGCCACCGTGAGGACCTCGCGCCCGGCGCATTCGTGACCGGGCCGGCCGTGGTGGTCGAGCGCGAAACCGCTACCGTGGTTCCTTCCGGTTTCACAGCCGTGGTGCAGGACGATCTGTGCCTCCTGGTGTCCCTCGAGGATGAGGCGTCTTTCATAGCGAGCAAGCCATGAGCGAATCGATTGAGAACATCCACATGCAGGTCGTGTGGAACCGCCTGATCTCCGTAGTGGAAGAGCAGGCCTTGACCCTGGTACGGACAGCCTTCAGCACCAGCGTGCGCGAGGTAGGCGACCTGTCTGCGGGGGCGTTCGACCGCAGCGGACGCATGCTCGCGCAGGCTGTGGCGGGTACGCCCGGCCATGTGAACGCCATGGCCGAAGCAGTGGGGCATTTCATTCGTGACATTGGCGAGGACCGCATCTTTGAAGGAGATGCCTGCATTACGAACGACCCCTGGAAGGGCACCGTCCATCTGCACGACATCACCGTGGTCTCGCCGTCGTTCCGTGCGGGGGTGCTCATCGGGTATTTCGCCTGTACGGCGCATGTGGTGGACATCGGCGGCCGCAGTTTCGGGCCGGACGGGCGGACAGTCTTTGAGGAAGGAGTGTTCATTCCGATCATGAAGTTCGCCGAACGCGGCAAGGTCAATGAGGATCTCGTCAACATCGTCGCCAATAACGTTCGCGAGGCCTATCAGGTCGTGGGCGACATCTACTCGCTGGCCGTCTGTAATGAGATCGGGCAGCAGCGCCTGATGACCATGCTCGACGAGTTTGAACTCGCCGACCTGGAGGACCTGGGCACCTTCATCCTCGAGCACAGCCGGCGCGTCACGCTGGAGAGAATTGCGGCGCTTCCGAAAGGCGTCTACGCCAACAGCAGGGAGCTCGATGGCTACGACGTGCCGGTAAAGCTGGTGGTGAGCCTGCGCGTGGACGAAAACGGTATCTTGGCCGATTTCGCTGGCACCTCGGGTTGCAGCAGCTACGGCATCAACGTGCCGGTGATCTACACCAAGGCCTACTCCGGCTACGGATTGAAGTGCGCGATCGCCCCTGAAATTCCCAACAACGCGGGCTCATTGTCGCCCTTTGACGTTACGGCCCCGCCCGGCTGCATCCTCAACGCGCCCCGTCCCAGGGCCGTCGCCGTGCGTCACGTGCTGGGTCACTTTGTTCCCGACCTGGTGCTCGGCGCGCTGTACGGCTTCATGCCCGATCGTATTCCGTCGGAAGGCGCCGGTGCGCTTTGGAACACTCACATCAGCGCCAGCACGCGTACCGACGCAGGACCGGAAGCAGAGCGCAAGACGGCCGAGATCCTGATGTTCAACAGTGGCGGCGGCGGCGCGCGTCCGAGCCTCGACGGCCTGCACGCCACGGCCTTTCCAAGCGGCGTGCGCACCATGCCGGTGGAGGCGACCGAGCAGGTGGGCCCCATCGTGGTGTGGCGCAAGGAACTGCGCCAGGATTCCGGCGGAGCCGGCCGTTTTCGCGGCGGGCTCGGTCAGGTGGTGGAGATCGCCGCGACCGATGGTTATCAGATTTGCTTTAACGCGATGTTCGACCGTACCCTTTTTCCAACGCGTGGCCGCAACGGTGGCGCCGATGGCCGGGCCGGATCCGTGGCGCTCGACGATGGCACGGTCCTGGGCGGCAAGGGCTCACGCATCGAAGTGCCGACTGGCCGCCGTGTGGTGCTGAGTCTGCCGGGGGGCGGGGGATACGGCCTGCCCGTTGAACGAGACCGGCAGGAGATGGCCCTCGATGGCGGCAACCTCGAGCACCTGGGTTTCGGCGCCGCGGGCCAGCGGGCGCGAACTCAACGGAAGGGATCGTGACGGACCTTTCATCGGTGCTCCTTCAACGCGCATGAACAAAGTCCAACGAGCGGCTGCGCGACCGCCCGGGACACCCGAGCGGCCATTCTACGTGGGCGAGCACTGCCGCATTGCACTCACTCGCGAACGACGCTAGACTCCGCATTCTTAACACCGTTTACCAGGGTGAGTCGCTCGATCACGGAGACCCGCCTCAGGCCGTTGCCAGCCTCGCCTTGTTTGCCCAGCAGGAGCCTTGAGGAATGCCTCTCACCGGTAAGGGAATGCTCATCACGTCGATGGATGTCGACGCGGCAGACGAGCCCGAGTTCAATATTTGGTACGACCGCGAGCATCTCGCCGAGCGCGTTGCGATCGACGGGTTTCTCGAGGCCCGGCGCTGGATCGCCGACCAGGCGAACCCGAAGTATTTCTGTACCTACTCCACCGCGGCTTTCGAGGACCTGAGCAGTCCCGCCTACCAGCAGGCGCTCGCGAACCAGACCGACTGGTCCAAGAAGAACATCTCCCGCTTCCGGAACATGATCCGGGCCGTCGGACGCATCACCGGGAGCCGCGGCCAGGGACGCGGCGCCGCGCTCGGCGTGGTCCGTCTACGGCCCGCAGCCGAAGGCAAGGACGCGTTGCGAGCCAGGATCCGCGAACTGCTCGATCCGGGTAACCTCGCCGGGATCATCTCGCTGCATCTCATCGAGAGCGATCCGGGGCTGTCAAAGTCACTGACCGAGCCCGACCAGCCAAACCCGGGCGCCGGGGACTGGTATGTGCTGATCGACGGCACGGATCTGTCGGCCATTCGTGCCCTGAACGACGCACGTTTCAAGGACGCCGGTGCCGAAGTCATCTCGACGGGGACTTACCGGCTGATGTGGGACCTCAACAAGTGCGATCTCTAACAAATACCCTTTTTGCCGCCCTGTAACGACCGACAGCATTTTCAGCGCTCCGTGACCGCGATCCTCCTGGAACGCAAACTCCAGCCAGGCCATCCCATCCATGTCGCAGCCCGATGTCACTCTGCTTCCCGTCCATGAGCTCTCGCAGCAGATCACGACGCGGAGCCTGTCACCCGTCGATCTGATCGAGGCCTATCTACAGCGCATCCAGGAGCAGGAGCCGAAACTGCAGGCCTTCGTCGAGGTCTACGCAGACGAGGCACGCCTTGCGGCGCATGGCGCCGACGAGGCAATCCGCTCGGGGCACGCGGTCGGTCCCCTGCACGGCATACCGATTGCCCTGAAGGATCTGATCGAGATCGAGGGCAGGGTCGTCACCGGCGGCTGCGAAGTGTGGCGCGAGCGCAAGGCGCAGCGCACGGCGACGCTGGCTCGACGCCTGATCTCGCAGGGCATGATCGTGCTGGGCAAGACGCACACAGTGGAATTTGCCATGGGGGGCTGGGGAACCAACTCGCGCCGCGGCACGCCTTGGAACCCTTGGGACCCGCAGCGCAAGCGCTCACCGGGCGGGTCGAGTAGCGGCTCGGGAGTCGCCGTCGCGGCCGGCCTCGCCCCCTGGGCGGTGGGAACGGATACCGGCGGCTCGGTCCGTCTGCCCGCCTCCTGGTGCGGCATCACCGGCCTCAAGACCACGATTGGGCGGGTCAGTACCTATGGCGTGCTGCCCTTGAGCCCGACGCTGGACACGCCCGGACCGATGGCCCGCTCGGTCGAAGACGCGGCGCTACTCTACCGGGCCATGCAGGGTCCGGATCCGCTCGACCCCCGCACCGAGCGCCTGCCCTACACCGATCAGCTGCCCCAACTCCGGCGCGGCGTGCGCGGTCTGCGGCTCGCGCGCCTGCCTGACGCCGAGCGCCAGTATGCCTCCGCCGACGTGCTCGCCGCCTATGACGCCTCGGTCGCGGAACTGGAGCGCTGTGGCGCGGAGATCGTCGCGATCGACCTGCCCTTCGCGTTCGCCGACGTGGCGGCCTTCAACCTTCGGATCATGGCCGCCGAGAGCTATGCGATCCTGCATGAGCTCATCGACGACGAGAACGCGCCGCTCGACCCGCACGTGCGCCCGCGCATTGCCGCGGGCCGGAGCATTACGGCGCAGGCCTATCTCGAAGCCCTTCAGGTGCGCGAGGCGATGAAGCTGGAGTTCGCGACGGCGCTCGCGGGCACGGATGCGCTGCTCACGCCGACGACGATGACCACCGCGGTGCCACTCGACGAAATCGACCAGACCACGGCGCCCGCCCACTTCACGCGCTTTGGCAACTTCCTGGACCTCTGCGCGGTGTCACTGCCCAACGGCACGGACCCCGGCGGACTGCCGACCTCGCTGCAGATCGTATGCCGGGCCTATGACGAGGCGACGGCGCTGCGCATCGGCTGGGCCTACCAGGACGCGACCGACTGGCACCTGCGCCGCCCGCCGGGGTAGCGAGCAGAAGTGGCTCGGGAATAGGCCCGAGGATCTCCGTCCCGTGCAATCAACCACTAGTACGTTTGATGCTTAGATTGATGAGTACAACAAAAAAACGCCCCGAAAGGCGCTTGTTTGCATGGTAACTGGCGGAGAGAGGGTCCGCCTTCCGCCATATTCATAGTGTTGCATAGTGTTGCATATTGAGTCAGTTTCCCCAGTGTTTACAAACACTTAGCGCGATAGTACAATGTCTCTCCGTATCAGACAATCCCACACAATCGCAGACTGGTTGATGGGTATATTGAGGGGTAGAGAATGCCGCGCAAAGCCAAGGAGAAGGGTTCGCTCGAGGTTCGCCGACTCTCGAGCCCGGGGTACCACTTCGTCGGTGGCGTAGACGGGGTAGCCCTACAGGTTACGCACAGTGGCGCCCGCAGTTGGGTACTCCGTGCCATGGTCGCCGGGAAGAGGCGTGACATCGGTCTAGGGGGATTCCCAGACGTCACGCTGGCCGTAGCCAGGGAACGCGCGCGCAACGCGCGAGACAAGATCGCCGCTGGCGTCGACCCAATCGAGGAGAAACGCGCAGCGCGTGCGGCTTTGGCAGCTGCGCGTGCATCGGCGATCACGTTTAAGAAGGCGGCGACTGAATACATCGCTGCCCAGGAGACCGGTTGGAAGAACGCCAAGCACGCCTCGCAGTGGCGCAACACATTGGAAACGTATGCTTACCCTGTGATCGGCGAGATCTTCGTGGCCGAGATCAGCACCGAGCATGTCATGAAGGTTCTGAATCCAATCTGGGCTGAGAAGACGGAAACCGCGTCGCGCGTACGCGGCCGCGTCGAAAGCGTGCTCAACTGGGCGACAGCACGTGGTTACCGGTCAGGTGAAAATCCAGCACGGTGGCGCGGGCACCTGGAAAATCTTCTTGCGGCCCGCAGCAAGGTGCAGAAAGTTGTGCACCACGCAGCCCTGCCCTACAAAGACGTTGCCCAGTTCATGCGCGAACTGCGGATGGTATCTGGTCAAGGCGCTCGTGCCCTTGAGTTGGCGATCCTTACAGCGGCGCGTTCCAATGAAGTTCGCGGCGCCACCTGGGGTGAATTCGACCTGGACAGCGGTCTATGGACGGTACCCGCGGAACGCATGAAAGCTGGCAAGGAACATTGGGTGCCCTTGTCAGACCAAGCCCTGCGACTGCTTAGACGACTGCCCATGGGTGATCCGGACGAGATCGTATTCCCCAACTCAAAGGGCACTCCGCTGTCCGACATGACTTTGACTGCCGTGTTGCGTCGGATGAAATACGCTGTAACCGCACACGGCTTCCGCTCAACATTTCGCGACTGGGCCGGGGAAATCGCGCATCACGAGCGGGAAGTTATTGAGCACGCGCTGGCCCACCAACTCAAGGACAAGGCGGAAGCAGCCTACGCGCGGGGGACCATGCTGCCGAAGCGCACCCGATTGATGGCCGACTGGGGCAATTACTGCGACAAGGTAGCGCCGAAGACGAGCGGGACCGTTATTGGCATTGGACATAGGAAGAAAGCGTGATGGTTCGTTATAGGCGCAAGTTGCACAAAGCCCCCGCACTTGATACCCCCCAGATTCAGGCGGCGTGGGAACTCGTAGTTGCCCGGGAGGAAGGTCGTGCTCCCGCTGCACACGCGTTGTCGGTACTCGCGGACGCATTTCTAGAAATCATTGATGGCGAACATCCGAAGAATATTTTCGGCGCTTCGGTAGGATTGGCTGTCAAACCAGGTAGACCGTGCGATCACGGAATTACAGGGGGCGATGTTGTCAGCGCATTTATAGAACTCAGGAGGCGGGAAATAGCCGAAGAAAATCCCAAGGGAGCGCTCGAATCGGCGAAGCGGGAGGCTGGGGTGTCTTTTCCCTTCTTCCACAACACCGCTGACGCGGAACGAGCCATCGATCGCGATTGGGCTAGTGGCCGCAAAACGGTCGAATCTCTTAGCACAGACGATCTCAGGAAGTTGCTCGATCTCCATATCATCGTCGAGAAATGACGACGCTGCGAGTTTTTGTCACCTGACTAGTAGGTCTTCGATCTGCATCATCAGACCCGTGCCAGCTAACTGGCGTCTTACGGGAGTAAATGCTGATGTCCTACGAAGTCCCGACCGAACGCGCACTTGGCATCGCCGCGCTGTGCGCAAAACTCAATCTCGGTCGCGCCACGATCTGGCGTCGACTCAACGAAGACCCCACCTTTCCCCGCCCGATCAGTCTGGGCGGCGCCACGCGACGTTGGTTGGAGTCGGAAGTCGACGCGTGGTTGGCCAAGTGTGCGGCTGCACGGGGGGGCAAATATGAGCGCTAGCAGGAAATTTTCAACCTACAGGCTCCCCCGAGATCACCACCGCGTAGTGATCGAGGAAGCGATGGACGATTGGGAGAACGTAGCGGGTCGGAAGCTGATCTTTGCCATCGCTCAGGCAATCGTTGATGCTGGATACAAGGGCGTATGGATTGAAATCCTCGGCCAAATTGATGACGGTGAATTGGCATGGACGATCTACCAGGATCCCCGTACGCCCGAAGGAAGGATGGTTCGATGCCTGATGAACTTAGCTGCAGTGGGCAAGGATCTATGCCCACCCTATCAAGCCTTGGCGATGTTGGATCAAGCATATCGGGACCAAGGCCTCCAGCTGCCCAAGAGGCAGGTCTAGTCAATGGAACAGTCATCGCATCTGGCGCACGCGCTGCACTATGCGTCGATCGGAGTCCCCGTGTTTCCGCTCCACTATGTCATCCCAGGTGGAACGTGCTCTTGCGGTGGATCGGCGGTTAACCGCAAATGCGCACCCGGCAAGCACCCGTACTGGGAACTTGCGCCACGCGGGTTCAAAGACGCTACGGTCGATCCTGATCGCATTCGCCAATGGTTCGGGAATGAACCGTACAACCTGGGCATTGTTACTGGCTCGCCTAGCGGATTCTTCGTCCTCGACCGGGACGACAAGGATGGTGGCGACTCAACGCTAAAGGCATGGGAGTCCCAATACGGTCGATTGCCAACGACCGTGATCCAACACACCGGAAACGGCGTGCACTACCTGTTTGCGATGCCCGAGGGTGTTGATGTTAGGAACTCGCAGAAGAAGTTGGGGCGAGGGATCGACATCCGCGGCACCGGTGGTTATATCTGTGCAGCCCCAAGCATCCATTTCAACGGTAAGCACTACCGGTGGGATGACGGCGGGTTCATGGACCGCAACCGCATCGCAACCGCCCCTAATTGGTTGCTTGAGAAGTTCGTCGCAACTGGATCCGCAAACTCGGCCAGCAGCGTTCAGCCCCTCAATTCCGATTTGATAGTACCCGGCGGTTTTGTTCTGCCCGAGCGTGTCGCTGACGGCGAGGGGCGTGAGAGCATCATTCTTAGCTTCGCTGGTCGTCTACGGGCAGGCGGTATGGATCAAGCAACAATTGAACACATCCTGCTCGACTACAACAAGCTGCGCATAGATCCGCCGTTAGACGAAGTCTCAGTCCTCGACCGTGCGCGCCGCTATGAGCAACATTTGATCGGGTCCGTAGAGAACGGGGCAGCGGCTCAGGAATGGCCAGATCCAGGCGAAATCGCCAATCCACTGCCAAAGGTGAAACCGTTTTCGTTAGAACTCTTGCCAGAAGCGTTGGTGCCCTACGTCCGCGATCACGCCGATTTGATGCAATGCCCGCCAGACATGGTCGCCATCCCACTCATGGTGACGATAGCAGCGGCGATCGGGAGCGGAATCGCGATCGCGCCTAAGGCCCGTGATAGGAGTTGGTTGGTCTCACCCGTACTTTGGGGCGGAGTGGTCGCGCGGCCGGGGACCATGAAGACGGCGAACATCAACCGTGCAACGCAGCCATTGACCATGATCGAGCAGGAGCTCGAGGCCAAATATCAGAGGCAACTCGCGGATTTCGAGGTCCAGAAACTTCGGTATGCAGCACTGGAAGCCCAGGCCAAGAAGGATGCTAAGGCTGGAAAGGAAATTTCTCTGCCGCCCAAGCCCGAAGATCCTCAGCGAGAGCGGTTGATTGTGAATGACGTGACGTTCCAAATGACCGCCGAGATCATGCGCTACTCGCCCAGAGGACTTCTCTACTGCCGGGACGAGCTTGTCGGACTCCTCGAAACGCTGCGCGCGAATGGCCAGGAAGGTGCTCGAAGCTTTCTCCTGGAGGGATGGAATGGACAAAATCCATACGCGGTTGATCGCATCGGTCGGGGCAGTTTTGTAATTCCTCGACTTGCGCTGTGGCTTGTCGGCGGAATTCAGCCGGGAAAACTTGTCCCCTATGTAAGGGGTGCAACCAACGGCGGCGAATTCGATGACGGTCTGCTGCAGCGTTTCCAGTTGATCGTCTGGCCCGATTCGCCAACTGAGTGGAAGAACGTCGATCGACCTGAGGACTTAGAGGCAGCCAGTACGGTTGTGAATTTGTTCCGGCGACTGCATGCGTTAGATCCTGCGACGATAGGGGCAACTATTGATCCAAACGGGGGGCGCCCCGCGCACCTGCGATTTGCTGCAGATGCCCAGGACCTATTCGACGGATGGCGCGACAAGTTGGAAGCGAGCCTCTTGCGTGGGGACCGGCTGCCTGCGCTCGCGAGCCATCTTGCCAAGTACCGTTCGCTTATTCCCGCGCTGGCGATGGTCATTCACTTGGCCGATGGCGGACAAGGTAGTGTTTCCAAAGAGGCCACTGTTAAGGCGATCAGGTGGGGGCAATATCTTTGGTCGCATGCTCAACGCGTCTACGCATGCGTCACGAATTCCGGCAGCTATGCAGCGAAGGCGCTCGCTGACAGGATCACTTCAGGGGACATCGGGGACGGGTTCAGTGCCAGGACCATCCAGCGACATGGTTGGCAACACCTTGGCACAAGTGACGATGTGGCCGCGGCAGTTGATTCATTGATCGAAACTGGCTGGATTCGACGTGTTCAAAAGCCAGCAACGGCAGCCGGAGGCCGCCCGACTGAGATTTTTGTTATCAACCCAAAGGTCCAGCCGCAATGAGAATCCAGTTTCGTCAGTTTTGGCAGTACACCCCCTTGTGCTCATGAACACGGGGAAGGACAAATGGGCTGAATTACGTGGGAGGGGGTTGGTGTCAAAACTGACAAAACCTACGTTCAGTGCAGCCACCATAAAGAAGCGTTAACAATGAACCCATCAACCACGTTTGCAAAACAGTACATGGCGAAGCTCCGTGCCATGGCCAGTCAGCGACAGCCAGAACCAACCCTTGAAACACAGATCGCCAGTACGCCAGCCGTCGATTACAGAACCACCATTGAGACCTGGTGGAACTCACAACCGCCCCGCGCGCGCAACCACCCATGGAGTCTGGAGGTTATCGCGGCGGCCGCCTTTACAGACTCCCCTCACCGTCCAGCCATGCGTCGGGTTGCCCAAGCACTACGCAGTCTCGGTTTTGTCGAACGCAGGGATTGGACAAAAGCCGGTCGCAACAGGCGTCTGTGGATTCCGCCCAAAGCTGAAAGCTCACGCCAACCCAAAAGTGCGATAGCGAAGATCACAGGTTTAGGATAAAAGTGTGCCATCCCGGTAACTGACGACCCTCATGGACAACGCACCTCTGTTCCCAGCAGGACTGCACCCAGTTGACGAGTCTCAACTCGACAACCACTTTCTCCGGACCTTTGTCGACTCCGAAACTCGGCCGGCGTTAATTAGGGGGCTTCGCGCGTTTGTCGCTGGGCTTCGCGTAGCAGGAGTACCCTTTGAGCTATGGCTGGATGGCTCCTTTTGCACGCATAAGGTCAATCCAAACGACGTCGATCTGGTGGTGTTTGCGAACGAGGATGTGATCAACCGCCTTGACCCCGCCGTGCAGTCGCATCTGGCCGGGTTGTTTGACCGCGAGAGTTCTAAGCGGAAGTTCGGTTGCGACGTTCTTTTCTGCCCTGCTGGCAATTTGGAGTTGCGGAGCTACTGGCGTGGTTGGTTCGGTTTCGATCGCCGCGAGCAACCTAAGGGCATCGCCTGCCTAACGGTGGCATCATGACTGAACGTCTACGAAAGAGATTGGATCAAGTTCTCGCACTGAAGCGCAAGCTAGATCAGTCCGCAACGGCTGAAGACAGTTTCGCGAACTCACTTGCCAACCGGTCACTGACCAATCACATCGATGATTTGACGGCACAGATTTCGATGTTGGACTCGCGACCAACAATCGAATTAATTGAGTTGCGCCTGAATTCTCAGAAATTCCAAGACGGCTCGGTCCCCCTTCGTTTCATTGCAAAGGCCGCGGAAGAAATCAGGCAGATGATGGGCTTTGCTGCGCTCCGCCTTTCCCGCGGGGGTCTGGACCGTAAGCGGATACCTGCTGAACTCTATGATGAACTGGACTTGCGGCTTACAGGAGTACTGCCGGGCTCTTCTCGACTCATCATAACCACTGCGGCGAACCGCGATCTACTGGATGATGGCCTATCAAAGCACGCTCTCGACCGCGTATTTAGCGTACTCGAAAGCGATGGCCGAGGCGCGCCCTTCCTCGAGGCAATTACGGATCTAGGGCCGCGTAGCGCGCGCAGATTGCGTGATTTGCTGCACCTCGTTCAAGATGCATCTGCTGAACTAGATCTATCCTGGCGCTACTCGGGTGAAACGGTTCGCCAGTGGATAGGCACAAAAGATCGCCTCTCCTCCGTAACGCACGCCCTCGACGTCACTGAGATCAATTCGAAAGAGGAAGTAATACTAACCGGCTTAATAGAGCTGCTGAGCAAGCGCGAACGTATCCACTTACGAACAGAAGATTCCAAAACCATTCGCGTACTTTTCCCAATTCGACTTCTGCCTAGAGTTGCAGAGTTGCATTTGGAGCAGAGTGTCGTTCTACGGTGTTCGGTTACCGAGACACTGAATCCACATACGGGTGAGACGTCAACGTTCTACGATTTGCTAGAGATTACGGCTTGACCAATGGATCAAGTTGGCGGTCCGCCGCAGGCTAAGCGTTCTGCATCCGAAACAAATATGACCGATTCGGCTGCATCCCCTGACCTAACAATTATCGAAGCGCAGATTGACGACGCATTTTCGCAAAACGCGCTTTCGACGTTGCCATTCGCGCAGAGCGTCTGGACGCTGCTGTCAGTTGTCGAGGATCATCACGCCAAGAACATGGTCTTCAAGCCACTCGCGGCAGATCAGGCGGCAATCTTCGTCGACGTGCTGTTGAATGCCTTAACCTACCCTTTGCGGGTGTGCTATCAACGCGGGGCTAGAGGACCATTCCGGTTCAAACGGGAACTGGTCGACGAACACTACGAGTTGGCAAACAAGTGGCTCGAAAGTGCTGAAGATTACGTGCACTTCTGCTCAATATTTCCTCTGTACCACGCCGGAGAAATCGGCCTGCGCGTTAACGGCAAGGAACTCATACCTACAGATTGGTCCTCGAGCGATCTTTCCTATGAAGTCTACGACCGCTTTGTTGGCAAGCGAGAACTCCGGAGTGAGTCGGCTATTGACGTAGACCTAGTTGCCAAGGAGATTCGGACTTACACCCAGGTCATTGGTGGCACCTACTCTGTGAATTTCACCCGCCGACTCATGAGCGCCTTGGAACTGGCGCTTGGCACCACACTCGGCGGGCGCTACGACCTACCAGAGAACTGGCAGTTCTCTCGCTTCTCGTTGGTTCAGTTCCGACACATCTTCTCATCGTTGCAGATGATGGCACATGCCTGGTTCATAGCGCGCCAAATCGCAGTCTACGATGGTGCGCCAGCTATAGCGTTCGCAAGTGCCGTCTGGACCCCAAAGAAGGATGTGTTAGTAGCGACACTCGCTAGACATACGGGCATCGAGAAATCAGTGGTAATGGACGTGCTTCGATACTTGACGTTTGGTCAAGTCGGAATCAGGAACCCAGACATCGCGATTCAGCCGATAGTGGACCTAACCAATGGGCAGTATGCGATATCCCCATTCGTAGTGACCAACGTTTATGCAGAGCGAAACTTGTCAGTCCTGTTGAATCAAATCCCGCACGAGCGAAACGTCTACTTGCAGTTGGTGCACGAGAAGGAAAAAGAGGTCAGATTAACGACGATCGAATCGTTGGCTGGACTGGGCCTAGACTTTAGGCATGGTCAACTTGAAGATACCGACATCGATCTTGCCATCATCGATCACAAAACCAAGAAGTGCCTATGCGTTGAGATCAAGTGGTTCATTGAGCCAGCCGAGATTCGAGAGGTACTGGCGCGATCTAAAGAGCTAGCTAAGGGCGTCACGCAGGCACGCAAAATAGCGGCGGCCTTCCACGACAACGACGTTCGCCTGATGGCTCTGCTGGGCATTGATCAGAGTTACGAATTCGTGACGATGGTCGGCTCGGTCAACTTCATTGGTGGGCATCGAGTCCAGCACCCAGAAGTGCCGATTACAAAGGTATGGCACCTTGCTTCTGAAATTCGGAAACGAGGGGGTCTTGCCGAAGTACTGCAGTGGCTCAGACGCAGAGAATATCTTCCGCGCAAGGGTCGGGACTACAAGATCACAGAAGTTGCAATTCAGTCCGGGGAATGGCGTTCACGATGGTACGGCATCACCTATGCCGCTCCAGAAGCGTCGATAACCGGCTTGATCTGAGACTAGGTTATCTTCGCCCAACGCTAATCTGGTTAACTGCCGCGCGGCGTCGAACCCACCGCAGGATACTTCTCCGCGTTCTTCACCAGCTTGTGGGCAACCGCCTCGTTCAGGTCCACCCCCATCACCGACGACAGTCGAACTAGATACAACAGAACATCCGCCAGTTCATCGCGTACTGCGCGCGCCGTCTTCGGGTCATTGGCTACCGACCCGGACTGTTCCTCGGTGAGCCATTGAAACAACTCAGCAAGCTCGCCAACCTCGCCAGTAAGCGCCATAGCAAGATTCTTGGGGGAGTGGTACTGCTGCCAGTCACGCTCATCGGCAAACTTCTGCAAGGCCGCTTCTAGTGCCGTCACATCGACAAGTCGTTCTATAGTCACCTGTGTTACTCCATACGGCTTTGAAAGAATCGCCGCGTCCCTTCGTCCATAAAGTGCACGTAGCAACCCTTAATGCCCCGCGTGAAGAGCACGCGGTACGTGTTCTTGACTAGGTCGACGAATTGATCCCCGCTTCGTTTTACGACCGAGTCGAAGGAATTCGTCTTGTCCCCAATCCACTCGTTCTTGTCCCAGTCGTAGCGCAGATCCGGGCCGAAGACGATTCCGACATAGTCGAACTCGAATCCCTGCGCGGTATAGATGCAGCCGACTTGTTCTAGTCCTGTTGAATCAGATGCCCAGAAGTTCGATTTCGGAATGCCCTTCGCTAGCCTGCCAGCATCCGGCTTGGCGTTCCATGGCATCGACCAGTCGCCAACTTCCACATCAGCCACTAGCGTTCCATCTGGTTTCGGATTTGACCAGGGCCAACAGAACCCCGCAACCAGCCTGCTGCTGCCCCCCTCGGATGCCTTCTCACGAATCTTCTCCTCAAGTTCCTGCACCGAGCCAAACACGCGAAACTCGTAGGGGTCGTCAGTCTTCCAGAGTACGTTGGCGGTCCGCTGAATGTCGAGCGTGTTGTCCACCCAATTTATGAATCCGTCGGAACCGCTGCAACGAAACTGGGACTCGAGTTCGTACTCGAGGATGTTCGCACCAGCCCGCGTGGCCGCATCATGAATTAGCTCGGAACTCCCGACCTCCATTGGACGGACAACTTGGCGGTCGTCGATGAAGAACACACTGACCCGAGCAATACTCACTAGTTCGTCAATCTGCGGCAGGCCAGACGCCTCTGTCGCCGGAGTAAATCGGTCCCGGCTGTCCTTGCGGATACGATGCGCCTCGTCCATCACTAACGCAGCGAATTGGTTTGGCGGGAGGTCGCCTCGCTTGTTGATGTTGAAGTAGCCGAACTGCGCCGCAGCCCTATTACCTACAACCTTGCGCATGTTTTCCGTGAAGGCCTTTGAGCCTGTTAGGTGCATAACGCTCAGCCCTTCGGCGGAGAGCCGACCTAGCAGGTGCAATGCAATAACCGATTTACCAGTGCCTGGGCCTCCATGCACTAGCACGACGGTCTTCTTCAGCCTGGATACTTTGGCACCTTCGCGTGCCTCAGCGAGGACCTTGGCAAAGACGACTTGCTGGCTGTCCAGCAGAACGTATGCCTTCTGGTCCTGCACGACTTTGGCCGTATGGTCCAAGAGCTTCTTGCTTGGCGCGAATTTGCTCTTGATTACTTCGCCGAGAACTTCCTCGCCCCCACCAGCCCCAAGGTGGTCACCCATATATGCGATCAGTTGGTCCTGTTGGTCGCCAGAGAAGGCTGGGTATAGCTTGAGAGCGTGAGCATGTCGCGACGAGTAGATCTCGTTGGTCGGGCTATAAGTGAGATTGTGGAGGAACGCGCAAGACCGCAACCCGACCTCGCCGCTAATGAAGACGGAGTGCATGTCGCGCAGGTATTCCTCGTATTGGCCGACCTGTCGGGAGGGGTGAAGAATGTCCCTCATGGAGCCGGCGACCCACGTCGTCACGCAATCGTCCGCGTTGGATTCCTCGACATCACTCCATTGCTTTAGTTCGACAATTACCGAGTAGGCTTGGCCGCCAGCGTTTCGACCGGTCACCATGCAATCAAGCCGGCGACTCGAGAGCGGCAACTGGTACTCGAGAAGGACGCCGTGGTCGAGAAACTTGCCCTCTTGGAGGACGAACGCCATGCGGAACAACGAGTTCTGCCAGGACTGCACCTCTTGCGGAGCAGGTCTGTAGTGGAAGGCGTCTAAGAACGCACCTTCCAGTTTTCTAGCTATTCCATTTCTAGTGGCGTCGCTGATGAAATCCCGGGAAGTGCCTGCGTAGAGCTGCATATAGTCCTTGCGATTTCCCGGTCTGGGACCGCTTATAAAGTACCAGCCGGACTTCCTGGAACGTGCGATAAGAGTCGGTGCTGATGAAGTCCGTCGTGAAGTCTCACTTGTTGATCAGTGAAGGTTATCCTGAAACTTGAACGCAAGGCCCAGAACAACACCCCCGACTATCAACACAACCGCAGCATTACCTGTATACGTAGCCGCAGCCCACCCGTTAAGACGATTACGACACGGAAGAGCGCGCCAATCGGCTTCCGACGCTGATCCATCGGCAATCGTAGCGCCGTATCGAACGCGAAACCGCCACTTTTCTAACCCCGGCGGTCAGCGCGAACCGTCGGCAATCGGGTACTCTGACTGCTCAAAGTTCCCCAATGATCCGGCTACAGCTAGCGTTTATCCGCTGAAATTCGGTCGAACTGGGCGCGGAAGAATTTGATGGCCTCAGGAACGAAAGTTCGATCAAAATCAATGCCCCCCATCGCCTTCTGCTCTTCCGTCAAACCAGTCATTTCCGGATTGGCTGATGGTCGATGCGAGGCACCAGGGATGGCACGAGCGGCTTTCGCAACTCTTTCGAGCCGGTGCAAATCGTTGCTCGCCACACCGTTCGCGTGGGCGCAGGCATCGCGTAAATCCTTGTAGTGAGTGAAGCACTCAAGATCGAACTTAGACAGTCCAGGGGAAAATTCTTTATCCAGGATAGGTCCAATTACTGCCAAAGATGCCCCCCTACCGATGCCACCCAATCCGAGTCCGTCGCTTACATAGCATCGCACTTGGACTTCGAAAGTCGCTACGACGTACACGAATATCGTTCCGCGAAGGATGTCTGGAAAAGTCTCTCGAAGCGCGAGCAACTGGTCGCTCGCCTCCGCTGGTTCCATCTCGGGGCTGATGACACGCTGCCTAATATCGGCGAGTGTCTCTGCCGCATACCTAGATGAAAATTCAGTCGCCAAGAACCGCTCGATAGTCGCAGCATAATCGGCGAGTTGTTGGAGGCGGAATTTGAACTTCTGCGCGGCTATGAGGCATTTAAGCGGGTTAGGGTCCACGGGACTGGTTTGATCTAGATGTTAAGGAAGTTGCGAAGTTACGCTACGTACAACGTCGTTTGAATTACCGCACCTTCGGCATCGATCAAGTGCTACTTCCCGACGCTGGACAGCGCGAAAGCCCGCAGGATTTGGGAGCTCGGGTGCGCAGACAGGCTGACAAGCTTGTTCGCTAGGGCAATAGGAAGAAGCGCGTTCTCATACATGTCACAGTGCAACTGCTCGACATGAGTCAAAATCAACTGCAGGTTGGGAAGATCTGCTGCAAGCGGCTTCTTTTTCAACTCGCGGACTGGCAGGGAGGCTACGTATGTCTGACCTTGCCTGGTACGGAAGATGACCTTGTGTCCATAGTACGAGGTAGCAGCGTACGCACGCGTTGGACTCTGCTCTCCAGGAGATATGTGCTTGTATATGTATTCGTCATCAAGCAACAAGATGCTGCCAAGCGGAAGAAGTTCTTGTATGGCCGCAGCGTGCTCAACGAACGCGCCACTCTTTTCAAGGCCGACCAGAAACAGGTTATGGCAATCAAAAAGCCAGTTGTCGAGTTCCAGCATCAGCTTGTGCATAGGTGCCGTAACCCCAAACCAGCCAGTAGGTCTGTCCATAATGAAAACCACGTGACGCAAAGCAGCGGCATCTCTCCTCAGCAGGTTCCTGATGATGTGCAGGAGCACAAGATGCTCAACTAAGCCGGCAACGTAGCCCGCAACTCCTGCCGCCCCGGATTCCTCGTCGATTATCTCGTGCAGTCGAAAGACGTCACTGAGGTAGATAACCTGCTTGGTCTTCTTGCAGTCGAAGGTGAAGTCCGACTTCATATCGGCCTCTAACAGTTCGAGCGTTCCGTCCACCGCACTATCCGGGTGGCTACTGACCTCCCACCTCTTGTCCTTATCCGTTCGAGCAACTTTGTAACGGCGGAACACGAACCAAGCTAGGGTATCGAGCAAACTAGCGTCTTCACCAAGACGCTCGGCGCCCAGGAATTCATACATCGTCTTGCGGACTGATTGTTTAAGTGAAACACAATCCTTTCGCCGCGCTCCGCGGGTAGCGAGTGGTAGCTTAAGACGATCGATATTCTTGAGTTTCTGCATGTCTTCCGGCGAGACATGTTGTTGCTCTTCCAGCCGGACTAGATCCTCAATCTTGAAGTGAAGCGCCCCAAATTGAAAAAAGTGAATCGCAGCGAAAGGAAACCCTTCCCGGACCGGCACCTCGGTGTAGCCTCCATCAACCGCAACTACATGCTGTACTGGTGACTCGACCGGTTCAAATTTTATGAGGCGCTTTGTGATCTCTATAGGGTCGCTCTTTGGCGGTACCTGTAACCCTTTCAAGGCTGCAACAACAGCCTCGTCGTTTACGACATGATGATGCGAAGACTTACTCGCGCGCTCGTAAGGCTTGGGCCCAGAAGTCGAGTAGCTCATTTCATTGTCGGCGCGGCAAACTTATCAATCTGAACTGGCACTACGAACGCGTTCGAGTAGGTCTTGACGCGGACGAATCCCTTGTCAGTATCTTGACTAAACCGAACCAAGCTATCGCTGAAGTCGGAGAAGTCGTAGTACTTACGCAGTTCTTTGATTTCGTCTTCATTGTTCAAGTGTGAGATGAACCAGTTCTGCGTCGCCTTTAGGATGTTGCCGCTGACGGAGCTAACCTCCTGGGTGGCATATACAAGTCCTAGGTGTAGCTTTGCCCCTTCCTTGGCCAGCCTGTTATAGATCTGACTCAGGTCCTTGTCCTCCTTCTTGGGGAAGAGGTTGTGCGCCTCCTCGAAGTAGAACTGTATGAAGTTATTTGGCTTGGCCTCTGTAAAGCGCTGCATTGCGTCGCGAAAGATCTTTCGCGTAATACGCTCTGAGTACATGCGCTGCAGATCTTCCTCACCGCTAGAGAGATCAGCGATGACAATCTTCCCTGCGCGGAGGGCCTGAAGAATATCATCCTCAAAAGCGGTCTTCGTGAGCGCTGTGTGTTGCTTTCCCACTTCCCGCAGATTTCGGTATCCAGTGCAATCTATCGAACCGCCCGATGTACGGCGGCGGGTTAGCATAATGAGAAGTGCTTTTAGGTCATCATCACCCCACTCTTTGCCTTTGTCCTTCTTGTAATCGGCTAGTGCGGCGGAGACATCGTAGATGGACCACAATTCTTCCCACCAATCTGCAGCCTGATCTAGAGTCATTCCAGAAGATGGATTGACCTTTGGGTTGACCTCATTTCGGATCTTCTCGTTTGCTTCGAAGAACACCTTGAAACCAGGCGGAGCATCGAAACCGGCTCGATAAAGCATCGCAAGGTAGACGGCCACGCGGCGGTCGAAGCGTTGCTTTGTCGAGAAGTCTGTCGCATATAGCTCCGGCTTGTCGAGGAACACCGCTTTGAAGCTCGACATGTACTTTGATGTGTCGTCGGCGACAGTCGGATACGCTTTAATCAGTTCAAGACCAGACGCGACTTCGTTATAGAAGTTAACTTTCATGATCTTGAAGCCAGGCTTCTCGACGATGGAGTAGCGCTCAGTCTTGCTCTTGTATATCTCGAAGATTGCGGTGCCTTCGTCCTGAAGGTTCTTGTTGGCATACTCGCCGTTCATATCAAAAATAATTTGCCCAATCGGATACTTCGGCGCCTCTCCGTTAAACGGCTGCATGGCTTCTTCAGGTGGTTCAGCGCTACCGTTGATGTCCAGTGTTGCCAAGAGGCTCATCTGCTCATTTGCTTGAATAATCTTCTTGATGCTGTTCGACTTCCCGGTTCTTGTCATCCCAAAGAGCGCCGTGCGCTTTCCAGCGAAATCCTTTGCCTTCACATAGACCGGCACTTCGTCCAGAGATGAAGCAAAACGGCGACTTGAGCTGTACCGCACCCTTCCGATACGGATATCTCCGCTGCCCCCGGGGACCCCTTGTTCACGGTAGTTAACGATCAATTTAAGTAGGTTGTCATTCGGCTTTACGACCGAGTAGTTGTGCGCACTGTAAAAGTTCTCAAGGTCAGCGCCGAAGAGGAGTTTGCCATCGGCTGTCAAGTAGAAGCAGCCTAGTACGCTGCACCGCAGCCCGCTAAAGCCGAACTCATACCGAGTGAACTGGTCCAGTTGGCTCTGCTTATTTGAACCGGTCCGGATGGTGTCTTTGTAGTACTCAACCATCGAACTGACCACGTCTCTATCAGTCGGAAGATCCGCAGGTTCAGTTACGCGCAGTAGAACGGCCTCCTGTAGGTCCTTCTTTTCCGGGTCACAATCGTAGTAGGCGATCAGAAAACTTCCCTGTGGCAGCCCATGAGCGCGCTCCTTCCAAGCGTCTGCCACCAAGATGGAGGCCGCGGTGTAGGAGATCTTGAAGGGACGACCGACGAAATCGCCAGTGTCCCACTCCCAGGCACCGTCCTCTAGCTTCCGTTTGAAAAAGTCAACCTTCGTGATGCTGTCAGAGATGCTCATGGGTTCAATTTCATCCTTAGTTTAGGATCGAGGAAGCGCAGCTTCGATTGCGCTACGTATTCCTGCTGCGCATCTATCGCGATCCATTTCCGACCCGTTAGTGCAGCCGCGAACCCAGTCGTATTGCTGCCTCCGAATGGATCCAACACCAGGTCACCAGGATCAGTCAAGAAGTCAATGAAGAATGAGGCTAGTCCAAGCGGCATGCGTGCCGGATGTGGGACTATGCCGTTCTCCTTACAAGCACGGTGAAAGAAATCCTTTGATGCCGTGTTTGAGAACGAGAATGCGTTTGGTAGCCTGACCTCCCGCCCCGCGTCCATCGGCTCGATTTCAAATAGATTGTGGGCGGTGGATCCGCTACGGTCATTCAGAAAACCGCGTTCACTGATTCTGTGTTCGGAAGGACGTCGCCCCGCGTTGTAACTACCGCGTTCTAGCAAGTTCTTCATTGCCCTGCTGTAAGGGCGCTGGACCTTACGATTGTCTGCCTTCGGCATGTCGGTCTTCGCCAACCACCACACGTTAGTGAAGCTGTCCACGGTTCGCATAGGCTTGACAGTCACCCACGAAGCCGGCGACGGAAGACGCGATGGGTTGTAGCAAACGAATTGTTGAATCAGGCGTAGATTCGCCCCTTTCGCTTTTGTAAATGCCATGAGCGCTTCCAGGGCGAGCAAACTTTGAACAGGTCGATTCGGCTCCCAGCTATTTCCAACTTCGACGACGATTGATCCATCATCCGTGAGAAACTCGGCGAATACTGGTGCCAACGACTCAATCCACTTCAAATACTCGTCACCTTTCAAGTTGCCGTAGCTTTTTTTTTCGTTAAGGGGATACGGCGGAGACGTAAGAATAAGTTGAACTCGCCCTTTAAGCGCTGCAAACGATTTTGAGCCGAGCACCTCTAGAGAGTCGCCGACGTAATAGGCTCCTCCGTGCGTCGCATAGGCACGCGACCTCGTTCTAGGAAGCCTCAGTGCAGAGGGAAGCTTGGCGTCCAACGCTTGTTGGTCGCACCTATCTGCGTCTTCAATGTTCGTGGACGTGCTGATCTTTCGCTTCTTGGCCATGCTCGAATGACTTGTATGGAGTCCACAGAGAAGACCGTGCACATTATGCGTTCTAAACGCCGATCCAGCATCCAACGAAAGAGTGAGGTCCTGCCACTCACGGATTATTCGGCCTGCGGCTAGTGTGAGACAGACCATCTGCGAGCGCCTATGCTTCAACGGAGGACAGCCGCGAGCCCAGGCAATTGACAGTCGCAATCTGTGACTTGATCCAATGGCCAGCAACAGGAGACTTAAAGATGAGCCCTGAGCATAAGGCGGAACTACTGAGACGCACGTCTGAAGTCTTCGCATCCCACCCGAACCTATATAACCACCTCCATGACTTCCCATGGCTCACTGGTGCGCTTGGAGATGAAACCGCCAAGGTCTGGTTCGCTGCAGAGAATCCGAGTCTGTCGCAGGTCGAACGAGCAATCGACCCCCAGGGTGGCCCTCCCACTGAAGAAGCTCAATGGTGGGCTAGCCGAGCGGACAAACTGTTCCGCGATCTGCTGGTGAAGCACGGCTTCAAGAGCAACCCAGCAAACGAGCACGACGGCTGGCGCTGCTATGTGACCAACGTCATCAAAGAGGCCGACTACGTGAGTGCTTGGCGTGGGTCGCCAACGGAGCGTCGGCGCAATGCTGCACTCGCGTGGTCACCCGTACTGCGATGGGAACTGGAACAGTCCATGCCGCGCCTAATTGTGGCACTCGGAAAAACAGTCACGGGCGTGCTCGCAGAACTCGCAGCGCGAGGGTTACCACTTCCGCGAATCGAAACAGTACAGCACTACAGTTATGTGGCCCTGCGCCCCAGGGGAAAACAAGGCCCGATGCACCCTGAGCGCGTCAAGGAATACGACGATGAGTTTGCGCGTATTGCTGAACTAAGCCGACAACTTGGTGCATTGTCATAGGCGGTGCCGCCGACAGGAATGCGTCAACCCAAACAGCATGTCAAAGACAATGTCAGTTCTTGTTAGTGGCCCGACGATGATGGTCTCGGAGGGTGCGAGAAACTAAGGCGAGATTCTCATGCATAGTGACTGACCCCGACTTCCGCCCGTCAGGCGCAGGACAGTGCTCTCGCGACTTGATACTTTCGTTGGCGTGGTGTCAAGCCCCAAAGGGGTACAGAATATCGTCACCAGTCAACCATCTTCGCTCCACGCCATGAAAATACACCGATCAATCACCGAGCCGATCCGCGACGGTGCCAATTGGGACGAACGATGGAAGGCTGAAGATCACGGTCTTATCGCCAGCTGGGAGAGAGGACGCGAGAAGAGACTTGAAGACCCAACCCTTGCGGCTAATGCCGCTGACGGCCAGCTTGTAGTCCTACCCTGGAAAGGCGGCGTAGAAAAGGCGACAAAGGTGAAGCAGAAGTTTGGAACGCTCTACTACCTTGCGATGTGGCAGGGGCTTCGTGGCGAAGACCTCAACATTGATACAGCCGAAGAAATCGCATTGCACTGCACCGCTACTGCAATGACCGTAGTGTTCACGGGTGATATTGCGAAATACGCCGAAGCGTAGGCAACTGGGGGAGCCAAACCTGTGCAATTCGTGGCCATCGATGTTGAGACCGCCAACTCAGACATGAGCTCCATCTGTCAGATCGGAGTCGCGAAATTTGTTGATGGGCAAGTCGCTGAAGAGTGGTGCACGCTGGTTGACCCCGAAGACTACTTCGCTGAAGTGAATATCGCCATCCACGGGATTGAGCCCCGATTTGTCAAAGGGCAGCCAAAGCTGCCCCAGATCGCCGATCGCCTACGTGCAACGCTGGAAAGTACAGTTAGTGTCTGCCATGGGCACTTCGACCGGACCGCGCTTGGGCTGGCCTATGGAAAGTACAACCTGAGCCCCATAGCTACAACATGGCTGGACTCCTCTCAAGTAGTCCGTCGCACGTGGACAGATCTCGCGCGGAAGGGATACGGTCTTGCCAACGTGTGCAGCAGACTCGGGTACAAGTTTAAGCACCATGATGCCCTCGAAGACGCAAAGGCCGCCGGATTCGTCTTGCTCGCCGCCATACGTGAGTCCCAACAAGACCTCGATCAATTGCGCCACATAGTCAATCAGCCCATTCATACTGAACACTCGAGCTTTAGCGCCCCAGTTCGTGGTGCCCAAGTTAAACGAGACGGAGATCCCGAAGGTGACCTCTATGGTGAAGTCCTCGTCTTTACGGGCGAACTTGAATTGCCCAGAAGCGACGCCGCGGATCTTGCCGCCAGTATCGGATGTAAGGTCGCAAATGGCGTGACGAAGAAAACGACAATCTTGGTGGTCGGTGACCAAGACATAACGAAGCTTGCAGGATACGAGAAGAGTTCAAAGCATCGAAAGGCCGAGCAACTCGTCGCTGAGGGCCATCGAATTCTAATCATCAGTGAGTCTGGTTTTAGGACTCTCGTACGAACCGCGCGGAATGAAGACTAACCCTTCGCGATCCGGACAGCCTACTGACATTTGCACGATTCAGGATACAAGGACAGGTCATTCCTAACTGTTAACAGTTCGGAAAAATTTGCCCTTGAGGTGTGAGCAACAGATTGGGGGGGGTACCGGGTCAAAAATTTGTGGTCCCACCCCCCGGGGGTCCACTCCCGAGCCCCAGATGACCTCCCTTACTTGCCGCGGCTCGCCACACGTGCACATGCATTGATGAGTTGTACATACGGCGCCATGCGCTAATTACTCAGCTGACGTGGCACGGGCGCGTTGGGGCAAGCAACTTTATCCGACGAGCACGGATCTCGCGGCCTGGTGGCGATCAAGCGGTATTAGGATAGATGGTTAGGTTGATGGGTACAAAAGAAAAGCGCCCCGCAAGGCGCTTGTTTACTGGTGTTCTGGCGGAGAGAGGGGGATTCGAACCCCCGAAGGGCTGTTAACCCTTACACGCTTTCCAGGCGTGCGACTTAAGCCACTCATCCATCTCTCCGGGAGTGAGGATTCTAGCAGGCCCCATCGGTAGACGACGCAGCCCTTCGCGTCACGCTGCCCCCTGCCCCGGAAAATGCCCTCAGGCGGTATCCTTGCGGCTTGAATGCAACCCTGAACTACGAATGAGGATCGGGATGTCATTGCCCGACACGCACCTTGAGCACCGCCTGGCGGGCGAGCAGCAAACGCTGGCCTTGCCGCTGCGCGCGTTGATCCGCAACGCACCAGTCGTCTGTGGCATCGACGAGAGCGTGCACGCCGCGGTCACGGTCATGCATGAGCGTGGCGTGGGATCCGTGGTCGTGGTGGACGCCGCCTCGCGGCCGGTGGGAATCTTTACCGAACGCGATCTGGTGGAGGCGGTCGCGCGTGGTCTCGACGCTCGCCCGGTCGCCGAACTGATGACCCGCGAACCGATCGCCCTGCCCGCTCATGCTTTCGCCTACGAAGCGGCGCTCACCATGATCACCCACCGCATCCGGCACGTGCTCGTCACCGAGAACGACCAGTTCATTGGGGTGGTGTCCGGGAGGGACCTGTTTTCGCTGCTGCGACTGGGCCTGGGCGAGCTGACCACCGAAATCGGCCTGGCCCAGGACGTCAAAACGCTGAAAAGGCTTGCCGCCGAGATTCTCAAGCTCGCCCGCCTGCTGGTAGAGCAAGGGGTCGCCGCCGAGCAACTCACGCTGTATGTCTCGGTGCTCAACGACCGCTTGTGCCACCGCGTGATCGAAGTCGTGCGCCAGCGCCATCCCTGGGAGCAAATCCGCTGGTGCTGGCTCTCATTTGGCAGTGAGGGCCGCCTCGAACAGACCTTCAGCACCGATCAGGACAACGGCATCCTGTTCGTGTCCGAGGATGGAGCGTCGCCCGACGACGTTCGCGCCCGGATGCTGCCGTTTGCCCGCGAAGTCAATGAAGCGCTCGATGCCTGCGGGTTCCGCTGGTGCAAGGGCAACGTGATGGCCTCCAATCCGGAGCTGTGCCTGTCAGCCGAGGAGTGGCGCGTCAAGATGGGCGGCTGGCTGGAGAAATGGGATCCCCAGGCCTTGCTGGACGCTACGATCTACTTCGATTTCCGGCCCCTCTACGGAGACGAGAGCCTGGCGGCAAGCCTGCGTGACTGGATCCAGGAACGCACGCGCAGCTTTCCGACTTTTCTGCGCCAGATGGCGCAAAACGCGCTCCTCTCGCGTCCCGCACTCGGGATGCTGCGTGACTTTGTCACCGAGGATGTCCCGGATGCGCCCCACACGGTCGACTTGAAGGGGGCCGGCGTACGGCTCTTCGTCGATGTGGCACGCATCCATGCGCTGGCCCAGGGCTTGCCGCAGACCAATACCGTGGCGCGCCTGCGCGCCGCCGGGCCAGGCTCCCGCATGTCCCCGGACGAAGTCGAGAGCGCGGTCGCCGCTTTCCTGGCCCTACAGCGCCTGCGTCTGCGCCATCAGGCCGCGCAGGATCCGCTTGAGGAGGCGACCGCAAATCGCATCGATCCCGACCGGCTCAATGAGCTGGATCGGGAGATTCTCAAGACCTCATTCCGCGTGGCGCGCAAATTGCAGCGCCGCCTGGCCCTGGCCTACCAGTTATGAGACTGACGCCGCTCGCGGCCCCTAGGGTCGGTCAGGATTTCTTCTTGCCAAGCTGCATCGGATGCGCATGCCGCCTGAGGATAAAGTCGGCGAGGAACTTGCTCCACAGCGTGATGCCCGCTATAGAGGTCCAGGATTCAAACGACAAGCCGAGCACGACTACTCCAAAGATGACGTACACGATCACGACCCCGGCGACGAGGTTGATGACCGCGGCATAGGGCGCGAACTTTGCCGCATTAGCCGGTGGTTCGCCGCGCTTGAGGGCCACCTCGGAATAATCGCCGCGCACCAAGATGCGCCACGCTCGTCGCAGCCAAAAGAAAGCGATCGGAAACAGCGCCAGGAAAAGGATCCAATTCATGGCAACGCTGACATTAAAGACCATGCGACACTCCGGCTGCGTTCATCGGCGGTCGGAATAGACTAACCGCTTGGAAAAGAAAAGGGCCCCGTCGGCCAGGCCGGCGGGGCCCTGACCCGCGCCGCACCCCCTGAAAACAGGGGCTGCGGCGCAGATCCTTATCGCCCAGGCAAACGCTCAGGCGTGCGTACCATCGACCCTGCGCGAACCACGCGGAGTCCGCACCGACTCGACCAGGTGCTGGATGTGTTCCGGCGGTGGCGTCGTGACCTTGTCGACCAGGAAAGCAACCCCGAAGTTCACCAGTGCACCGATCGCGCCGAACGCTTCCGGCGTGATGCCGAAGAAGGAATTCGGACCGCCGATGAGATCAAGATAGTCCGTGCCCTTGATGAAGAACAGACCCTTGTGAGCGAACACGTAGAAAAGTGTGATGAACAGGCCCGAGAGCATGCCGGCCATTGCACCTTCCTTGTTCATCTTCTTGCTGAAGATGCCCATCATGATCGCCGGGAACAGCGAACTGGCAGCAATACCGAACGCCAGAGCCACTGTACCGGCCGCGAACCCTGGTGGATTCAAGCCCAGATACCCGGCAACCAGAATCGAGCCCGCCATCGCGATCTTGCCGGTCATCAGCTCGCCCTTCTCGCTGATATTGGGCGCGAACACGTTCTTGACCAGATCGTGAGACACGGCCGAAGAAATCGCCAGCAACAGACCGGCAGCCGTGGAGAGCGCAGCCGCGATACCGCCGGCGGCGACCAACGCGATCACCCAGTTGGGCAGCAGCGCGATTTCCGGATTGGCGAGCACGATGATGTCGGCGTTGACCGTCAGTTCGCTGCCTTTCCAGCCCGCTGCCTCGGCCTTCTTGAGGACCTCGACATCCTTGGTCTTGTCGTTGTAGTACTGGATCCGACCGTCGCCGTTCTTGTCCTCAAACTTCAGCAGACCGGTCTTTTCCCAACGCGTCATCCAATCCGGGCGCTCGTCGTACTTGAGGCTGGCGTCCGCAGCGAACAGGTCGGTCGCCGGCTGCACCGCGTGATTCACCGTGCGTTGCAGGTTAATGCGCGCCATCGCCGCGACTGCCGGGGCCGTCGTGTAGAGGATGGAGATGAAGACCAGCGCCCAGCCGGCGGAGGTCCGCGCATCCTTGACGGTCGGCACCGTAAAGAAGCGCATGATCACGTGCGGCAGGCCCGCCGTCCCGATCATCAGGGAGAGCGTGTAGACGAACATGTTGAGCGTGCTGCCGGCCGTCGTGGTGGTGTACTGCCCAAAGCCCAGCTCGGTCACGGTGTGATCGAGTTTGGCAAGCAGCGAACCGGTGGAACCCAGCATGTCGGAACCCAGGCCCAGCTGCGGGATCGGGTTGCCGGTCAGGTGCATCGAAATGAAGATCGCCGGGATGGTGTAGGCGAAGATCAGCACGACGTACTGGGCGACCTGGGTGTAGGTGATGCCCTTCATGCCGCCGAACACCGCGTAGGTGAACACGATGGCCATGCCGACGTAGACGCCCATTTCCTTGGAGACGCCGAGGAAGCGCGAAAAGGCCACGCCGACACCGGTCATCTGACCAATCACGTAGGTCAGCGACGCGACCAGCAGGCAAAGCACCGCCACCGTCGAGGCCGACTTAGAGTAGAAGCGGTCGCCGATGAACTGCGGCACGGTGAACTTGCCGAACTTGCGCAGGTAGGGCGCGAGCAGTACGGCCAGCAGCACGTAGCCGCCGGTCCAGCCCATCAGGAACAGGCCGCCGCCGTAGCCCATGTTGGAAATCAGGCCGGCCATCGAGATGAACGAAGCCGCCGACATCCAGTCGGCCGCGGTTGCCATCCCGTTCAGAACCGGGGGCACTTGGCCGCCGGCAGCGTAGTACTCGCTGGTGCTTCCCGCGCGCGACCAGAACGCGATTCCGATGTATAGCGCGAAGGTCGCGCCCACCACCAGATAGGTCAGTGTTTGCAGCTCCATTTGGTGGCTCCTTTATTCTTCGTGAACGTCGAATTTGCGATCGATCTCACCCATCTTTCTGGCGTACCAGAAGATGAGCACCACGAATACATACATAGAGCCTTGCTGAGCAAAGAAGAAGCCCAGCGGGTAACCACCAAGATGAATGTTGTTGAGCAGGGGCGCAAACAGGATGCCTGCGCCATACGAGACCAGGAACCAGATCACCATTACCTTGGTGATCAAGCCCAGCGTTGCACTCCAATAAGCCTTGCCCTTATCGTCATCAGCCACAGCATCTCCTCCTATTTCCCCGTTTAGGAAAAACTTCTCGAATCTTTTCGTTCGAATTTTCTCGGTTTCGGCTTAGCCGGGCGACCGATTGGCGGAACTCTATCAGAATAAATGCCGCCGGGACATCTTTCCTGTGAAACACGAAAACTCACCAAACGCGTCGAAAATCACGCTCTCTATAACATCCTCCACGATTGACTTTGGGCCCGGTAAGTGAATTCCACAAACGTTGCAGAAGATTCCCTTACCCAGCCCGCAGCATCGATTTCAGCGCATTCAATTTGATCGATTCAGAGCGCCGATTTGAGCTGATCGAGAATGGCCGGGTTTTCCAGAGTCGAGACGTCCTGGGTGATTTCCTCGCCCTTGGCCAGCGTGCGCAACAACCGCCGCATGATCTTTCCCGAGCGGGTCTTGGGCAAGTTCTCGCCAAAACGAATCTCCTTGGGCTTGGCAATCGGCCCAATCTCCTTGGCAACCCAGTTGCGCAGTTCCAGGGCGATGACTTTCGCATCTTCGTCGCTGGGCCGCGCCTGCTTGAGCACCACGAAAGCAACCACCGCTTCGCCGCTCATTTCGTCAGGCCGGCCGACCACCGCCGCCTCTGCCACCAGCGGGTTGGCTACCAATGCCGATTCGATCTCCATCGTTCCGAGACGATGGCCGGAGACGTTCAGAACGTCGTCGATCCGCCCCATGATCCAGAAATTGCCGTCGACGTCGCATTGAGCACCGTCGCCGGCAAGGTAGTAACGGCCCTGGAAATCGACCGGGTAGTAATTGGTGCGGAAACGCTCGGGGTCGCCCCAGATGGTGCGGATCATCGCCGGCCAGGGCTTGCGGATCACGAGGAAACCGCCCTTGCCCCGCTCGACCTCGGCGCCGGCTTCGTCAACGATCGCAGCGTCGATGCCGGGCAGCGGCATCGAACACGAGCCGGGCCTGAGGGTGTGGGCCCCGGGCAGCGGCGTAATCATGTGGCCACCGGTCTCGGTTTGCCACCAGGTATCCACGATCGGGCAACGCTCGCCGCCGACCTGCTCGTGGTACCACATCCAGGCCTCGGGGTTGATCGGCTCGCCAACCGTTCCCAGCAGGCGCAACGAGGACAGGTCGTAGCGGTCCGGGGCGTGGTCGGGAGAGCCCGAGGCAACTTTGATCAGCGTGCGGATCGCCGTTGGCGCGGTATAGAAGATCGAAACCTTGTGGCGGGCAATCATCGACCAGAAGCGCCCAGGGTGCGGATAGAGCGGCACGCCTTCGAACACTACCTCGGTGGCGCCGGCAGCCAGCGGTCCATAGGTGACGTAGGTGTGCCCCGTCACCCAGCCGACGTCGGCGGTGCACCAGAAAACATCGTTCGGCTTGAGGTCGAAGACCCACTTCATCGTCATGATTGCATGCAGCAGGTAACCACCGGTCGAATGCTGCACGCCCTTGGGCTTGCCGGTGGAACCAGACGTGTAGAGGATGAACAGCGGATGCTCCGCGCTCACCCAGACCGGCTCGCAATCGTCAGCTTGGCCGGCCTCGATTTCATGCATCCAGACGTCGCGTTCGGGATACCACGCGACCTTGCCGCCGGTACGCCGATAGACGACGACGTCGCGCACCGCTTCGCATCCGCCCATGGCGATGGCGTCATCGACGGCCGGCTTGAGCGCCAGGGCCTTGCCGCCCCGCATCTGCTCGTCAGCGGTAATGACCATGGTCGCGCCGGCATCGACGATCCGCTCCTGGAGCGATTTGGCCGAGAAGCCGCCGAACACCACCGAGTGGGTGATTCCCAGTCGCGCACAGGCCTGCATCGCGACCACGGCCTCGATCGACATCGGCAGGTAGATGATCGCGCGCTCGCCCTTCTTGTGTCCCCGCGCTTTCAGTGCGTTGGCAAACCGGCAGACGCGGTGATAGAGCTCGCGATAGGTAACTTTGGTGACCGCGCCGTCGTCAGCCTCGAAGATGATCGCGGTCTTGTGTTCGACCGGTGTGCCCAGGTGGCGGTCGAGGCAGTTGTAGGAGACGTTCAGTTCGCCGTCTTCAAACCATTTGTAGAACGGGGCGTTGCTGTCGTCGAGCGAACGCGTAAAGGGTTTGTGCCACAGGACATTCTCACGCGCCAGATTCGCCCAGAAACCGGCGTGATCGCGCTCCGCGCTGGCACGCAATTCCTGGTAGGCCTGCATGCCAGAAACGTTGGCCTGCTCCCGAAACGCATCGCTCGGCGGAAACTCCCGAGACTCACGCAGTACTGACTCGATCCCAGCGGACATGCTCTCTCCTCCATTGTGTCTAACGTCACAGGTTCTTTTAAGTGGAGCACAGCCCGCCTGGCCAGGCCCTGCTCGCCATCCGCACGTCCGAGTGAATTACGCGGTACCGGCGGAAGCGCCATAATATTCGGTTTAGAGGGGCATCGTCACCTAATCCAGAAGGAGCGTGTGAATGACCATCATTAAGCGGGACGACCTGGTCGAATCGGTCGCAGCAGCCTTGCAGTTCATCAGCTACTACCATCCACTG
>JACZKY010026497.1_pt1 | contig 32223 bp, 32 predicted proteins | sample 8237611 | NCBI WGS metagenome assembly JACZKY01 (sample SAMN16148055, study PRJNA663545) | marine sediment metagenome | biome: sediments and biomass from bioreactor inoculated with such sediments; feature: coastal sediments; material: methane- and iron-fed bioreactor; isolation source: Bothnian...
GTGCTGGATTTCCTGGGATGCATCCGCATGGCGCCGACGCGTCCCCCGTCTTCCGCCCACTCCATTCTCCGGGGAGCCTTCACGGGAGTCAAGGGACCGGGACCGGCGGGATCCTATCCCGTCGACCGGTGATACACTGGATCCGCGGAAAATGAGGAGGGATTCCGATGGTGCATACCGGCTCGTTCACCCTCCGGACCCAAGGATTCTGCGACATCCTTGACATCACGGGAAACGTGGCGGACATCGCCGCCGGGTCCGGTTTGAGGGACGGTCTGGTTACCGTCTTCTGCCCCGGGTCGACCTGCGCCGTCACCGTCCTCGAATTCGAGCCGGGGGTCCTCGCGGACCTTCGGCGCGCCATCGAGGAACTCGTCCCCGAGGGGCGGGAGTACGCCCACGACCGGCGGTGGGGGGACGGAAACGGCTTCTCGCACGTCCGGGCCGCACTGATGAAACCGTCGCTTTCCGTACCGATGGCCGGGAGCCGCCTTTCCCTGGGCACATGGCAGCAGATCGTCTTCCTGGATTTCGACAACCGGGAGCGGAGACGGGAAGTGATCGTCCAGGCGATCGGGGATTGACCCCTGCCCGGAAGGGACTCCCCTATTTCATCCCTTTATGATATGAAAATGCTTTTATCCCCTGGAGGAGGAACCGCCTTGATCGCGGATCTGGAAACCCTGAATATCCGGAGCGCCGTGGGCTCCACGCCCCTGGTGGAACTGCGGTCCCTGAACCCGAACCCCCGGGTGCGCATCCTGGCGAAACTGGAGGGGAGCAACCCGGGGGGGTCGGTCAAGGACCGCCCCGCCCTTTTCATGATCTCCATGGCGGAGGCGCGGGGAGAGCTGACCCCGGCCAGGACGATCCTGGAACCGACCTCGGGAAACACGGGAATCGCCATCGCCATGCTCGGGGCGGCCCGCGGGTACGCCGTCAAACTGGTGATGCCGGCGTGCGTCAGCATGGAGCGCCGCGCCGTCCTTTCCGCCTACGGTGCCGAACTTCTTCTGTCTCCCGCCGAGGAAGGCACCGACGGGGCGATCCGTCTCGCCTTCCGCGTCCTGGAAGAGGCGCCCGACCGCTACTACATGCCGAACCAGTACGCCAACCCGGACAACCCAAGGGCGCATTACGAGACCACGGGCCCGGAGATCTACCGCCAGACGGCCGGCGAAGTGGACTGTTTCGTCGCGGGGATGGGGACCGGCGGCACCCTCATGGGAGTCGGGCAATACCTCCGTGAAAAGAAGCCCGGGGTGCGCATCGTCGGGGTGGAACCGAAGCTCGGTCACCGGATCCAGGGATTGAAGAACATGAAGGAGGCGATCGTTCCGCCCATCTACCGGGAGGAATGCCTCGATGGAAAGATCACCTCGGACGACGAGCCCGCGTTCGAAACGGCGCGGAGGCTGGCCCTGGAGGAAGGTCTGTTCGTGGGAATGTCGAGCGGTGCCGCGGTCTTCGGAGCGGTCGAGATCGCCCGGGAAATGCGGTACGGTACGGTCGTCGTGCTGCTGCCGGACCGGGGGGATCGTTACCTGAGCACATCCCTCTTCCGGTCCACGTGCGGCAAATGTCCCCCTTGAAGGAGGCCCGCCGCGGATGACAACGAACCGTAAACCGCTCCTGCCGGTAACCGTTTTCACGGACTACATCTGACCGTTCTGCTATGTGGGCGAGAGGCGTCTCGCCCGTCTGAACGATGAGTTCGAGGTTCGTCTGGAGAGGAAGTTCGTGGAAATCCACCCGGGGACCCCGGCCGGAGGGATGCCGGTTTCCGGGCTGGGGTATCCGCCCGACCGCTGGGCGGCCATGACGAGGAACCTCGAACGGATGGGTGCGGAGGAAGGCATCGTCTTCAACGAACGGACGTTCACGACCAACTCCCACAAGGCGTTGCTGCTCGCGGAAGCGGCCAGGGAAGCGTCCCCGGAAATTTTCGGGGCGCTGAACGAGGCCCTGTTCCTGGCCTGTTTCACCGAATTGCGGAACATCCTCGACGAAGGCGTCCTCCGGGAGATTTCGCGGGCCGCCTGCGTCCCTTCGGAACTGGTCGAACGCGCATGGGGAGACCCGTTGTTCGAGACGCGCCTGAAGACGGCCCTTGAGGACGCCGCACTCCTGAACATCACCGGAATCCCGGCATTCCTCCTTGCCGGAAAACGGTTGATCCAGGGGGCAGCCCCCCTTCAGACCTTGCGGGAGGCCGCACGGACCGTGACCGGGCCGTCCCGTTGATCAGGTGCGGTCCAGGTCCGAACTGAGGCTTTCGCGCAAGCTCTCGGCGATCGGGGACGGGTAGATCTCGAGGGCCCGCTCGACGCATTCGAGAGATTCCCGGACCTTTCCCATGGTCTTCAGCGCGACCGCCTTGCTGGTCCAGGCTTCGCAGCTTTCCGGAAACAGCTCGATCGCGCGATCGTACAGCACAATGGCCTCGGCGTACTTCCGTTCCGCGAGGAGCAGATCCCCTTCCTTCGAATAGGCGTCTGCAATCCGTTCGGGGTCCATGGCGTCCCTCCCTTCACTGCGCTGCCTTTCATTATCCCACGGCTTCCGCCGTTACCTGCCGAATACGGATTTCAGCAGGTCGGTGACGCGGGCCGAGGGGTCGGTCCGGATCTTGCGCTCCTCCAGGCCCAGCGTATGGAATAGCCCATCGAGGGCCTTGCCGGTCACATGGTGGTCCAGGTCGACCGATTCCGCGCCCCCGACGAACGGCAGTCCGTCGTATTTCCCCATCATCTCCTTGTAGGAACGCGTCGCGCCCACCTCCGTCATGCTGGACGAGACGACCGGCCGGAACGATTCGTACAGGTTCTTTTCCGTCTTCCCCCGGAAATAATCGGTTGCCGCCGTGTCCCCGCCGTCCAGGATCTTCCTCGCGTCCTCGAGCGTCATCTCTCGGATCGCCTGTTCGAAGTAGGACTTCGCCTTCGGAGCCGCCTTTTCCGCCGCGCGGTTCATGCTCATTACGAATTCGTCGACCTGCGCCTGATATCCCACTTTCCCCAAAACGTCCGCCACCTTCTGGATTTTTTCCGGCATGAGGATCTTGATGGCCTGATTTGCGAAGTACCCGTCGGTCCGGCCCGTCGCGGTCACGGCATTGGCCGTCCCCACCGACAGGGCTTCCTTCAGGCCGGAAACGATCTGCGCGTCGTCCGGACCCGCCTTCGGCGATTTCACCTTTCCCAGCAGGCCGCCGACGTCGTCCAGCACCCCCGAAAAGGAAAGGGCCGGGAGAGCCAGGGTCGCCAGAAGGATCAAAACGGTTTTCCTTGCCATCGTGCCTCCTATCACATTGAAATTAAAAGCCCTTCGGCAGGAGGGCCGAAGGGCTCCGAAACCCGATCCGTATCGGGAGATTCCGGCCGTTTGGCCTCACTTGCCGCGCCGGAACTCCTCCATGAAGCCGGCCAGCGCGTCCACCCATTCGTAAGATGCAGCATTGTAGATGGAGGCGCGGATTCCACCCACGGAGCGGTGCCCCTTCAGGCCGACCATCCCGCGCTTCTTCGCCTCGGCGATGAACTGCTCCTCGAGTTCCGGGCTGGGAAGACGGAACACCACGTTCATCACCGACCGGCTTTCCCTTTCCACCGGCGAACGGAAGAATTGCGGGTCCAGGTCGATGGCCCCATACAGCCGTGCCGCCTTTTTCCGGTTCAGTTCCTCGACCTTCTGCAGCCCCCCCAGCCCTTTGAGCCAGGCCAGAACGTTACGGACCATGTAGACGCCGAAAGTTGGGGGCGTGTTGTAGAGCGACTTGTTTTCGGCGTGCGTGCGGAACTGGTAAATCTTGGGGATATCCTTCCTCCCCTTCTCGATCAGTTCCTTGGAAACCACCACCACCACCACGCCCGAAGGGCCGATGTTCTTCTGCGCGCCGGCGTAGACCAGCCCGAACCGGGTGACGTCGAACGGCCGCCACAGGAAATCGCTCGACATGTCGGAAATGAGCGGAACGCCCGCGGTGTCCGGGAAGGGACGCGCGGCATCGACGTTGAATTCCACCCCGTGAATGGTTTCGTTCGAGGTGATGTGGAGGTAGGAGGACCCCGGCTCGACCTTCACGGCGGAGGGCTCCGGTACGCGAGTGTAGCTTTTCTCCTTGCCTTCCCCCACTCCGAGGCTCTGGACCGACACCGCGGAGCCGGTCATTCCCGCCACCGCCTTCGCCTCGGCGAGGGCCTTCTCTCCCCAGGCGCCCGTGATCAGGTACTGGCAGATCTTCCCCTTATCGAGAAGATTCAGCGGGATCTGGGCGAACAGGGACGTCGCCCCCCCCTGGAGCAGAAGAACCTCGTAACTTGGCGGTACGTTCAGCAGATCCCGCACGAGGGCGATGGCCTCGTCGTGCACGGCCTCATACTCCTTGCCACGGTGGCTGTGCTCCATCACGGACATGCCGCTCCCGGCGAAGTCGAGAAACTCTTCGCGGGCGCGTTCCAGCGCGGGGAGAGGAAGCGCTGCGGGTCCGGCGTTGAAATTGATCTTGCGGCTCATGGGTATCCTCGCCCGGGCGCGGGGGGAATTCCCGCGGATCGCGCCTCGTCGCCGGCCGCGGGCCGGCCTGACAAGTTCATGGATTTACGAACCAATTTTGCAATGCCGTGCGTCCACCGTCAAGATGAATCCCCGATGCGGCGCCCGGGGCCGGCCCGATGTTCCCCGGTCCCGGCCGTCAGGGAAGTTCCTGGTAGGTTTTTTCCCCGCGATGGAATATCTTTATTCGTGGCAAGCCACCCAGGGTGAAAGGAGGCCCTCCTTTGGAACCCAGCAAAATCGTGGTCCGCTACAGGAACGGAAAGATCGTCAAGGGATTTACCCAGAACTTCTTCCCGAACAAACCGGTGTTCCACGTGCTCCCGCCCGAGTCCGCCGGCAACAAGGAACCGCTGGAGGTTCCGGTGAACCAGCTGAAGGCGGTTTTTTTCGTGCGGGATTTCACCGGGAACAAGGACCACAAGGAGCGGAAGCAGCCCGCCCAGGGCGAAAAGCCGTCCGGGCGAATGATCGAGGTGACGTGCGAGGACGGGGAGGTATTCGTGGGTTCCACCACGGGGTACGACCCGCAGCGGGCCGGATTCTTCCTGTTCCCCGTCGACCCGGTGGCGAATAACGTAAAGGCGTATATTGTTTCCGCATCCGTTCGGAAGGTCCGGCACCTTTGACCCAATCCCCCCTTGCAAGGAGGAAGCGATGGCCAGAAGGAAGATCGCGATTATCGGAGGTGGTCAGATCGGCGGCGTCCTCGCCCAGTTGTGCGCCCTCCGTGAACTCGGCGACGTCGTGCTGTTCGATATCGTCGAGGGGATGCCGCAGGGGAAATGCCTCGACATCGCCGAGGCGTCCCCGGTGGACGGCTTCGACGTCTCCCTGAAGGGGACCAACCGGTACGAAGACATCGAGGGAGCCGAGGTCGTCATCGTGACCGCGGGCCTTCCCCGAAAACCGGGGATGAGCCGCGACGACCTGATCGAAGTCAACTCCAAGATCATGTCCCAGGTCGCCGAAGGGATCCGGAAGTACGCCTCCAAGGCCTTCGTCGTCGTGATCTCCAACCCGCTGGACGCCATGGTGACCCTCTGCCAGAAAATCACCGGCATCCCGTACAACCGGATCGTCGGCCAGGCCGGCGTTCTCGACTCGGCCCGCTTTGCCGCGTTCATCGCGTGGGAACTCGGGGTTTCCGTCCGCGACGTGACCGCGATCACCCTGGGGGGTCACGGGGACGACATGGTGCCTCTGGTGCGCTACGCCAGCGTGAAAGGCATCCCCGTCATGGAACTCCTGGAAAGGAAGCACGGAAGCCCCGCCAAGGCGAAGGAAGTCATGGACGCCATGGTGAAACGCACGCGCGGCGCCGGCGGCGAGGTGCTTGCCCTCCTGAAGGCCGGTTCCGCCTTCTACTCCCCGGCCTCCTCCGCCGTCGCGATGGTGGAATCCGTTCTCAAGGACCAGAAGCGGGTTCTCCCGTGCTGCGTCCACCTGGACGGCGAATTCGGCGTGAAGGGGTACTTCGTCGGCGTACCCGCGGTGCTGGGGGCGGACGGGGTCGAGAAGATCATCGAGTTCCGTCTCGACGCCGAAGAGCAGGGCATGATGGAGAAATCGGTCGCCGCCGTGAAGGGGTTGGTGGACGCGCTCAAATAACTACGGCCGCGGGCCGGACGGGAAGCCCGCTCCCCTAAGCGAGGACGGATGGCCAGCCGGAAGACAAGACCGGAATCGCGCCTTTTGCCGGGCATCCTCCCGGCGATCCTTGTCGCATCCGCCCTGTTCTTGGGATGCGCATCGACGCCGCCGAAACCCGCGGGGCGGACTCCGGACACGGTCGTCCTGCTTCCCGACGCGCAGGGAAAGACCGGCGCCATCGTCGTTTCCGGCGCCGGCGGAGAGCGCCTCCTTTCGGAAACCCGGCAGGCCGTGACCGTGGAGGAAGGGGCCGCTCCCGGGCGTCCGGTCATCCTTCCCGAGAAGGACGTGGCCGCTCTCGCCGGCCCCGCCCTGAAGGCGCTCCCGCCGCCGCCCGTCCAGTTCATCCTCTATTTCGAACACGGAACCGCCGATCTCACGAAGGAGTCCCGCGGACAGCTTCCCAATGTGCTGAAGGTCATCAAGGAGCGGTCGCCGGTGGACATCAGCGTCGTGGGGCACACGGACACCGTGGGGGACCGGCCCTACAATCACAGGCTGTCCCTGAAGCGTGCCCGGGCGGTGGGCGCCCTTCTCACTGCGGAGGGACTGGAACCTTCCATCCTCGAAATTTCCTCTCACGGAAAGGATAATCCCCTCGTCCCCACCGGCGACCAGGTACCGGAACCAAGGAACCGCCGCGTGGAGGTGACGGTCCGTTAAGGTGCATCGTCCGCACGGACATCGCTCCCTGCCCATTCTGGTCACCGGGATCGTCGCCACGCTGCTCATGGGGGCCCTGTGCATCTGGCCGCCGCCGCTGCTGGTCTTCCTCGACGGGAAGATCTACGACTCCTTTCTCAGGTCTGCGCCCCACCGCGCCGTAACCGGGTCGGTGACGATCGTGGATCTCGACGAGGCCAGCATCTCCAGCCTGGGGCAGTGGCCCTGGCCCCGGTACCGGGTGGCCCGCCTGCTCGGAAGGATCCGGGACGCCGGTGCATCGGCGGTGGGCCTGGACCTGCTCTTCGCGGAACCGGACCGTACCTCGCTGGCCTCCCTTTCCGGCGAGATCCGACGGGACCTCGGGGTGGATATCGACATCGCCGGGCTTCCGGAGGAGACTCTGGACAGCGACCGGACGCTTGCGGAGGTATTGGACGGGGGCCCTTTCGTCCTCGGGTACCAGTTCGATTTCGACGCCAGCCGCGGTGACACCTGTTTCCTGCACCCGCTGCGCGCGGCGGTCCACTCCAGGCCGGGGGTCGGCGTCCCTTCGGTGTTCTTCGACGCCCCCGGCGTGGTGTGCAACCTCCCCCTGCTGGCCCGGTCGGCGGAATCCTCCGGTTTCTTCAACGTCACACCGGATCCGGACGGGGTGGTGCGACGCGTTCCCATGGCGATACGTCACGGCGGCCAACTCTACCCGAGCCTCGCCCTGGCCGTCTACCTGCAGGCGCAGAAGGTCGATCCCGTCTTCGAGGTCGGGACGGAAGGGGTCGAATCGATCCGGCTTGGCGGGAAGAACATCCCTCTCGACCAGCGGGGCAACCTCCTGGTCAACTACCGAGGAAGCCGCCGCACGTTCCCCCACGTGTCCGCCGCGGATATCCTGGACGGCACGGCGGACGAGAATGCGATCCGGGGGAAAATCGTCCTCCTCGGAACCACCGCAGCGGGGCTTTACGAGTTGCGGACCACGCCGCTGGAGCCCGCCCAGCCGGGGGTGGAGATCCACGCCACGGTCATCGACGATCTGCTGGCGGGGGACCCGATCGCCAGCCCCCCCTGGAGCCGGGGGATGCAGATTCTGCTCATCCTCCTTCCGGGCGTTCTTCTGACCGCGCTGCTGGCATACGCGAAAGCGATTTGGGGCCTGGCGGCCGTGATCCCCTCGGTCGCGGGCACCTGGCTGGGCTCCTGGTGGCTTCTCGCGCATCATCAGGTATTCCTGCCGCCCTTCGCGCCGGCGGCCACCCAGGCGATCGTTTTCACCCTGCTCACCTCGCTGCGATTCCTTCAGGCGGAACGGGAGGTCAGGGACCGGACCCGGAAACTGGCCCTCGCGCAAGACGCGATCATCCAGAGCCTTGCCGCGCTGGCCGAAACCCGCCACCACGAGACCGGCGGGCACATCCAGCGGACCCGCCACTACATGCGGGCCCTCGCGATGCGACTCCGGGATCACCCTCGCTTCCGCGAATACCTGGACGATTCGACGATCGACCTCCTCTTTCGCCTCGCCCCTCTCCACGACATCGGGAAGGTGGGGGTTCCCGACCAGATCCTCCTGAAACCCGGCCCCTTGACCGTGAAAGAGTACGATGAGATGAAACGGCACACCCTGTACGGGTCGGAAACCATCCGGATGGCGCGGAACTTCCTGGGGGAGGACACGTTCCTGCAGGTGGCCGACGAAATCGCCCTGAACCACCATGAGCGGTGGGACGGCACGGGGTACCCGAGAAGTCTGCGGGGGGACGATATCCCCATCCCCGGCCGCATGATGGCGGCGGCGGACGCCTATGACGCCATCATCAGTCCCCGCCTGTACCAGTCTGCCTTGTCCCACGAAGACGCGGTTCGGATCCTCCGGGAACTTCGGGGCGTTTTCTACGACCCCGACGTGGTGGATGCTTTCCTTGAGGCCAACGAGGAATTCCGGCAGATCGCCTCCCGCTTCGCCGGCGGCGGCGTGAACCCGGAGCCCCCCCGGGCGGGATGAGCCTGCCTCCATTTTCCAGGCTTCCACCCGTTCCGGAAATACTGGTATACTTTAAACAGGAGTGGCGCGGCGGGGCAAACACCCCCCAAGGCCATGCGGACGGCGGAGGAGAGGGAAACGGCTCCCCTGCCCTACCCGGAGGGAGGAACGTATCCCCCCTTGCGGTGAACACGCAGGCAAGCCGCGAATGCCGGTGAAAGCCCGGCCGCCACTCCGATTCTCGTGAGATGCGGCGCCCCTCCCTCCCGTATCCTTCTCCTCCGTTGTATAATATCGATCCCATGGAGAGCAGAACGAATTTCGTCGTGAAAGCGTTCCTTTTCACCCTTCCCGCGGCCGCACTGGTAGTCGCCAGCGTGCAATTCCTCGACGAACCGATCGCCCTGGCCGTCGGCCGCCTGATTCGATCCCACCCGGTGCTTGCCCGGTATACGAGCGACATCCCCGATCTGCTTCTACCAACGGTTCTTCTCCTGTCCGCGGCGATGTGGATCGGCTATGCCCGGCGCATCCGCAGCGGCATACGGGACGAACGGACCCGGTACTATCGGCTGACCGGCGCGGCGCTTCCCGCCGCCTTCTTCCTGAAAACGGTCCTGAAATACGTCTTCGGCAGGATCAATACCCGGACATGGCTGGAGAATCCGGCGACGAACGCCTTCCTCTGGTTCCAGGGAGGCGACCGAAACATGGGCTTTCCGTCCGGCCACATGACGGTGTTCGCTGCGCTTGCGGCCGCGTCCTGGATCTTTTTTCCGCGGACCCGGCCCTTCTGCGCTATCCTCCTCCTGGCCCTCGGGTCTGCGCTGATCCTCACGGATTACCATTTCCTGGCCGATGTGATCGCCGGAGCCTATTTCGGTTGGGCGGTGGTCGCGGTGGCCCGCCGTGCACTGGAGACGAAATCTGCCTGAAATTCCGGACATGACCCGCCGGCCCGGAACCCGGGACATCCTGCTCCGGCACCTTCCGCTGGCGCCGATCGCGGCGGCGGCCGTCCTGTCCGTCCTGTCCTGGCTTGGCGTGTGCGCAGGCGGCTGCATCGACACGGCGCTGTACCGGATGTTCGGAGCGCCGCTTCCCCCGTTCGGGGTTGCGTACTTCGTCCTCTGCGCCATCGCCTGCATCGGCAGCAACCGGTACAAAATATTCCGCACCGTGCTCGCCACCCTGCTCTTCGGAGCGCTCGGTGCCGAAATCGTTTTCCTCTGGATACAGAAGTTCGAGATCGGAAAATGGTGTCCCCTGTGCGTGGGGATCGCCCTCTCCGTGGCCGTGGCGTGCGCCCTGGTCATTCCCGGCTTTTTTTCCGGAACGACCTTCCAACTTACCGATGGGGAAAGGAAACTGGCAATGAAACCTTTTGCAGGAAAGATCGCGTTGATGCTGTTTGCACTGCTCGCCGGCCTTGGATCTTCCGCCGTGGGCCTGAAGAAAATGGACGCCTACGCGTCCGGGCTGACTCCGCAGTCGATCGCCTTCGGCGTACCGGACAGCAAATCGGAGGTTTTCGTCATCACCGACTGGTTCTGCGCCTCTTGCCGGATCGCCGAGCCGGAGATCCTCAAGGGCGCGCAGCTTGCCATGAAGAAGGCGAAGGTGGTCTTCGTGGATTATCCGATCCACCGGGAAACCCTGAATTTCATTCCATACAACCTGTCCTTCATGGTCCGGGAAAAGGAGAAGTATTTCCGGATACGGGAGGCGCTGGAATCCCTTTCCAGGAAGACCAAGGAACCTACGCCCGAGGAGGTCCAGGCGGCCGTAAACCCTCTCGGCGTCAAGTACGTCCCGTTGAACTATGTCGACGTCCTTACCGGGACGCAGTATTACATCTCCCTGGTGCAGAAATTCAAGATATCGGGCACTCCCACGGTCATCGTCACCGATTCCGGTACCGGAAAACAGAAAACCTTGGCGGGCAGCACGGAAATCACTTCGGACAACATCCTGAAGGCGCTGGACGAGGTCACGGGAAAGTAGCACCCCAAGGAATTTACCGTTAAGGGAACAGGGCGCCCTGCCGATAGTACCTCGATGAGTTCACGAAAGGATCCGGCGGCCACTGCCGGACGGAGGCGCTCTTAATGCAATCCACTCCCGTCGTCATCGCCATAACGGCATTGGCGACGATCGCCTTCCTCCTGACCCTCGAACGCTTTTTCCGGATGCGTGCGTTGGCCAGGGAATCCGAGCAGAGCCGGCAAAGGCGGCAGCAATACGGGGTCCTCCTGGAAGAGCTGAATTCGCTCAAAAAAGAGGTCGCCCGCAAGCGGGACATCGCCGGGCAGGTCCCCATCATCGCGAAGAACCTGACCGAAAAACTTCCCCAGGACGTCATCCCCTCGATCGCCGTCCGTGCGTTCAAGGAGCTCTTCCACGCGACCCACGTGGGCTTCTTCGCCCAGGTCGGCAATTCCCCCGAATTCACGCTGGAGGTGGGCGTGGGTTTCCCGCTGGAGTGGCAGGGGGAGATCCGGCTGATGCCGGACGAGGGGATCCTGGGAATCGCCTTTCAAAGGAAGGCCGTCGTGTCCCGTACGGAACCTTGCTACTCCCCCGGCCGGAGGGCGTCCGGAAATTCGATCGAACGGTTGGGCATATCACCCGATTTTGCCGCTCCCGTGTTCGGGGTCCACGGAATCACCGGAGTCGTCGTCATCGCGGGGTGCCCCTTCCCCGTGGAGGAAGAGCGAAAATACGTTTCGATGCTGGCGGATCTCTTTTCGATCGCGCTCCAGAAGTCCCAATTGGCGTACGCGAACAAGACCGCCGCGTGGAAGGACGACCTCACCGGGGTGGCGAAGCGCCTCCATTTTCTGCAGCGGTTCGAGGGAGAGATCCGGCGGACCGAGAATTACCAGCAGCCGTTCGGGCTATTCATGTTCGACGTCGACTTCTTCAAGACCGTCAACGACACCTACGGCCACGCCGCCGGGGATATCGTGATCAGGAAGATCGCGGAAATGGCCATGCTGAACACCCGGAGTTCCGACCTGGTCGGCCGGTACGGCGGGGACGAGTTCATGGTGCTGATCACCTCTTCGACGCAAGAGCAGGCTTTCCAGTATTGCGAGAACCTGCGAAAAAAGATCGCGGGGACGGATATCAGGATTCCGGGGGTTCCGGAACCGATCCGGCTGACCATCAGCGGTGGACTGGCGATATTTCCCACCCATGGTCTTTCGACGGTCGATCTGACCCACGCAGCGGATCACGCCCTGTACGAGGCGAAGCGCAGGGGGCGGAACCAGACGGTGATCGCCCACCGAACGGAACTGGACGGTTTGATGCCCGCCCAAGGGGCGGAAAATGGTCCCTCCGCGTGCGAAGAGGAGGCAGAAAATCCCGGAACACGGGACGACCGCCCCGTTCTGGATCTGTCGACGAAACCGTGGAACTCCTAGGCGGACGCCCCTCCCGGCCCCGCGCTTCTGCCGCCCCGCGGGGAGAGGGCTGCCGCCCACAGCAACGCCCCGAGAAATACCGCCGCAACCGCATACTGCCCCGGGGTCAGCCCGTGGTATCTCGCATCGCTCAACCGCAGGAAGTCGAGGAAGAACCTCACCGGAAGATACAGGAGCAGGAAGGCGGCGACGAAGAAGCCGTCCCGATGCGGCTTCCGGTCCAGCAGGAGAAAGACGGGCACGATCACCAACAGCGTGTAGAGGAATTCATACCAGCCCAGATCGTGGAACCCGAGGTTCCGCAACTCCGCCGCGGGCGGAAGCTCTGCAAATCTGCCGGCTCCCTGGTACGCGGATGCGATGTAGGCCTGCGCTTGGGCGGAATTCAGGCTGACGGCCAGCGGGAACGAGGTCAGGACCCCGGGATGGTCGTGCGCGACCGTGCAGCCGAGGCGGCCGATCGCCCAGGCGAAGGGAAAGGCGTAGGCGATGGCGTCGAGGTACTGGAGGCGCCGTGCGGCGCCGGTTTCCCTTCGTATGAACCGGAAAAAGAGCCACAGACCGAGCACCCCTCCCAGGATCCCGCCGAAGGAACTGATGTTCTCCCATACTCTCAGGAGAATGACCGGATCCTTCCAGGCCTCGCGCGGGAAATATGCGATCACCGAGTACAGGTGCGCGACCAGGAATCCGGTGCAGAACACGTAGACCAGCAGGTCCTCGCACAATTCCGCGTCGAGGCCCTTCCTGCGGCATCGGCCCACCACCAACTTCCACCCGGTGATGACCGAGGCGGCGACCAGCACACCGAAAGCATGGATGGTGACCGGGCCGAAGAGGTGAAACTGGGGCTGGGGAAAGTACGGGACCATGGGTTCTTCGCATTCTACTCCACCCGGGAAATTTCAGGAATGGGATCCCCGTCGAAACCATGACAGGGGCAACGGCATGCCGGACCGAAATTCCCGTTTCATAAAGGCAAGTTTCACGCGTTCAGGGGTGGAACGATCCTTGCAAATTTCCCCTGCGGTGCGAACGTATAGCCGTCCTGTGCCCATCGGGATCCCGGTCCCCTTTTTTAAGGAAAGGAGATCATCATGACCCAACTCCGGCGGATCGTGAGAATGGTATTCACCCCGGTGACTCTCCTGGTGGTGCCCCACGCGCGCACGAAGACCTGGAGCCTCCGGGTTCCGGTGGTCGGCATCTTCTTCTTCTTCCTGATGTTCCTTGTGGGCACCGCCGTGGTCGCTTCCCTCTCCGTGCGCACCGTCGAGTATCACAGCATGAAGGAACAGCTGCAATTCATCACCTCGCATTACCGGGAAATGCAGTCGACGATGTCCTCCCTGAAGAAAGCGGAGGCGGAACTCAGGCACCTGTTCGGGTTGAAGACCAGGAAAGAGGTCCTGCTGGCGGCCGACTTCACGGACTCCGGTTCGCTCGACATGGACGCGTTGACGGCCCAGATCCACGCGGCGATGGAATCCGCCTCCGAAATAAAGGTATTCCTCGCCGAGCAGAAGGATATCTTCCTGGCAACCCCGCTCGGCTGGCCGACGGACGGGGCGGTATCGTCCGGCTACGGGTCCCGGAAGCACCCGGTGACCGGGGCCCCGGGATTCCACTCGGGAGTGGATATTTCCGTACCCCACGGATCGCCCGTGAGGTCCACGGCGGACGGGATCATCAGTTACTCGGGATGGACGGCAAGGAGCGGACACACGGTGGTCGTCGAGCACGGACACGGGTTCCGGACGGCGTACGCACACAACCGGAAGAACCTCGTCAAGGTCGGGCAACGGGTGCGGCGGAACGAATCGATCGCGGTTTCCGGGTCCACGGGTAACTCCACGGGGCCGCACGTACATTACGAGATATGGAAACACGGCCGCCACGTGAACCCGTGGGACTTTATCTCGAGGGGGTGATAATGCTGGGGAGCCCGTCCAAGAAGCTGGAAACGATCGTGGGAAAGGATTCCGAGTTCCGCGGGGAGATTTCCGTCGCCGGCACGGTACGGATCGACGGAACCCTCGAAGGGAACGTTCGCGCCGACTGGGTCGTGGTCGGCGAGACCGGAAGGATCAAGGGGAATATACGTTCGAGGGGGACGGTCGCGGGAGGGAGCATCGAGGGAAACGTCGATGCGTCGGAGGTCACCGAACTGAAGCCCGGATCGAACGTTTGCGGTGAAATCCGGACCTCCAAACTCATCGTTTCGGAGGGTGCGATATTCGACGGCACTTCCAGAATGAGCGGGAAGGAACGGGAAGAGGGCCAGAGCGGGGATATCGTCTTCATCAATAAGCCCTCTCAGCCTTAGGAAGAAACGACCCTTCCCTCACCAGCTTCTCGAGGGCCGCAAGATTTCCCCGCGCGACCCGAAATCCCGAATCCAGCCGGAGCGTCTCCCGATACGAGCGGGCGGCTTCCCCCGGCCTCCCCGCCAGCTGATATGCGTATCCCAGGTTGTTGTGCGCGCGCGGCTTTCCCGGCGAGAGACGCACCGTTTCCTCCCAAAGGGCCACCTCGCTCCTGTACGCGCGGTTCCGGTCGACCGTGAACCCCGCCAGGAGGACCACCACCGCCATCGCCGCCGCCGGAATCCATCGTCCCGCCGGGAATCGCATCGTCCGGAGCCGTTCCGCCCCGAAACCCGCGGACAGGAAGATCCCGATCGACGCCAGGTACAGGTGGCGTTCGTTGGCGATGTCCAGTCGGGGGATGACGGAATTCGCCGGGAGCATCTGCAGGAAGAACCACAGGAGCCCGAACCCGAGGACGGGCGATTTCCGAAGGGCGGCCCAACCCAGTGCAACCAGCGAAAAGAGCAGCACCGCTTCGGCCGCGAGGGCCGGGGTCCACGCCTCGAGGACGGGAAGTTCCGGGTCGATGTTCAGGCGGTGCACCATCACCATCCGCGAAAGCAGGTAGGCGACCCCGTGCACCTGGCTCAGCAGGTTCTGCCCGATGGCCCGGGACGCCAACCCGTACCCCACCATGTCCCGGTACGCGGGATGCAGCAGAACGGCGGCGGCGGCGCAGGAAAGGATCCCCCAGTGCGCCGCCTGCCGGCGTGCGATCGCTCTCCATCCGGAACGGAACCCGCCGAAGGAGGCCTCCCACAACAGGAGCGCCGCGGGAAGCGTCAGGGCGACCTCCTTGGTCAGCGCGGCGACCAGGAACAGCGCGGGGGACGCCGCGTAAAGGAGGAGCCGATTGCGGGAATCGACGCCCCGGAGGTAGGTCAGCAGGCTGCCCAGGTAGAAAAAGGACATGAGCGACATCGAGCGTCCGCTGATATAGGCCACCGCCTCCGTCTGCACGGGATGTACTGCGAACAGCAGGGCCGTGAACCACGGGCCGATGGAGGAGAAAACGTTTTCCTCCCTTCCCTTTCCTGCAAACACCCGTCGGGACAGGTGGTACACCAAGATCGCGTTCGCGGCGTGGATCGCCACGTTGAACAGGTGGAAACCGAACGGTCCCGGCCCGAACTTCCAGTTGAACGCGTAGGTAAGCTTCAGGAACGGCCGGATGCCGCGCGGAGCGTCGGCAAGCCACGCCGATAGGGAATGGACGGACGGGTTGTTCACTATCACGTTGAAGTCGTCGAACTGGAAGGAGCCGTGCAGGGAGTTGAGGTACCCGAGGAGCACTCCGCCCCCGATCGCCAGGGGAGGGAACCAGTCCCCCGGTTTCACGGGGTTCCGCCTGCGTTCGATTTCCCCGCATGCGAAAAAGCGCGGTCCATCATGTCGACGGCGTCCCACCACCGGTTCGGGGCGTTCAGGAGGACCAGCAGCACCCGGGTCCCTCCACGCCGCGCGTAAGCGACCAGGCACGGTCCCGCATCCCGGGTGTACCCGGTTTTCACGCCGACCGCCCCCCGGTACCTCCCCACCATCTCGTTCCGGTTTTCGAGCGGGAAGGAGCGGCTTCCATCCGCCGTGCGGACGTTCAGATGGACGGTGGCGGCCAGTGCCGCGAACCGGACGTCCTCCATCGCCTTCTCCGCGAGGAGCGCCATATCCCGCGCCGTCGAGTAGAGGCGCGGGTGGTGGTGTCCGGTGGCGTTGGCGAAGTGCGTGTTCACCATTCCGAGGGCGGCGGCCCGGTCGTTCATCCTGCGAACGAACCGCTCCTCGGTCCCATGCAGGTGAACCGCCAGAGCGTGGGCCGCGTCGTTGGCGGACCCCAGCAGCGTCGCCGCCAGCAGATCCGATACGCGCATCCGGTCCCCGGGCTTCAATCCGAGACGGGTCCCGGTCTCACGCGCGGCGGCGTCTCCGACCGTGGCCGTTTCCTCCAGGCGGCCTTCTTCGAGCACGAGCAGCGCGGTCATCATTTTGGCGAGGCTTGCCACCGGAAGCCGGCGGTCCGGCCGATGCTCCCAGACCGTTCTCCCGTCGATCCGCACCATGTAAGCCGCCGCCACCGCGGGAAACGGGTCTGCCTCGACCGCAGTCGCAGGGGCGACCGGAAACGGGGCGGCCAGGATCCCGCAGAAGAGCAGCACCGCCGGTGCGACCCCCCTCACTCGTTCCCCCCGCCCTGCCGGACCGTAATCGGGCCTTTACCAGCCGAAGAGGCCCTTGATCTTCTTCGCCGGGTCCAGAACCTGGTCGATGGCGCTTTTCTCCCGGGGCTGTGCGGAGTAGGACCGCCCGGTTTCCGCCGGTTTGGGTTTTTCCGGGGGCGGCGGGGGAGGCGCCGCCTGCGTCCGCTCCTTCATCATTTTCTGGATGTCCATATCCCCCATGGAGGGCATTTCGAACTTCGTGTACCCGTCCGGAATCTCGAACACACGGGGATTCTGTTTTGCGATCTTGAGGTTTTTCAGCTCCATCCGGAAGACCTTCTTGCCGGAACGGTCGTTCTTGTCCTCGGTTTCCATCCGCATCGGGATGTTTTCCTTCGTCAGCCAGAGGGTGCCGTTGTAGTTGGATTTGTCGGGGCAGACAATCTCCATCCTGGTTTTCCGGGTCTTAACCCCGTTGACCACTTCCTCCCCGCCCTCGGACTGCCGTATATCGCAGTCCCTGTAATCCCCTGCCCTTTTCTTCTCTTCCCCGAACTTGTGTTCCATGTACATCTTTTCCTTGGCCATCACCGTCCACACGAGTTTCTTGTCCTGGCGCATGATGACGACCACCGGTTCGCCCGCGTTCCACTCCGACCGTTCCTTGCCCGGGGAATAGAAAACCTTTCCGTCCATGGTTTCCCCGTCCCCGCTCATGGACCGGTCGGCGGAATAGTCCACGGTGGCCGGCGAAAACCCCGCGGCGAACGCCGCGCCGGCAAACAGCAGGACCGTTGCAAGACCGAGGCCCGTCACTGCAGCCTTGTTCCAGGACCCGTCCTTCATGGCACCTCTCCCTCCCACGGAAGTATTCGGCGGCCGATCACGGCTTTCTTGACCAGATTATATCACCACGACGACTTTCCCCATGACGCCACGGGCGGCCATCCGCGCCATCGCGGATGCGGCTTCCCCCAAAGGGACCCGCTCGCTGATGAACGGGGTCACCATCCCGGCGGCGAACCACCCCTGCAACCGTTCCACGTTTTCCCGGTGGGCGTCCGTATCCCGGCGGACCGCATCCCCCCAATAGACTCCTGCGAGTGTGCGCTCCTTGAGAAGAAGGTGGTTGACCGGAACCTTCGGAATCCCCCCGGAGGCGAAGCCGACCACGAGCAGGCGTCCCCTCCAGGCGGTCGCGCGAAGCGCAGTCTCCGTCAGGGGTCCCCCCACCGGATCGAAGACGAGGTCCACGCCCGAACCCGCGGTCATCTCCCCGATCCGTTCCCGGAGGTTCTCGGAAACGTAATCGACGGTCTCGTCCGCCCCGCGCAGTCTGCACAACGCCAGTTTTTCCTTGGTGGATGCGGCTGCGATGACCCGGGCCCCCAGGACCTTGCCGATCTCCACGGCGGCGAGACCGACGCCGCCCGCGGCCCCCAGCACAAGCAACGTTTCTCCGGCTGCGAGGCGACCGCGATCCTTGAGGGCGTGGAGCGCGGTTCCGTACGTGAACAGGAACGATGCCCCCTGCTCGAATTCCATGGAATCCGGCATCTTGTTCAGCCGGTCCGCGTCCACCACGCAATTCTCGGCAAGCCCGCCCCACCCCGCCACCGCCATGACCCGGTCTCCCGGACGGAATTGCCGCACCCCGGTTCCCGTCTCCGAGATCACGCCTGCGAATTCGACGCCCGGGCTGAAGGGAAGGAGCGGTTTCACCTGGTAGAGTCCCTGCGCCATCAGCACATCCGGGAAATTGATCGAACAGGCCTTGACGTCCAGAAGGGCCTGCATGGGACCGGGCCTCGGGACCGGCACCTCCCGCACCGACAGCGCATCCGGAGGCCCGAAGGAGGTGCACAGCAGCGCTTTCACGGTTTTTTCACCTCCCGGGCCGAACGGGAATAGAATACATGTGGAGGGAAGAATGTACGGCAAGATTCTGGTTCCCGTGGACGGAAGCGAAACTTCCAGGCGCGGACTGTGGGAAGCGATCCGGCTTGCGCAGGATCAGCGCGCCGACCTGCGGTGCATCCATGTGATCGACGAGCATATCCTGTTCGAAGCCCCCTTCGCATATCCCGTTCTCATCGAAAAGATGCGGGAAACCGGAGGGACGATCCTCGGCGAAGCGTCGGATCAGGCCCGGAACGCGGGGATCGCGGTGGAGTCCGTCCTTCGGGAAAGCGGCGGACGCCGGGTTTCAAAGGCGATTCTGGAGGAAGCCGCATCGTGGCCAGCGGACCTGATCGTCATGGGGACCCACGGCCGCAGGGGCCTAAGCCATCTAACGCTCGGGAGCGACGCGGAGCGGGTCGTGCGCGAAAGCCCGGTCCCGGTCCTGCTGGTGCGCGCTTCCTAGCGTCATCGGATAATGCGACACGCCGCGATCGCCGCCCAGAAAACGCTCGGCCGCAAGACCGTGATCGTGCTGCCGGTGCTCTATCCCCGTGAACTGCTCACCGCGATGGAAGTCCACGCGGTGGAGCTTTGGGGTCCTCCCGGCCCCCCGCGGGGGCCGGACGCGGGGCGCATTCAGCCGTACGCCTGCGCCGTGGTCCGGAATGCGCTTGCCTTCCTCGCATCGGGCGACGCGCAGGAAGCGGACGCGATCCTGTTTCCGCACACCTGCGACTCCATCCAGGGTCTGGCCACGCTGGCACCGGATTTCGGCGGGTGGGGGAAGACGGTCCTGCGCTACCATCACCATCGGGGGGAGGATCGTCCCGTTGCCCGCAGGTTTGTCCGCGCCGAACTCCGCAGCCTGGCCTGCGATCTCGAGCGACTGACGGGCCGCCCGCTTTCGGTCCCACGCCTGGGTTCCGCGATGGCGCTCCACGGGGAGATCGACCGGCTCCGGGGACTGCTGCTGACGCGGCGCGCCCTCCTTCCTCATTCCGACCGCGACCTGTACCGCCTCCTTCGCCGTGGCGAGTTCCTTTGGCCCGAGGAGCACCTGGCGGAGCTCGAGGTCGCCGCGGCCGCCATGACCCCGGTTCCGGTCCAGGGAGGCATCCCGCTGATGGTTTCCGGGTACGTCCCCGAACCCATGGATTTTTTCGATCACCTTTCGTCGGCCGGCGCGTTCGTGGCCGCGGACGACTACGCCGCCGTCGGCCGCCGGATCCCGCCCGAAGTTTCGCCGGTGGTCCGGGATCCGTTCGAAGCCCTTGCGGCCCGTCCCTTCGCCCTGCCCCCGTGTCCGACCCGCACGACCGATCCGGAGCGGCGGATGGATCACCTCGTGGGCCTGTACCTGCGATCCGGAGCCGCGGGGCTCCTCCTGCACGTGCCGAAGTTCTGCGAGCCGGAGTCGTTCGACGTTCCCGCGATTTTCCGCCGTTTCGCCGGTATCAATGCCCCGGTGCTCCTTCTCGAGAGCGAGCTGGAATCGGGGCTTTCCGCCCAGGCGGTCACGCGACTGCAGGCCTTCGTGGAACTCGTGAAAACGAAGAGAGGCGCCCGCCCGTGATTTCGCGGCGGTTACGGTACGAGGCCGCGTCCCGGGCCGCCGGGCCCCTGCTGGCGGCGATGGACCGGTGGCGCCGCTTGACGGCGCGCCGCACGGGGGTGCGGACGGGAACTCCCTTCGGTCCCCCGCTGGAATCCACGCGCAAGCTGAGGGAACTGACGGCCCGGCACTACCTTGCGGGCCGCTACGCCGACGGCGCGGTCCCCGTGGCCTGGGTCACCTCCGGATTTCCGGTGGAGGCGCTCCGGGTGCTCGGGTACCACACGGTGTATCCGGAGAACCACGGAGCGATCTGTTCCGTCAAGCGCCTGGTCCCGGGGCTTTCCGAGGCGGTGGAGCGCCAGGGGTACTCCCGCGACCTGTGCGGGTACGCCCGCGCCGACCTGGGCAGCCTGGTCACGGGCAGGACTCCCGCGGGCCGGTTGCCCAAACCCGATCTCCTGCGCTGCTGCACCAACATATGCCAGACCGTCCTGTACTGGTACCGGGTGCTTGCGGGCCATTTCCGCGTGCCGCTGGTGGTCGTCGACGTCCCGTTCGTCTACGGGGAAGCCAGGCCGCACCACCTGGCATACGTCGCAGATCAACTGCTCGAGGTGCAGGAGACCGCCGCCCGGCTCGCCGGCCGCAGGATGGACCCTGCCGCCATGATGGATACGTTGCGCCTCTCCCTGGAGGGATCGCGCCTGTGGAACGAATGCCTGGGCACGGCCCGGGCCAGGCCGTCTCCCTGGACCGGTTTCGACGCCTTCTTCCATCTCGCGCCGATCGTCGCCATGCGCGGCACCAGAAAGTGCAACGCGTATTACCGGATGCTTCGGGACGAGCTGACGGACCGCGTGGCGCGCGGGGTGGGCGGGATCGCGGAGGAGCGCGTCCGGCTGCTCTGGGACAACCTGCCCATCTGGTTCGCCTTGCGCCACCTCTCCACCCTCCTCGCCGTGAAAGGGTTCAACATCGTGTGCGCCACCTACACCAGCGCCTGGTCCGAGGCGGGAATGCGCATCGACCCGGAGGATCCCGCGGGGTCGCAGGCGCGGGCCTACCTCCACGTGATCCTGAACCGCGACCTTCCCTACAGGCTGGCGCTCATGAAGCGGTTGTGCGCGGAATACGGGGTCTCGGGGGCGATCCTCCACAGCGACCGGTCGTGCAAGCCGTACTCGATCGGGCAGATCGACCTGAAGGGGCGCCTGCAATCCGAGGCCGGCGTGCGGACATTGCTGCTGGAGGCGGACCACGCGGATCCGCGGGCCTGGTCCGAACGGCAGGCGGACAACCGCCTGCACGCCTTCATGGAATGCTTCGAATGAATCCCCCCCCTGTCGCGGCGGAGGTCGGTACCGCCGCCGCGAGGAAACTTCCCCGATCGTTCTACGACCGCGACACTCTCCTGGTCGCCCGGGACCTGCTCGGGAAATGGCTCGTCCACGGGACCGGCGAGGCGCAGCGCATCGGCAGGATCGTGGAAGTGGAAGCGTATGTGGGCCCGAACGATCTCGCCTCCCACTCCTCGAAGGGGCTGACTCCGAGAACGCGCGTCATGTTCGGACCGCCGGGCCACGCCTACGTGTACCTCGTGTATGGAATGCACTGCTGCATGAACGTCGTTACCGATCGGGACGGGCACGCGTCGGCGGTGCTGCTGCGGGCCGTCGAGCCGGTGATGAACATCGACGGTCCGACCCGGGGCCCGGGGCGTCTGTGCAAATCCATGCGGATCGACCGGCGGTTGAACGCGCACGATCTGACCAGCGACGACTTCTACATCGCCCGTCCGCCCCGATGCGCCCCGGTATCGATCGTGAAAAGGCCGCGGGTCGGAGTGGACTACGCCGGCCCGTGGGCGCGGAGGCTTCTGCGGTTCTATATACGCGGAAACCCGTACGTTTCCAGGCCCTAGCCGGCATGCGGGGCGATCCCGGAGGGAATTTCATGGGAGACGAAAGCCGTACGATGACCGCGGGCGGCCACCGCCTCGAGTACCGGTGGTTCGGCCCCGGGCCTTCGGTCGCGCCTACGCTGGTCTTCCTGCACGACGGGATCGGGTGCGCCGCCACGTGGCGCGACTTCCCCTCCGCCCTCGCCGCAGCGCTCGGGTTCGGCGCGCTCGTCTACACCCGCGCCGGGTACGGAGGCTCCGGGCCGGTTCCGCTTCCGAGGCCGCAAAACTACCTGCAGAAAGAGGGGGAGTCCACCCTGCCCGACGTTCTGGATGCCGCAGGGGTCCGGCAGGCGTTCCTCGTGGGGCACAGCGACGGGGGGTCCATCGCGCTCCTGCACGCTTCGACCCCGCGTGCCGCGCCGCGCGTGCGCGGCCTTCTCCTGGAGGCGCCGCACGTCTTCGTCGAGGAAATCACGGTCGAGGGCATCGATCGGGTGCGGGAGGAGTACCTCCGCGGCGACCTGCGGAAGAAACTCGCCCGTTACCACCACGGCAACGTGGACCGCGCCTTCTGGGGGTGGTGCCGTGCCTGGCTCGATCCCGGGTTCCGCTCCTGGAATATCGAGGACCGCCTGCCCGCCGTAACGGTCCCGACCCTGGTGATCCAGGGGACCGACGATCCTTTCGGAACCGTGCGCCAGGTCGAGGCGATCGAGCGCGGTTCCGGAGGGCCGGTTGAACGCCTGATGCTGGACGGGTGCGGTCATGCGCCGCATCGGGAACGGCGCGAACGGACGCTGGCCGCGATGGAGGAGTTCGCCCGCGGACTTCTTGAACCGTAACCCCCGCGTCAGAGCAGTTCGCGCACCTTTTTCAGAAGGGAGATGTTCTGCGTGTGCCCGGTCATGGAGGCGACCACCCTGGCCTGCAGGCGCCGGCCCAGCAGATACAGGTCCCCGCAGGCGTCCAGGATCTTGTGACGCACCGGTTCGTCCGGAAAGCGGAGCGCGTCGTTGATCGGCCCCTCCTCGCCGAAGAGAATGAAATTGTCGAATCGCCCGCCCAGCGCCAGCCCCTGTCGCTGGAGGGCCCCGATATCCCGCGCGAACCCGAAGGTCCTTGCAGGGGCGATCTCCTTCCGGTACACCGAGGGGTCGTCCATGCGGAAGACGAAGCGCTGCCTGCCCACCGGCGGCGGGTACTCGAGCGTGTAATCGATTTCGAAGCCGTCGCACGGCTCCAGCCGGATCGACGCCTTTCCGGAATCGACCTGGATGGGCTCCTTCACCGCGATCTGATGCCAGTCCCCCTTCTGGTTCACAAGGCCGACTTCCTCGAAAAGGTTGCAGAAATCCAGGGACGACCCGTCCAGCACGGGAACCTCGCCGTTGCACTTGATGAGGAGGTTGCTGATGCCGTAGGCGTTCAGCGCGGAAAGGACGTGCTCTATGGTCGCCACATGGGTGCTGCCGACGTGGATCGTGGTGGCATACCCCGTCGACCCGACGTAATCGATGTGCGCCGGAACCGCACGGTTGTCGGATACCCCCACGAAATGGATTCCCGAGCCGGGACCGAGCGGCTCCAGGATCAGTCCGCTCTTCTTCCCGGAGTGCAACCCCTGCCCGTACATCACACCGCCTCGTGCCAGCGTCCGTTGCGGCATCAGGGAGCCGGGCAGGGTCTGCCTCTCGAACACCACGGATTTCAGTTCGGGGACGTCTTCCGTCGCGCGGAGTTCGGCGTTTCCCGCCGCTCCTCCCGGGGACGCCCCCCGGGAATCCTCCGGGAGACCCAGGGCCCGCCGGATCGCGCCCAGCACGACCTCTACCTCCAGCGGCTTTTCGATGAAATCCGACGCGCCGACCTTCGTGGCCCGGATCGCCGTGGTGATCGTCGCGTGACCGCTCATCATGACCACGGGGATCTCCGGCCGCAGTTCCTTGATGTGCCGAAGCGTCTCTATGCCGTCCATTCCCGGCATCCAGATATCGAGGAGCACGAGGGACGGGCCGGTCGCCCGGAGCTGGAGGAGGGCCTCTGCGCCGTCCTTTGCCAGCGCGCAGGAATACCCTTCGTCGGTGAGGACCCCCTCCAGCGATTGCCGGATGTTCGCCTCGTCGTCGACGATCAGTATCGGCCCGAGCTTTGACATGGAAATATCCCCCGGCATGCGTTTCGTTCAGGATACAACGAAAATGTTAGGATAAGGCATGGATCGAAACGAAGCGTCGGCGGGATCCATCCGGATCCTCGTCAGTTCCTGCCTTCTCGGTGAAAAGGTCCGGTACGACGGCGGACACAAGCGGGACTCCTTCCTCGTGGAGACCCTGGGGCGGTTCGTCGCCTACGTTCCGGTGTGTCCGGAGGTGGAGTGCGGCCTGCCGGTCCCGAGGGAATCGATGCGGCTCGTGGGAGCCCAGGACGATCCCCGTCTGGTCTCCCGGAATTCCGGCACGGATTACACCGGAAAAATGCAGGGCTGGATCCCGGGAAAGCTGCGGGACCTCGAGGGGCAGGATCTCTGCGGATACATCTGCAAGAAGGATTCGCCGAGTTCGGGGATGGAACGCGTCAAGGTCTACGGGGACGGCGGGATCCCCGCGAAGGTCGGTGCAGGCATGTTCACGAAGGCGTTCATGGAGCATTTCCCGCTGATCCCCGTGGAGGAAGAGGGCCGGCTGCAGGATCCCGTTCTGCGGGAGATGTTCATCGAGCGCGTGTTCACCCTGCGGCGGCTGCGCGACACGATCCGCAAGGGCAAGTCGCGGGGGAACCTCGTGTCGTTCCACACCGACCACAAGCTTCTGATCCTCACCCACGGGAGGGCCCGGTACACCGAGATGGGGAACCTGGTGGCCCGGGCCAAGGAGCATTCCCCGGACGACCTCTACCGCCGGTACCTGCACCTTCTCATGGGGGCGCTGGCGCAACGCCCCACGCCCGCCAAATGCGCGGACGTCCTGACGCACATGATGGGGCACCTCAAAGGTTTCCTGTCCCCGGACGAAAAGCGGGAACTGCTGGAGGTGATCGGCAGCTACCGGAATCGCCTGATCCCGCTGGTCGTTCCCGTAACGCTGGTCCGCCATTACGTCCGGAAGTACGACGTCGCCTACCTGGACCGGCAGGTGTTCCTCAGCCCGCACCCGGTCGAACTGATGCTCCGGAACCACGTGTAGAATACGTGATACTCGAAAGCCTCCAGTCCCGATGCCTCCTCCCCGTATCCATCACGGAGGCATGGGATTTCTTCTCCGATCCGCGGAACCTGCGCCGGATCACTCCCCCGTCCCTGGGCATCCGGATCACGTCCGACCTGCCGCCCCGTATGCATCCGGGGATGCTGGTGACCTACACGATCACCCCTGTGTTCGCCATCCCGGTCCGCTGGGTCACCGAAATCACCCATGTGCGGGAACCGTCGCTGTTCGTCGACGAGCAGCGCTTCGGTCCGTACCGGTTCTGGCATCATCAGCACCACTTCCGTGAGGCCGACGGGGGGACCCTGGTGGAGGACATGGTCCATTACGCCCTCCCCTTCGGCCCCGCCGGGAGAATCCTCGGCGGCCCTTTCGTCCGTCGCCAGCTTTCCGGGATCTTCGCCTTCCGCACGCGATTTCTCGAAGAGACGTTCGCGGCATCGCATCCCGGGCCGCCGCGCGGAAAGGACGGAAAATGAGCGCCGCTCAGCCGCCCCGCTTGCCGGACTCCCCGGACGGGTCGCCCGCGAGCGGGCCCGTCCGCCCTCTCCGCCGGCGCATCGCGAAGGCCGCCTGGAACCGGTCCATATAAACGTACACGACGGGGGTCAGGTACAGGGTGATCAGTTGGGAAACCAGCAGGCCGCCCACGACGGAAATCCCCATGGCGCTGCGCGATTCCCCTCCCGCTCCGAACCCTATGGCGATCGGGAGCGTGGCCATCAGGGCCGACATCGTGGTCATCATGATGGGGCGGAACCGGATGAGGCACCCTTCCCGGATCGCCTCGGCGGCACCTTTCCCCTCCTCCCGCTCGGCGTCCAGCGCGAAATCGATCATCATGATGGCGTTCTTCTTCACGATTCCGATCAGCATGATGATCCCGACGAAGGCGTAGAGATTCAGGTCCTTCTGGAAAAGAAGGAGCGCCAGGAGGGCGCCCAGTCCGGCGGACGGAAGGCCGGACAGGATGGTCAGAGGGTGAACGAAGCTTTCGTAGAGGATCCCCAGGACGAGGTAGATGACCAGGATCGCCATCAGCAGCAGGATCCCCAATCCTTTGAGGGAGGCCTGGAACGCCTGGGCGGTCCCCTGGAAACTGGTGGTGATGGATGCCGGAAGCGTGCTCCGCGCCGCCTTTTCCACCTCGCCCACCGCATCGCCCAGGGCCACGCCCGGCCGGAGGTTGAACGAGAGGGTGACCGACGGGAGCTGGCCCAGGTGGTTCACGAGGAGAGGCCCCATGCCGGGAGAAAGGCTGGCCACGGCGGATAAAGGCACCAGCGCCCCGCCGGAGGACCGGATGTAGAGCCGGGAGAGCGCGGCGGGGTCGGACTGGAATTCCGGCAGAAGCTCCAGGATGACCTTGTAGGTGTTGTTGGGGGCGAAGATGGTCGAGACCTGGCGGGCCCCGTAGGCGCTGAAGAGCGCGCTTTCGATCTGCTCCGCGGTCACTCCCATGACGCGGGCCCTGTCCCGGTCGATGTCGACGTTTACCTGCGGGTTCGCGATCTGGAGGTCGCTCGTGACGTCCTGCAGCCCGGCGAGAGATCGCAGCCGCCCTTCGAGGACCGGCGCCATCCGGTACAGCTCTCCGGTGTCCGGGCTCTGCAGCGTAAGCTGGTACTGGCTTTTGGTGAGTTGCCCGCCGATGCGGATCGGGGGAAGGTTCTGTAGGAACGCCCGGATCCCCGGAACCTCCGCCAGCTTCGGGCGAAGTCCCTGGATGACCTCGTCCGCGCTCAAGGGCCGTTCCGACCGCGGTTTCAGCCGGGTGAAGATGCGCCCCGAATTTCCCGCCACGTTCGGGCCGCTGGCGCCGACGCTCGACATCAGCGACTCCACGTTGGGATCCATGCCGATGACGTCGGCGACCGCCATCTGGTGCTCCTTCATCGCGTCGAAGGAGATCCCCTGCGCCGCCTCCGTGAAGGTGAAGATCATCCCCGTATCCTCGTTGGGAAGGAACCCCTTGGGGATGTAAGCGAACAGGTACGCGGTCGCCGCGAGGAGGACCGCGGAGACTGCGATCGTGGTCCTCGGCCACCGCAGAACGCGCGACAGGCTCCCGTCGTAGGCGGTGAGCATGGAACCGAAGACCCGCTCCGAGGCGGCGTAGAGGCGGCCGTGCCGCTGCGCGTCCGGAGCCCGCAGGAACCGGCTGCACAGCATCGGGGTCAGGGTGAGGGAAACCACCCCGGAGATGAGGATCGCCGCGATGATCGTGGCGGCGAATTCGTGGAGGAGCCTGCCGACCACCCCGCCCATGAAGAAGACGGGAATGAACACCGCGGCCAGCGACAGGGTCATCGACAGGATCGTGAAGCCGATCTCGCGCGAACCGTCGAAGGACGCCTGGCGCGGATCCTTGCCCATTTCCAGATGCCGGACGATGTTTTCGAGCATGACGATGGCGTCGTCGACCACGAACCCGACCGACAGGGTCAGGGCCATCAGGGAAAGGTTGTCCAGGCTGTACCCCAGCAGGTACATCACGGCGAACGTCCCGACAAGCGACATCGGCAGCGCCAAGCTGGGAATCAAGGTCGCGGAAAGGTTTCGAAGGAACAGGAAGATCACGAGGACGACGAGGCAGATGGCAACGAACAGGGTGAACTTGACATCGTGTACCGATTCGCGGATCGACACGGAGCGGTCGTAGAGGATCGCGAGGCTGATCGAAGCGGGCATCTGGGAGCGGAACGTGGGCAGGAGCGTGCGGATGGCGTCCACCACCTCCACGGTGTTGGTGCCCGGCTGCTTCTGGATGGCGAGGACGATCGCCCGGGTCCGGTTGTACCAGCTGGCGATCTTGTCGTTCTCGACGCCGTCCACGACGGCGCCGACATCGCGGATCCGGACCGGGGCCCCGTTGCGGTAGGCGACCACCAGCGGATCGTAGGCCGAAGCGTTCGTGAGCTGGCCGCTGGTCTCGAGCGTGAACGCCTGGTGGGGACCGTACAGGATGCCCGTCGGAAGGTTGACGTTCCCCTGGGATACGGCCTGTCCCACCTCGTCGATCCCGATTCCCCGGGACGCCAGCGCATCCGGATCGACCCGGATGCGAACCGCGTACTTCTGGGACCCGAAGATCAGGACCTGGGCGACGCCGCTGACGGTGGAAACCCGCTGGGCGATGAAGGTGTCCGCGTATTCGTTCACGGTCGAAAGCGGGAGGGTCGGGGAGTACAGCGCGAGATACAGGACGGGCTGGTCCGCCGGGTTGACCTTCTGGTAGGAGGGCGGGGTCGGCATGTCCCTCGGCAGCAGGGAGGCCGCCTTGGTGATCGCCGCCTGCACGTCCTGCGCGGCCGCGTCGATGTTCCGGTCCAGCGTGAACGTGAGCGTGATCTGGGTCAGGCCCAGGCCGCTGCTGGACACCATGGAGTCCAGCCCGGCGATCGTCGTGAACTGCCGTTCCAGGGGGGTTGCCACGGAGGACGCCATCGTTTCCGGGCTTGCCCCCGGGAGGTTCGCGGTGACCAGGATCGTCGGGAAGTCCACGTTCGGCAGGTCGCTGACCGGAAGGCGCTGGTAGGCCAGGGTGCCGAACAGGAGGACGGCGCCCATCACCAAGGTCGTCATGATGGGCCGCTTGATGAAAAGCTCGGGGATGTTCATCGACGCGCCGGACTACCCTCCGGTCCCCTGCTTCGCCTCCACCCTTGTCCCGGGGACGAGGCGGAGCTGGCCGTCCGTCACGACCTTTTCACCGGCCTGCAGGCCGTTTTCGATGATCGTGCCGCCGTCGAAGGTGTCCCCGGTAGCGACGGGTCGCGCTTCCACCGTGAGGTCCGGCTTCGCAACGAACACGTATTGCCCCTGCTGGCCGGTCTGGACCGCCTGGGCCGGGACGACGACCGCGCCGGTCCTCCGGGTCAGCGTCAGCACCACGTTGGCGAACTGGCCCGGCCAAAGCCGCCTGTCCGCGTTGGAAAACGTCCCTTTGAGCTGGATCGTGCCGGTAGCCGGATCCACGGCGTTCGCGATGAAGGACAGCGAACCGGAGGACGGTTCCGCCCTGCCGTCCTGCGGAACGGCCTCGACCTTCAGCGCATGGGATGCGTGGTATTTCCGGATGTCGGAAAGATGCCGTTCGGGGACGGAAAAGGAGACGCGGATGGGAGCGACCTGGTGGATCGTCACCAGCGCGGCGTCGTTCGCCTTGACGACGTTCCCTCGCTGGACCAGGAGGCTTCCGGTCCGGCCGTCGATGGGGGACCGGATGAAGCAGTAGGAAAGCGTCACCTGCGCGTTTTCGACGGCCGCGGCATCCGCTTCGACGACGGCCTCCAGCGCCGCCGCCGAAGAAACCAACTGGTCGTACTGCTGCCTTGGCACCAGGTCCCTTTCCATCAGGGTGGCGTACCGGGATACCTCCTTTTCGGCGTTCTCCTTCAGCGCGAGGTCTTTGGCGAGCGTGGCCTGCGCCAGTTTGAGCGCCGCCTCGTACGGGGCCGGGTCGATCTCGAAGAGGGGTTCCCCCTTGCGCACATCCTGCCCTTCCGCGAAGTGGACCTCCCGGACCTGGCCGGACACCATCGTCCGGATGGAAACGGTGGAATACGCCTCCACCGTCCCGATGGCCCGTACCTGGACGGGAATGTCCTTGCGTACCGCGGTCCCCAGCAACACGGGAACGGGCTTCTCCGCCTCCCGGGAGGCGGACCCTCCTCCGGAAGAGCAGCCGGGCAGGAGGATCGCAGCCACCAGGAAACCGATCATCGAAAAAAGTCCCACCCGTCCGCTCTCCTGGAAGACCGTTCTATCGGCCCCGGAATTCTATTGCAGGGGACTCTCTGCCCACAAGGGGATTATTTCACGATTTCCCAGGTTCCATCGGGTCGGCGGCACGCCGTGCCGTAGGCCTTGCTCTCTTGCCCGCCGATCATGACCGTCTGCGTGTATTCCCGGCAGTACCGTCCCGACGGCTCGCGAATGGTCTTGACCGGCGTGATCGTCCCGGAATTCCCCGAATCGGGATTTCTCCAGGTGGCGGGACGGCTCGTCTGATTGTATTCCAGCGCCTGCTGGGCGGTGTTCTCCATCGCCAGCCGGTCCGCCCGGTCGAGCGACCTTCCGACCTCCTGTCCGATCAACGCGCCGGCCAGCGTGCCGATCGCCACGCCCACCAGTCGACCCGTTCCGCTTCCTACCTGGGAGCCGATGATGGCCCCCCCGATCCCTCCGATCGCCGTACCGCCCGTCTCTTTCGGTCCCATCGTCGACGCGCAGCCCGATGCGACCACCGCGGGAACGATCAGCAACAGCATCCATTTTTTCATCGGACGTACACCTCCCTTTTTCCTGGATTCATTGTCTTCGGATCATTAGACGACGGGGAAGGGGTTTCGCTTCAAACCGGCCCCCGACTCTATCCCAACCGGTCCGCGAGTTCCCGGGCGGTAATGTTCTCCAGCCCCGCTACGGCCCGGAGGACGCTTTCGAGGTGCTTCCGGCTCCGGACCCCCTTGGCGACCGCGTGGAATTTTTCCACGGCACGCTCCCATGACATCGGCCGGGTATGGAACCCTTCGTAATCGGACATCTCCCGGGTAAGGACCCGCCCGTCGTTCAGCGTGACGGTCAGCCGGCAGGCGTGCTCCTCGGGAAACCGGGCCGAAAGGACGGGGTCCGGCACGACCTCCACCCGCCTCAGGAGGCTCTGAACGTCTTCCCTGAGAATGCGGTCCGGCCGGTACTGGGCGGGCGTTACCTGCCCGTCCAGCGCGGCCGCCGCGAGGATGTACGGAAGGCTGTGGTCCGCTTCCTCCTTCGTGCGGACCACCGTTTTGTCCCCCTCGGCGCCTCCGCCGATGATCAGGTGGGCCACGTCGAAGATGTCGATCCGGATCCGGACGATGTCCCGGGCCGTGAACCGCCCCTCCTCCATCACCCCGATCATCCCTTCGACGGCCGACTGCGAGTGTACCTCGGCGTTGTACCGTTTCAGGATGGTCCGCGTGACCCGCTCCAGGCTCTCCATCTCCCAATCGACGTCGAACGGCCCGGAAATGGTCTGGATCCACCCTTTGGGCCCCTCGAAGACCCTGCCCGGGCCGGTGATCCCGTGCATGGCCAGGAAAGCGGCGCGAAGGCCGTTGAATGCCGCATTCGGCGCGGCAAGCCCTTTCCAGTGGGATAGCTCCCCTGTGCGCGTGACGCGCAGCGCGTTGTTCGCGGTGCCGGCGATCGCCACGGCGTGTGCGAGTTTCGGCGCGTCGAGGGAGAGGGCCCTTCCCGCGCCCGCGGCGGCGGCGATGGCCCCATGGGTGACGTGGTCGAACCCCCGCGATCGCAGCGGAGCCTCGTCCGAGAGGCGGCACTGCACCTGGTAGGCGACCGCAAGGGAGGCCAGGAACTCCTTTCCGGACGCCCCCGCGTATTCCGCCGCCGCCAGAACCGCACCCAGGTTGTCGCTCGGATGGCATGTCTCCCCCTTGGCGAGGTAGCTGTCGTTGTAATCCAGGTACCGCACGAGCGCTCCGTTGTAGAGGGCGGCCCGGTCGGGAGCCGTGCGACCGCCGCCGATCAGGGTGCACACGGGATTGCCGCCGAACGCGTCCACGTGCACCCGGAGCCTTCGGATTGGCTCCCCCTCAAGCGCCCCGTAGGCGCACGCCAGGGAATCGAGCACCCGGATCTTCAATGCTTTCCTGGCGGCTGCGGACAGGTCCTTCCACTCCGCCCGGTGCGCGAAGGAGGCCAGCCGCTCCGCCTTCGTGCTCTCGTGCTGAAGCCTCACCGCGACGGAATTCCGTGCCGCGCTCATGAGGCCCCCCTTCGCACCTTTGCGTGCGCGCGGAGATCCCGGACCGGGCCGACGTCCGCGGCGCCTTCCGATGCTCCCTTGTAC
>JACZKY010089399.1_pt1 | contig 31802 bp, 30 predicted proteins | sample 8237611 | NCBI WGS metagenome assembly JACZKY01 (sample SAMN16148055, study PRJNA663545) | marine sediment metagenome | biome: sediments and biomass from bioreactor inoculated with such sediments; feature: coastal sediments; material: methane- and iron-fed bioreactor; isolation source: Bothnian...
GTCCCGCCCAGGAAGGTCGAGTTGATGTTCCCATAGGGATCGATCTGCAGCGCTCCGAGCATTCCGTAGTCCATGTACCCCGTCGCGGAATACGCGAAGGCCCAATTCATGTTGAGCCACTGGATCGACCTGTACGTGTTCTGGGGCCCTCCCATCGTCCCCCGGACGAAGGGAAGGACCGGCTGCGGCCCGACCGCCCCGAATTCGAACAACTGGATCGCGTTGGGGACGTACACTCTCTGGGCCAGCATGGCGACCACCTGCGGGATCCCCCATCCCACGAAAAGGGTCTTTCCGTCCTCGATAAGGCGCGCTCCCTGGGCGATCATGAACTCGGTATCCGTGAACTCGACTGTATCGGGCATGCCCGTGCCTCCCGCCCCTAGAGGTATCCTTCCCGAATGGTGGCGCGTTCCCGGAGCACGCGCATCCGCTTCGCCCCCACGCACCGGTCGAGGAACTCGTCGTGATCCGCAACCGAGAAGACGTTTTCCTTGAGGTAAGCCTGCATCTGGGCGTCGGTCCGGATTGTGTTCAGTCGGTCCACGTGCTCGATGTCGAGCTCGTAAAGTGCAGGCATCGCTCCCGGATAGGCGCCGAACGGGGCATGGACGACCGCGTCCACCAGGAAGTACGGGACGGTGGTGCGCATCGGGTCTTTCCGGAACTCGTCCGCCTCGATGATCTCCTCGGCGGATACGATGACGCGGAAGGAGGCGAGGGCCGCCTCGAGGGCGAAGAGGTTCGTTCCGAAGATGCGTGCGTTCCCAAACCTGTCCGCCTGGTGGACGTGGAGGAACGCGACGTCCGGATTCAGAGCCGGCACCACGCACACCGGGTCCCCCGTGTACGGATCTTTGATCGTTCTCGCGGCGGAGACCTTCATGTTGTCGGATCCGAGAAGGTCCCTGCTCGGGAGGAACGGGACGCCGCGTGCCCCCGCCAGGATCCTCAGGGCGAGCCCCCCGTTGGTCCATTCGTATACCCGGACCCGCCCGTCGCAGACCGCCTGCCCGATGTAGCTGCCGTAGCCCAGGAATCCGACGTCGATGCGGGTCGCGCAATCCGCCCCGACCAGCAGCGGGGATTCGTGGAGTGTGAATTCCGCCCCGATCCAGAGATCCCTTCTGCCCTGCCGGATCACCTCCCGGATGAGCGCCTGCGGCCCCCGCGTAAGGCTGGAAAAGTCGTATACGATGTAATCCCCGTCGGCTACGAACGCCTCGACCGCGTCCCTGGCGGACACCAGTTTCGGCACGGGATTGCGGTTCTTCCTGTCCCGGACGTGTTCGCGGAATTCGTCCGGGTGGGTGAACCGGTACTCCACGTCCCCTTCCTTCCGGATGCCGTTCCGCCTCACCGGGACCCCCTTCCCCCGGGCTTTTGCCGGGGCGGTTTCCCTTCCAGGAACCGGATCGCGAAGCAGTGGTCCACCACTTTTTCGGAAACGGAGTACGGGTCGGTGCGCTTTTCCGCGACTTCGGAGAGAAGCGGATCGAGCAGGCCGTGGTGCTCGAGATCCGCGACCGCCTTTCCGATAAGACGCGCTTTCATGATTTCGAGGAGTTCCACCCGGGCCTTTTCGATACGGTATTTCGCGATGTTCCGGTCCTGGAAGGCGTATTCCCGGTGACGCTGCACCTCCTCGCAGAGCAGGACGGTTCCGGTGTCGGTGGCCGCCACCGTGGAGACGACGGGAGGCTCCCACTCGCCTTCCTCGTAGCTTCCCATCGAGATCATCGTCTCGATCTCCCGGCGGGCCTTGTCGGCGCCGTCCCGGTCCGCCTTGTTGACCACGAAGATATCCGCGATCTCCAGGATCCCCGCCTTGATCGCCTGGATGTCGTCCCCCAGGCCAGGCACCACGATCACCAGGTTGGTATGGGCGACCTTGACGATTTCCACCTCGTCCTGGCCAACGCCCACGGTCTCGATGAGGATGATGTCTTTTCCCATGGCGTCCATGACGTTGACGATGTCTATGGTGGACCGGGAAAGACCGCCCAGGTGACCGCGGGTGGCCAGGCTGCGGATGAATACCCCCTCGTCGAGGGCGTGCTCCTGCATCCGGATTCTGTCCCCGAGGATGGCCCCGCCGGAATACGGGCTCGTCGGGTCGATGGCGACGATCCCGACCGTCTTGCCGGCTTTCCGGAAACGGGATACGAGCCGGTTCACGAGGGTGGATTTCCCGGATCCCGGTGCGCCCGTCACGCCCAGGATGTACGCCCGCCCGGTATTCCTGTACAGGGATTTCAGCGTGCGGAAAGCCCCCGGCATCTCGTCGTCCAGGTCGCGCATCAGACGCGCCGCGGCCCGGACGTCCCCGGACAGGATATCGCTGGTCTTGACCGCCAAGGGATCAATGCTCCCGGATCAGGTTTCGGGCGATCATGATCCTCTGGACTTCGGAGGTTCCCTCGCCGATCTCGCACAGTTTCGCGTCCCGCATGGAACGCTCCACGGGATAATCCTGAATGTACCCGTATCCTCCGAAAATCTGCACTGCCCTGGTCGTTCCCCGCATCGCGGCCTCCGAGGCGAACAGTTTGGCCATCGCGGCCTCCTGGACGAAGGGGCGGCCACGGTCCTTGAGAAACGCGGCGCGGAATGTCATCAACTCCGCGGCCTCCAGTTCGGTGCACATGTCGGCGAGCATAAACCGGATGGCCTGGAATTCCGCGATGGGACGGTCGAACTGGATCCGCTCCCGCGCGTAGGCGATGGCCTCCTGCACCGCCCCCAGGCCGATCCCCGTGGCAAGGGCGGCGATGGAGATCCGTCCCCCCGCGAGATTGCGGACCGCGTCGCGGAAGCCGGAGTTCACCTGTCCGAGTACGGCGTCATCTCCCAGTTCCAGGTCCTCCAGGATCAGCTCCGCGGTGTCCGAGGAGCGCATCCCGAGCTTGTCGAGCTTCCTGCCTACCGACAATCCCTTCGTTCCCGCGGGGACGACGAACGCGGTGACGCCATCCTTCCGTTTTTCCTTTTCCGTGACGGCGAAAATCACGTACACGCCTCCGACGCTCCCCTGGGTGATGAACATCTTGGTTCCGTTGACGACCCACCGGTCTCCGTGCCGTTCGGCCCGGGTTCGCATGGCGATGGCGTCGGACCCGGATCCGGGTTCCGTGAGCGCCCAGGCACCGAGCATCCGGCCCGAGGCGAGGTCGGGAAGGTACTTCCGCTTTAACGCTTCGGAGCCGAAACCCAGGATGTGGGAAGTGCACAGGGAGTTGTGGGAGGTCACGGTAAGCCCGAGGGAACCGTCCGCCTTTCCGAGCTCGGCGACGGCGACGGCGTAGCTCACCGTGTCCATCCCCGCCCCGCCGTACTCTTCGGGGACCATGGCCCCCAGCAGACCGAGATCCGCCAGCTTGCGGACCGTCTCCCACGGGAAACGCCCTGTCTCGTCCCAATCCCGCGCGTAAGGCCGGATTTCCTTCTTCGCGAAGGAGCGGAGCATCTCCCTGAGCGCAAGCTGCTCGGACGTGAGCTCGAACTCCATCCGTCACTCCGCGGGCACGAAATAGACGTCGGTCGGCTTCAGCTGGGAGTTCCTGCGGAACTTGGCCGTCACCTTCATGCCGATCCGGATGTTTTCCGGACCCTGCGGACCGATGAGCCGCGCCAGGAGGAGCGTGTCCGCCCCGTCGAACTCCACCAGGATCAGGTGGAATGGGGTCTCCTTCAGGAATTCCTCACCGCCGAAGAAGCACGTGGTGAAGGTGTGGACCCGGCCTTCCTTCGGGAGTTCCACCCAGTCGGTTTCCTGGCCGCACCCGGCGCACGAAAGACGCGGCGTGGCGTACGTGTAGCCGCATTTCCCGCATTTCGTGCCCAGCAGTTTTCCATTGGAAAGCCCGGCGAAAAACGGCGAATCCTGCCCGTAGGAGTGGACATAATCCACGTGGTACGGATGCTTGATGATGATTGGGGACATCGTCTTCAACGTCCCCAGGTCCTGCGGGAACGGGATGTTGAACACCGTCGTGCCGTCCATCCGTTCCTCGACCTTGACCGGGGGCGCGTTTTTTCCCGTGGGATTCTCCTTCTTCTTCATGTTCACCACCCCCGCTCGAGAATCGACACGGTGACGTATGTGCCCGTGCCCGCATGGCTGTGGATCAGCCCGCGGTTGGCTTTCTTGAGCTGCAGTTCCCCGTCGCCGAAATGTTTCCGGATGGCCCCCTGGATCTGCCAGAAGGCGAAAACCGCCTGCATGAGGCCGGTGGCCCCCACCGGATGCCCGCACGCGATCAGGCCGCCGGACGGATTCACGGGGATCGTCCCTTTCCTTGGAAGCTTCAGGCCGTAGTCGATCCGCGGCATGAAAGGGTGCCCTTCTTCCACGAACTGGCCGCCCTTGCCGTATCGGCACAGGGCAAGATCTTCGTACGTCTGGATTTCCGAGGAGGTGTAGGCGTCGTGGAGTTCGACGAAATCGACCTGGCGGAGGGGGTCGGTGATCCCCGCCATCCGGTAAGCCTGCAGTCCCGCGCAGCGGCCGGCCCGGAAGGAGTGTACCCCCGGGTATTTCAGGTCCCGGTAGTCGCTCTTCTTCTCGTTGGGGGCGAGGATGACTTCACCGTGCGGACGGTCGGCCATCCGCATCATGTCCGTTCCGGTGCCGACGCCAGTGATCTTCACCGGACGATCCGTCAGCCGGAACGCCGTGTCCTCGTCCGCGAGAATGCACGTCGCGGCGCCGTCGGACATCAGGCAGATGTCCAGCAGCGTCAGCGGGTAAGCGACCATTTCGGAATTCCGCACGTCCGAAATGGTGAGTTTGCGCCGCTTCTGGGCGTACGGATTGAAGTAGGCGTTCATATGGTTCTTCACCGACACCATGGCCATCTGCTCCACCGTGGTGCCGAATTCGTGCATGTGCCGGTTCACCATCATGGCGTAGTAGCCGGAGTAGAACCCCCCCACCGGATAGTCGAAATTCACATCGGATGCGAGGGCGATGAATTCGTTTCCCTTCCAGGTCGGGACATGGGACATCGTCTCGAAGCCGTACGCCGCGCACACGTTCATCCGGCCGGACGCGACGGCCTCCCATGCCGCCTGGAAACACAGCCCCCCCGTGGCTCCGCCGCCTTCGACGCGCTTGTTGGGTTTGGGACAGAGGCCGAGAAAGTCCGTCGCCATGATTCCCGCCATGAGCTGGCGGGTGAAATGGTCGGAGAAGTACGAAACGACCGAACCGTCGATCATGGACACCTTCAGCCGCGGCACGTCGCCCATGGCGTAGTCGAACGACTCCTTGACCATCTTCTGGAATGTTACGTCCGGCCGTGCTTTCGCGAACTTGCTTACTCCGCCGGAAACCATGTAGACCGGTCTCACGTGTGCCTCCCCGGATAAAATATGGCGGCCTGAAGCTTCACCGCCCCCGGCGTCACCGCCGCGGCTGGATACGCGCGTTCACGTATTCGACGATCTCCTGGATCGACGTTCCGGGGGTGAATACCCGGTCCACCCCCTTCTTCACGAGCTTGGGGATGTCGTCGTCGGGGATGATCCCTCCCCCGAAGACGACCACTCCCGCCATCTTCCTCTGCTTGAGCAGGTCCACCACCTTCGGGAAAAGATAGCCGTGGGCGCCCGAGAGGATGGATAGACCGATGCCGTCCACGTCTTCCTGCGCCGCGGCGCTGACGATCATCTCCGGGGTCTGGTGGAGCCCCGTGTAGATGACCTCGATGCCCGCGTCCCGGAGCGCCCGGGCGATGATCTTCGCCCCGCGGTCATGACCATCGAGCCCGGGCTTGCCGATGAGAATCCGGATCTTCCGGGACGATTTCCCCCGGGGTGCCGCAGCAACCCCTTTCCGCTTCGCCGTCGCCATCGTACCTCCTATGTAGCCGTCGCTCAGAAAACCGCGGGGTCGGTATAGACGCCCAGGGTCTCCCGCAGGGCGTCGCACATCTCTCCAAGGGTCAGATATTCCCTGGCCGCGCCGACCAGGAGCGGCATGAGATTCTGCCCCGGGTCGAGGGACGCTTCCTTCAACGCATCCAGCGCGGCCATGGACCGCTTCCGGTTGCGTTTCCTGCGGACTTCCCGTGTCCGGTCCACCTGCCGTTTTTCCACGCTCCGGTCGATCTTGAGAAGCGGGATGGGGAGATCCTCCTCCATCCGGTATGCGTTGATGCCGACGATCCGTTTTTCCCCCGCATCCACCTGTTTCTGGTATTGGAACGACGCGTCGGCGATCTCCCGCTGCGGGTACCCCCGCTTGACCGCCTCGACCATCCCTCCCATGTCGTCGATCCGGTGGATGTACTCCATGGCCTTGGCTTCGATTTCCCGGGTCAGCCGCTCCAGGAAGAAGGAACCGCCCAGGGGGTCGACGGTGTTCCCTGCCCCGGACTCCTCCGCGATGACCTGCTGGGTGCGCAGGGCGATCCGGGCCGTCTCTTCCGTGGGCAGCGCCATCGTCTCGTCCATGGAGTTGGTGTGCAGGGATTGCGTCCCTCCAAGTACCGCGGAAAGCGCCTGAAGGGCGACGCGGACGACGTTGTTTACCGGCTGCTGGGCGGTCAGGGTGCACCCCGCGGTCTGCGCGTGGAACCGCAGTTTCCAGGAGTTCTCGTCCAGGGCATGGAACCGGTCGCGCATGATGCGCGCCCACATGCGCCTGGCGGCACGGAATTTGGCGATCTCCTCGAAGAAGTCCATGTGCGCGTTGAAGAAGAACGACAGCCTTGGGGCGAACCGGTCCACCGGAATGCCTGCGTCTATTCCCGCCTGCACGTAGGCGATTCCGTCTGCGATGGTGAAGGCCAGTTCCTGTACCGCCGTGGACCCGGCCTCGCGGATGTGGTAGCCGCTGATGCTGATCGTGTTCCACCGGGGGACGCGGTCGGTGCAGTACGCGAGGATATCGGTGATGATCCGCATGGAAGGTTCGGGGGGAAAGATCCACGAGTGCTGCGCGATGTACTCCTTGAGAATGTCGTTCTGGATCGTCCCGCTGAGGTTTTCGAACGGAATCCCCCGCTTCTCCGCCATGGCGAGGTACATGGCGAAGACCATCGCCGCGGGGCCGTTGATCGTCATCGAGGTGGTGATCCGGTCCAGGGGGATCTTCCGAAAGAGGATTTCCATGTCCTTGAGGGAGTCGACCGCCACTCCGCAAACCCCCACTTCCCCCCTGGCTCGGGGGGAATCGGAGTCGTACCCCATCAGCGTGGGAAAGTGGAACGCCGTGGACAACCCGGTCTGCCCCTGGGACAGCAGGTATTGGAAGCGCGCGTTGGTGTCCTCCGCAGAGCCGAACCCGGCGAACTGGCGCATCGTCCAGGCGCGCCCCCGGTACATGGTTGGGTGGATGCCCCGTGTAAAAGGGAACTGCCCTGGAAACCCGAGGTCGTCGCCGTAGTCCAGATCCGGAATCATGTCCGGGGTGTAGAGGGCCCGTATTTCATGGTCGGAAACGGTGGAAAAACGGGCTTGACGCTCCGGAGTGGTACGGAGCGTCGGTGCGAGGCAGCCGTCTTCCCAACGTTTCCGGCCCGACGCCGCGTTCGCTAGTTTCTTTCCGTCGTACATGGCCGGATTCCCCTTTACCGTTCCACCCCGAGCCGGGCATCCACACCCTTGCCGTAGTAGTGCTTGACCTCGCGCATCTCCGTGACGAGATCCGCCGCCTCGATGATTTCCGCAGGAGCTCCGCGGCCGGTGAGGATCAGCTCCACTCCTTCCGGTTTTCCCTTGATGACCTCGAGTATTTCATCTGCGGGAAGAAGCCCGAAATACATCGCGCAGTTGATTTCGTCCAGGATCACGATATCCGCCTTTTTTCCAAGGATGGCCTCCTTCGCGAGATTCCATCCTTCCCTGGCGAGCCGGATGTCCTCGGCATCGGGGTTTTGCGGGTTCACGAACGTGTCCCGCCCGACCTGGCGGAGCTCGACGTATGGGGAAAGCATGCGCACCCCTTCGAGTTCGCCGTAGTCGGTCCATCCCTTCATGAATTGAAGGATCAGCACCTTCAGCCCGTGCCCCGCGGCGCGCACGGCCAGCCCGATCGAGGCGGTGGTCTTCCCCTTTCCGTTCCCGGTGTATACCTGGACGTACCCCCGCCCGATGTGCCCCGGCAGCATGGCGCCCTACCGCAGAAGGGCCGCGGAGATGACCAGCCGCTGGATCTCCGAGGTCCCCTCGTATATTTCCGTGATCTTCGCGTCGCGAAAGTGGCGTTCCGCGGGGTATTCCCGGATGTACCCGTATCCGCCGTGGATCTGCACCCCTTTCCCGGCCGCGCGCATGGCCGCCTCGGACGCGTACAGCTTGGCCATGGACGATTCCTTGGAGTGTCGCATCTTCCTGTCCTTCATCCACGCCGCTCGCCACGTGAGGAGCCTCGCCGCCTCGATCTCGGTGGCCATGTCGGCGAGCATCCACTGGATCGCCTGGAAGTCGCAGATCCGCTGGCCGAACTGCTTTCGCTCCTTGGCGTAGGCCATCGCATCCTCCAGGGATGCACGTGCGATCCCGAGCGCCTGCGCGGCGATCCCGATCCTTCCCCCGTCCAGGGTGGCCATCGCGACCTTGAAGCCGTCGCCCTCTTCCCCGAGACGGTTTTTCGCAGGAACGCGGGCATCCTCGAAAATGACCGACGAGGTCGGGGACGCCTTGATCCCCATCTTTTTTTCCGGTTTCCCCAGGGAGATCCCATTCGTCTTCATGTCGACGACGAAGCCCGTGATCCCCTTGTGCGCCTTCGCCTTGTCGGTCATCGCGAACACCACGATGGTGTCGGCGTGCGGCCCGTTCGTAATGAAGTTCTTGGTTCCGTTGAGAACGTAGGAATCCCCGTCGCGCACGGCCGTGGTCTTCTGAGCCCCGGCGTCCGATCCCGCCTCCGGTTCGGTCAGGCCGAAACACCCAAGGGTCCGGCCGGAGGCCAGCGGAACGAGAAACTCCCGCCTGGTCTCCTCGGATCCGAACTGCAGGATCGGGTCGCAAGCCAGGGAGTTGTTCACGGACATGATGACGCCGGTGGAAGCGCACGCCCTCGAAATCTCCTCCATGGCGATGGCGTAGCACACGTTGTCCATTCCGGCTCCGCCGTACTCTTCCGGGACGGCGACCCCCATGAAGCCCAAACCCGCCATCTTCCGCACCAGTTCGTCCGGATACCGACCCGTTTCATCAAGTTCCGCGGCGATCGGCAGGACTTCCTTCTGCGCAAAGGACCTTGCCGTCTCCTGGATCATCCGCTGCTCGTCGTTCAGATCGAACGTCATGAATCCTCCTCCCTACTTCCCGGCAAAGCGGGGTTGCCGCTTTTCGAGGAACGCGGCGATTCCCTCCGTGCGGTCCGCGGTCGAGAATCCGGCGGAGAACAGGCTCGCTTCGAGAGCGCACGCATTCGCAAGATCCAGGTCCAGTCCGCGGTTCATCGCCATCTTCGCCGTTCGCACGGCCACGGGGCCCCTCGAGAGAATCCTGCCTGCGATTTCCCTTGCCGCCCCCGTCAGTTCCCCGGCGGGGACCACCCGGTTCACCAGCCCGATTTCGTACGCCCGCCGGGCCGGGATCATGTCGCCCGTCAGCACCAGTTCCTTGGCGAGATTACGGCCGACCAGGCGCGGCAGGCGTTGGGTGCCGCCGTACCCCGGAATGATCCCGAGGGAGACTTCGGGCTGCCCGAACTTCGCGGTTTCCGCGGCCAGGATCATGTCGCACGCCATCGCCACCTCGCAGCCTCCTCCGAGAGCGAATCCGTTGACCACGGCGATGACCGGCTGGGGCATCTGTTCGATGAAGGAGAGGAGCCCCTGGCCCAGAAGCGCGAAGTCGAGCGCCTCCATCGGCGTGAATCCCCGCATTTCCGTGATGTCCGCCCCGGCAATGAACGCTTTTTCCCCGGCGCCGGTCAGGAGCACCACCCCGACCTCTCCCCCGGCGGATACCTCCTCGAATGCGTTTTTCATTTCCCGCACCGTGGCGGGGTTCAGGGCGTTCAGGGCTTTCGGCCGGTTGACCGTGATCGTCGCGATCCTTTCCGACACATCGACCAGGAGGTTTTCATACGTCATCGGAGTCCCCTCATCCTTTCTCGTAAGTGTAGAAACCGCGTCCGACCTTTTTCCCCAGGTACCCCGCGTCCACGTGTTTCCCGAGAAGAGGGCACGGCCTGTACTTCGGGTCTCCCAGACCCCGGTGCAGCACGTTCATCACCTCCAGGACGGTGTCCAGTCCGATCAGGTCCGCCAGCGCCAGCGGTCCCATGGGATGGTTGGCCCCCATCCGCAGGATCGCGTCGATGTCTTCGGCCTTTCCGACCCCTTCCATCAGGGCGTAGACCGCCTCGTTGATCATCGGCATCAGGATGCGGTTGGCGATGAACCCGGGGAAGTCGTTTGCGGGTACCGGCTCCTTTCCGAGCTTCCGGGAGAGTTCCATCGTCGTATCAAACGATTCCCGGGTGGTCTGAAGACCCCGGATGACTTCCACGAGTTTCATCAGCGGGACGGGGTTCATGAAGTGCATCCCGATGACGGATCCCGGACGCTTCGTGACGGCCGCGATCCTGGTGATCGAGATGGAGGAGGTGTTCGTCGCGAGGATGCTCCCCGGCGGGACCACCTCGTCGAGCGCGCGGAACAGCGACAGCTTCAGATCCTCATTTTCCGTGGCCGCTTCGACCACGAAGTCGCAGGAGGCGAATTCGGCCAATGTCGTCGTCAGGACCAGCCCGGAAAGCATCCCCTCCCGATCGGCCGGCGTGATCTTTTCCTTCCGGACAAGGATATCCAGTCCTTTCTCGATCCCCGATCGGGCTCTGGAAAGGACCGCATCGGAAACGTCGTTCAGTACGACCGCGAACCCGTGCATCAGGGAAACCTGGGCGATGCCGCTGCCCATCTGGCCTGCGCCCACGACTCCGATCCTGGAAACCCCCATCCGAACCTCCATATAACGTCTATTTATACGATTACTTGCATATCACAGTTAAACCGTTCATAGAGCTTCCACCAGGACGGCAACGGCTTCTCCGCCGCCGATGCAAAGGGCTGCGATTCCGTACCGTTCGCCGCGGTCGGCCATGGCGTACAGGAGCGTGGTCAGTATCCTCGCCCCCGACGCTCCGATGGGGTGGCCCAGCGAGACGGCTCCCCCGTTCACGTTCACTTTTTCCGGATCGAGGGAAAGCCCCCGGATGGCGGCAAGTGCGACGCAGGAAAACGCCTCGTTGATCTCGAAGAGTCCAACCTTTTCCTTGTCGATCCCGGAACTTTTCAGGAGTTTACGGATCGCGTCGATGGGGGCGATGGTGAACCAGACCGGTTCCAGCGACGCGGTGGCGTATCCGGCGATGCGCGCAAGGGGTTTGATCCCCTTCTTCCTGGCCGCTTCGGAAGACATCACCACCACTGCGGCGGCACCGTCGTTGATCGTCGAGGCGTTCCCGGCCGTAACCGTGCCGTTCTTCTCGAATACGCTTCTGAGCTCGGGCAGCTTCCCCACGTTTCCCCGTGCCGGTTCCTCGTCCAGCAGGAACGGGACGGGGTCGCCCTTCCGCTGCGGGATCGGAACACCGACGATCTCCTTCGAGAACCTGCCGTTCTTGATCGCCTGGAGCGAACGCGTGTAGGAAGAGGCGGCGTAGGCGTCCTGGTCCTCCCGGGAGATTTTGTGCTCCTTGGCCAGGATCTCCGCACAGTTCCCCATGTGGACATCGTTGTAGGCATCCCAAAGGCCGTCGACGATCATGTGGTCGTATAAGGTATCGTTCCCGAGCCGGTACCCGGTTCGGGCCTTCCTCAACAGGTAAGGAGCCTGGCTCATCGATTCCATCCCGCCGGCCACGACCACGTCGCACTCCGCCGTGGCCACCGACTGCGCCGCGAGCATGACGGCCTTGAGCCCCGATCCGCACATCTTGTTGACCGTGAGCGCGCCTGCGGACACCGGAATGCCGGCGTAAATCCCCGCCTGCCGCGCGGGCGCCTGTCCCGTGCCCGCGGGCAGGACGTTTCCCATGATCACCTGCTCCACGTCCTCTTTCCGGATCCCGCTCCGGGAGACGGCTTCCCCGATGACGACGGCTCCCAGCCGTGGGGCAGGAACGTCCGCAAGCCCCCCCGACAGCGAGCCGATGGGGGTCCTGGCGGCACCGACGATCACGGCTTCTCTCATGGATGCGTCTCCTTTCGGTAGGAGTGCCGGTCCGGAAGATTCGCCCCCTCCCGGACCTTTCTCCGCAGGTGCTCCTGGTATTCCATGATTTCTTTCTTCAGCGCAACGAGCTGGGCGATGCGTTCGTCGACCTGGGCGGCGCGTTCTTCCATGATGCCGAGCAATTTGGGCAGGATCTCCCGGTTGTTCTGCTGTTTCCGGTAGATCTTCTCCAGCGCGACCATCTCGGACAGGGAAAGGCCCAGGACCTTCAGGCGATGGATGAATTTCAGGCGGCGGACATCGTCGTCGGTGAAGACCCTCTTGCCGTGCTCGAACCGGCGGACGCTTTGAAGGAGCCCGATCTCTTCATAGTACCGGATCGTCCTTTGGGACATGTTCACCAGCCGGCTGACTTCGCCGATCGCATAATTCGTCTTCCCCATGTTTGCCACCTTACGTTAAGTGGCAATATAATACCGTTCTATCTCGAATAGTGTCAATCCGGTTTCACGTGTCCCCTCATGGCGGTTTCCGGCAGAGCCTGCGGGCGAGATGAAGGAACGGATCTCCGTCCGTTTCCGTCCGCCAGTCTTCCGGACACGGGTCCCCCAGGACCCCTTTCAGGAGGCGTGCGTGGGTTTCGGCCGGAAGGTAGTCTCCCGATCGCAGGAGATTCCGCAGCGCCGCGGGGACGAGGAATCCCGGCTCCGCCTTGCATCTGGATACCAGCGCACGAAACCAGGCATCGCGCTCGCGATAGGTTCGCAAGGATCGATCGATCGCACCTTCCGAACACCGTCTCCCGGAGACGGATTCGGCCCATTCCGCCAGCGCTTCGACCAGGTCGAGCGCGGTTTCGTCGTCCGAGGGAAGCGGAAGAAGAAAGGTGTCCCGCGGCGATGGGACGGGTGCGGTACTGCCCCGGGGGGTCCCGTCGGCGATCCAAACGTCGCACGGGGGGTGCGGCGAACCATTCTCCTTGCCTGATTCGAAATGGATCGGCAGGATTTCGACGGAATGGAGGATTTCCGGGGTCGGAAACAGGGGTGGGCACCTGGCAGCCTTCCAGCCGGATACGGCCTTCCACCGGGAAATCGCGCCTCCCGGGTCAGACACCACCCGGCAGGCGAACCGGATCATTTCCTCCGCGGGTATCCGGACCACGAGGGGCCTATTTCCCCGCGTGGATCACCGCGAGGACGATCGCTTCCCCCTCGCACGCGGAGTGCACGTGGTGCGGAATCGTCGAATTGTAGTAGATGCTGTCCCCCTCGTCGAGCACGTCGGAAAGGGTCCCGAGGAAAACCTGCACTTTTCCGGAAAGTACGAACAGGAACTCCTCTCCCTCGTGGATGCTCCGCGCGGTGGGCGGTTCGGAGAGCGGCTGGAGCCGCACGAGGAAAGGTTCCATCTTCCGGCCCGCCTTGCCCGCCCCCAGGGATTCGTAGGCATACGGGGATTTTCCGCCGGTCTTGAGTCCGACCCGGGACACGGTGGTGCGGTCCTCTTTCCGCACGATGGAAAACTCGCGCTCCTCCTTGCCGCCGATGAAGGACGATACCGTGGTCCCGAACGTGTTGGCGATCTTCACGAGCATTCCCAGGGAAGGAGACACCATGCGGTTTTCCAGCTGCTCCAGCACGGCGGTTGAGAATCCGACCCTGTCTGCGAACTGCTGCAGCGTCAGTCCCTGCGCCTCGCGGTACGTTCGGACGTGCTCCCCCACCGGCACCTCGTGCACGGTTCCGGAATCCTCCGGTCCCCCCGATTCCTTCGCCATCTCGGACAGGACATCGTCGATCGTCTCGTCACGCGTGAATTCCGGCAAGGGCGGCCCCCTCCTTCAAAGCGTTGACGTTCAGCGGGATGAATTTCTCGTATTTCTTCGAAATTGCCTTGGGCAGGCAGGCGCTCACCGTGTCGAGGCGCACGACGCCCGACAGGGCGACATAGGCGCCCAGGGCGACCATCGAGGCCATCTGCCGGCTGCCGATCGTGGCCCGCGCGATATCGTCCGCCGGTACGGCCAGCAGCCGCACGTCCTTCCGGTTCACCTGCTTCCCGTCCACGAGGGAGCTGTTGATGACGAGATGACCGCCGGGGGAGAGCTTCGGGAGGAATTTTTCCAGCGAGGGCCCGTTCATGATGACGAGCGCCCCCGGCTTTCCGACGACGGGGGAACCGATCTCCTCGTCCGAGACGACCACGGTGCAGTTCGCGGTCCCTCCCCGCATTTCGACCCCGTAGGCGGGAAAGTACGTTACGTACTTCCCTTCCTCCATGGCGGCCAGTGCAAGCAGGTGACCGATCATCAGGATCCCCTGGCCGCCGAATCCTGCCATGATAATGTTGCTGGTCATGCGAAGTCCGCCTGTTTCCGCTCCTTGTAGACCCCGAGCGGGTAATATTCCGACATTTCCCCCAGAACCCTTTCCTGCGCGTCCAACGGTTTCATCCCCCAGTTCGTGGGGCAGGTGGACAGGATCTCGACGATGGAAAACCCCATCCCGTTGAGCTGCATTTCGAACGCCTTCCGGACCGCCTCCTTGGCCTTCCGGATATGGGCGGGGGTGGACACGGTGACCCGCGCGGAAAACGCCGTTCCTTCGAGGCCCGCCAGCAGTTCGGCCACACGGATCGGATACCCTTCCGTCCGGAAGTCGCGGCCGTAGGGGGATGTGGAGGTCTTTTGCCCGAGCAGCGTCGTGGGCGCCATCTGTCCGCCCGTCATTCCGTACGTCGTATTGTTGACGAACACCACCGATATGCTCTCTCCGCGGTTCGCCGCGTGGAGGACCTCCGCCGCGCCGATGGAGATCAGGTCGCCGTCGCCCTGGTAGGTGTAGATGAACTTGTCGGGGTGGGCCCGCTTGATCCCCGTGGCTACCGCGGGGGCGCGCCCGTGCGGCGCCTCGACGAAGTCCATGTTCATGTAATCGTACATGAGGACGGCGCACCCCACGGGAGCGACCCCGATCGTTTTTTCCCGGAGGTCCAGCCGGTCGATGCATTCGGCGACGATCCGGTGGATCGTGCCGTGGTGGCAACCCGGACAGTAGTGCATTCTGGCGTCGAACAGGCTCCGTGGCCGGTCGAACACCTGCTTCGAGAAGGTCTTCCCGGACGCTGGCTTCATGATTTCCCTTCCGCGAGCGTGCGGATCCGCTCGTATACCTCCTCGGGGGTCGGTATCGCGCACGGTTTCCCGAAGAAGTGGATCTTTTCGTGATGTGTCGTGCTTTGCCGCACGTCCTCCACCATCTGTCCCGTGTTCATCTCGACGACCAGCAGGGCGTCCACCGATTTCGAAAGCTCCGACACTTCCTTTTCCGGGAAGGGGAACAGCGTAACCGGCCGGAGCATCCCGACGGGGATCCCCGCTTTCCGCGCCCACTGGATCGACGTCTTGCACACGCGGGCCGCCGTCCCGAAGGCCACGACGCCGATCCTCGCCCCGTCCAGCATGAACGGCTCGGACCGCACTTCGTTTTTCCGGATATTTGCGTATTTGTCGTGAAGCTTCCAGTTGTGGATCTCTATGGCGTCGTCCTTCAGAAACATGGATTTCACGTAGCGTCGGTCCCGGCCGGCGCACCCGGTCAGGGCCCACGGTTTTTCGTGCGTTTCTCCCGATACGTAGGGGACGGGCTCGAACGGTTCCTTCATCAGCCCGATGATCGCGTCCCCGAGGATCATGGCGGGGTTCCGGTACTTGTCCGCCAGGTCGAACGCCAGCATCGTCAGGGAGTACATCTCCTGGACCGAATGCGGGGCCAGAACGATGAGATGCCCCCCGCCGTGTCCGTTCCCCTTGACCGCCTGCAAATAATCCCCCTGGGACGGGGCGATGCCTCCCAGCCCGGGGCCGGAACGGGAGATGTTCACGATGACCGCGGGAAGCTCCGATCCGATCAGGTAGGAGATCCCCTCCTGCATCAGGGAGATCCCCGGACCCGAGGAGGAGGTCATCACGCGTTTTCCCGCAGCGGAGGTTCCAAGCATGATGTTGATCGTCGCGACCTCGCTCTCCGCCTGGAGAAAGGTGCCTCCGAGCGCCGGCATGTGCGCGGCCATGTACTCCGGAATGTCGTTCTGGGGGGTGATGGGGTAACCGTAATAGTGCCTGCAACCCGCGGCGATCGCCCCGAGGCAGATCGCCTCGTTTCCCCTGGCAAGGATTTTCGTCGCGCCGGCGGAAAGCGTGCTCATCGCCATACCCGGATGCATACGTCGGGGCAGCTCTCGGCGCAGAAAGCGCATCCCGTGCACTCTTCCGGACGAAGGAAAGCGGCCGCCGTGTACCCTTGCCGATTGATCTCCGTCCCCATCCCGATGCAGTCTTTCGGGCAGGCGGGCACGCACAGCTCGCACGCCTTGCACCGCTCGAAATCGATCTCGATCCTTCCCGTGGCCATGCCTCTTCCTTCTCCCTGTACGATGACCGCTGCTGTTCCCATCAGTCGTATTTGGGCTTGAATTCGAAATAGTGCGCCGTATCGATAATCCGTACCGTGCGGGATCGGGACCTCATGACGACGGACTGGGTGTGCGCCCCTCCGCTGAAGTACCGGACTCCCCGGAGGTAGTCCCCGAAGGTGACCCCGGTGGCCGAGAACATGACGTCGCTGCCGGCGAGGTCTTCGATGCCGTAGACCCGGTTCAGGTCCGTAATGCCCATCGCCCTGGCCCGCTCGATCTCCTCCTTGTTGCGGAACTTCAGAACCCCCTGCATGTCCCCGCCCAGGCACTTCAGGGCGGCCGCCGCAAGCACCCCCTCGGGAGCGCCGCCGATCCCCATGAGGATGTCCACACCGGATCCTTCCTTGGCGGTGGCGATCGCTCCCGCCACGTCGCCGTCACCGATCAGCTTGATCCGGGCGCCGGCTTCCCGGCACTCCCGGACGAGGTCCTGGTGGCGGGGACGGTCGAGAATGACCACGCACAGGTCCTCCACGTACGACTTCAGCGCCTTTGCGACGCGGCGGAGGTTCTCCGTGGGGGGAGCGGTGATGTCGATCGCACCCCGGGCCCGCGGCCCCACGGCGATCTTTTCCATGTAGGTGTCCGGAGCGTGGAGAAATCCGCCTTCCTCCGCAATCGCGATTACCGCGAGGGCGTTGTTTCCCCCGGTGGCGACGATGCTCGTGCCTTCGAGAGGGTCGACGGCGATGTCCACCCGGGGGGATTCGGCTGCCCCGACCTCCTCCCCGATGTACAGCATCGGGGCTTCGTCCCGCTCCCCTTCCCCGATGACGACGCGCCCCTTGAACTGGACGTAGTTCAGCGCTTTCCGCATCGCCGTGACGGCCGCCTGGTCCGCCGCGACGTTGTCCCCCCGCCCCATCAAACGCGCCGCTGCCAGCGCAGCGGCCTCGGTCACCCGGACGACTTCCATCGCGAGATTTCGTTCCACGTCAGCCCCCTTTTCCCCGAGTGGTATCCATCCATGCCTTCGCGGATTCCAAGAATACGGCCGGCGGGCGGACGGGGCGCCCGTCCCTCCCGGTGAAGGCGTGGACGGTATGCCCTGTCACCAGCGCGATCCCGTCCTGCCGCTCGATCCGGTATCCGAACGTGATCCGGACCCCGCGAAAATCACGGATCTCCGCATGGATCTCCAGCACATCGTCGTACCTTGCCGGCGAAATATAGTTCGCTCCGGCCTCTATCACGGGAAGCAGGACCCCTTCCTCCAGTACGGTCAGGTAGGAAAGCCCCTTTCGCCGCATCAGTTCTGTGCGGCCGACTTCAAACCACCGGAAGTAGTTCCCGTAATAGACGATCCCCGCGGCGTCCGTATCCCCGTAGATCACCCGCACGGTGGCGACGTTTTGCATACGTTTCCGTCCGTTTCAGGCGAGCAGGTAATTCATCAGCCGGGTGCCCTCCGGGACGAACAGCCCCGAGTTCCTGCCTTCCGCCTCGGTGTAGCGGGACCCCGGGCTCCCGGTGAGTCCCGGGGGCGTCGGGTAGATCACGAAGGGGACCGGCTCCTGGGCATGCGTCCGGATGGCGATGGGCGTCGGGTGGTCCGGCAGCAGGAGGACCCGAAGGTCCCCTCTTTCCCGGACCCGCGCCAGTATGGGCGCCAGCATCTCCCGGTCGATCCGCTCGATCGCCTTGATCTTTTCCTCGATGTTCCCGTTGTGCCCCGCCTCGTCTGGCGCTTCGACGTGGATCACCACGAAATCCTTGCGGTCCAGCTCGCGGAGGGCGTATTCCGCCTTTCCCTTGTAGTTCGTGTCGGTGTACCCCGTGGCGCCGGGAACGTTGATCACCTCGAGCCCTGCGTAGATCCCGATCCCCTTGATGAGGTCCACCGCCGCGACCACGGAACCGGAGAGGCCGAATTTTTCCTGGAACGTAGGGATTTGCGGGGCCTTTCCCTGCCCCCACAGCCATACCGAGTTTCCGGGGAGCTTCCCCTCCTCTGCCCGTTTCCGGTTCACCGGGTGGCCGGAGAACACCTCCCGGGAGATCTCCATGATCGTCAGGAGCGTTTCCGCCCCCAGGCCCTTCGGCAGGTACTCCGTGATCTTCTTCCCGTGGATATCGTGGGGGGGAGTGGTCTTGACGCCGTCCATTCCCCCGGGCCACACCATCAGGTGACGGTAGGAAACGCCCGTGTGGAAACGAACCTCGTCTTCGCCCAGCCGCCGCTGCAGGGAGACCAGCAGTTCCGACGCCTCCGCGGTCGTGATGTGCCCCCCGGAAAAATCCTCCATTTCGGAGTCGGCGCCTTCGTTCTTCAGCGTCACGATGTTGCACCGGACGGCGACGTCGTCCGGCCCGAGTTCGATTCCGATGGAGGCCGCTTCGAGCGGGGAGCGGCCCGTGTAGACGGCGGCGGGGTCGTATCCGAGGATGCTCAGGTTCGACACGTCGCTTCCCGGGTACATCTCCTTCGGCACCACCTGCACCATCCCGAGGGCGCCGTTGGCCGCCATGAAATCCATGTTCGGCTTGTCTGCCGCTTCGAGGGGCGTCCGGTTGCCGATCGCCTCGATCGGCCAGTCGGCCATGCCGTCGCCGATAAGGATGAGATATTTGTTTCCCAATGGCTTCTCTCCCTACAGGTTGTTTTCGATCCGGATCAGCCGGGTTCGGTCCAGCACGTCGGGGAGCTGGTCCACCTCCAGGAGCGCTGCGCGCATGTTGCTCTCCTTCGCCCGATGCGTGACGATGAAGATGGGGACGGCGCTCTCCCCCCTTCCCTTCTGCAAAACGGACAGGATGCTGATCGCGTGGCGTCCCAGCACCCCCGCGATCCGTGAGAGAACTCCCGGCTTGTCCATCACAAGAATCCTCAGGTAGTACTCCGTCTGGACCTGGTCGAACGGGGACAGTTGCGTCCTCGATACGGGGTCGACGAGGAAATAACCGCTGGGCGGGATCCTGCCGGTGGAATCGGTGAGGATGTTCCGCGCTATCTCGATGACGTCGCTCACGACCGCGGACGCGGTGGGCAGCATGCCGGCACCCTGTCCGTAGGAAAGGGACGACCCGACGAAGTCCCCCTTTACGTAGACCGCGTTGTTCGCCCCGTCCACGGTCGCCAGTAGGTATTTCGACGGGATCATCGTAGGGTGCACCCGCGCCTCGATCCCGGTGCCGCTTTCCTTGGCGATCGCCAGAAGCTTGATGGTGTACCCGAACTCCTTCGCGAAGGCGATATCGTCGGGCGAGATGTCCCGGATCCCTTCGACGTAAATCTCCCTCAGGGGGACGTGTCCGCCGGTGGCCAGCCACACCAGGATCGCCAGCTTGTGCGCGGTGTCCACTCCGTCCACGTCGAACGAGGGGTCGGCCTCGGCCAGTCCCGCCTCCTGGGCTTCCGCAAGGACATCCGCGTACGGCTTCCCCTCTTTCGACATCCGGGAGAGGATGTAGTTGCATGTCCCGTTGATGATGCCGTAGATCCCCTGGATCCTGTTCGCGGCCAGTCCTTCCCGCAAGGTGCGGATGATCGGGATTCCGCCTCCGACGCTGGCCTCGAACCCGATATCGACGCCCTCCTCGCGAACCGCGCGGACGATCTCCGGCCCGCACTCCGCGAGCAGAGCCTTGTTCGCCGTCACCACCGACTTGCCGTTCCGGACCGCCTCCAGCAGGAAATCTTTCGCGGCACCGGTGCCCCCGATCAGTTCGACGACGATGTGGACGTCCGGGTCCCGGGCTACCAGCATCCCGTCGGAGACGAACACCCCTTCCGTGAGCGATACTCCCCGGTCGCGCGCGGTGTCGTGGTCCGCGACCCGGACCAGCCGGACCGGAACTCCGAGGCGCTTGCGCAGCTGCTCCGCGTTTTCGAGGAGAAGCTTCACCGTCCCGGTGCCCACCGTGCCGAAACCGATGACGCCGACGCCGATCTCCTTGAGCGGACGGCTCATTTCGAGCGTACCCTGGCGGGCGTCTGCAGCATCGACTTGACGCCGCGGATCGCCTGGCGGATCCGGTGCTCGTTCTCGACCAGGGCGAAGCGGACGAACCCTTCCCCGTGCTCGCCGAAGCCGATGCCCGGCGAGACGGCGACCTTGGCATTCTTCAAGAGCAGCTTCGAGAATTCGAGGGAACCCAGCGCCTTGTACGGATCGGGGATCGGGGCCCACACGAACATCGTCCCCTTGGGGCTTTCGAACTCCCAGCCTATGCGGGCGAATCCCTTGACCAGGCAGTCCCTCCGCTTCCGGTAGACCTCCACGGCCTCGTCCACGACCCGCTGCGGGCCGTTGAGCGCTACGGTGGCCGCGACCTGGATCGCCTGGAACATCCCGTAGTCGAGGTAACTCTTGATCCGGGTCAGCGCCCCGACCATCGGCTTGTTCCCAACCACGAACCCGACGCGCCAGCCGGGCATGGAGTACCCTTTCGACATCGAATACATCTCCACCGCAACGTCTTTGGCCCCCGGAACCTGGAGGATGGAAGGGGCCTTGTACCCGTCGAAGACCAGGTCCGCGTACGCCAGGTCGTGGACTACCAGGAGGTCGTTCTCCTTCGCGAAGGCGATGACCCGCTTGAAGAAGTCCAGGTCCACCACTTCCGTCGTGGGGTTGTGGGGGAACGACAAGATCAGCATCTTCGGCCGGGGCCAGAGCGTCTTCATGGCCCGTTCGACGCGGTCCAGGAAATCCCCTTCGCCGCTGGTAAGGGAGATGGATCGGACGTCCGCTCCGGCGATGATGACGGAGTACGTGTGGATCGGGTAGGTCGGGCTGGGGACGAGCGCGATGTCCCCCGGCCCCATCGTGGCCAGGACCAGGTGGGACAGCCCTTCCTTTGCCCCGATCGTGGCGATCGCTTCGGTATCGGGGTCGAGTTCCACGCCGAACTTGCGCTTGTACCAGTTGCAGATGGCCAGGCGCAGCTTGGGAATCCCCTTGGATGCGGAGTACCGGTGGTTCCGCGGGTTCCGTGACGCCTCGATCAGCTTCTCAACGATGTGCTTCGGGGTGGGGAGGTCCGGGTTCCCCATTCCCAGGTCGATGATGTCCTCGCCCGCGTGCCGCATTTTCGACTTGAGCTCGGTCACCACTGCGAAGACGTACGGGGGAAGTCGTTGTATTCTCTGGAACTCTTCCATGGGGATCTCCTGTGGAAAGTAACCTAAGATTTTATTGTTTCCAGGAAGGCAAGTCAATTTGGGGTTGTCCCGGCCTCCTCGCCAGGAAACGGCGGATTCCCTCGTGCCCGGATTCCGAAAGGTCCGGATCCTTCCGCTGCAGCTCCTCGGCGACATCCTTTGCCGTCTGGAGCATCCCGGCGTCGCGCACCAGGTCGGCGAACACCAGGTCCGGGATTCCGGACTGCCGGACCCCGGCGAAATCCCCCGGACCCCGGATCCTCAGATCCTCCTCGGCGATCCGGAAACCGTCGCTGGTCTGCTCCATCACGGATAGCCGCGCCGAGGCCTCTTCTCCCTGCTCGTTTCCGACCATCAGGTAGCACGCCGACGGTTTGGTTCCCCGCCCCACCCTTCCACGGAGCTGATGAAGCTGGGAAAGGCCGAACCGCTCCGCATGCTCGATCACGATGATCGTGGCATCCGGGACGTCCACACCCACCTCGACGACCGTCGTGGATACAAGAATGCGCAGTTCCCCTTCCTTGAAGCGGCGCATCCCGGTCTCCTTCTCTTCCGCCTTCATCCGGCCGTGCAGAAGGCCCACTTCGACGTCGGGGAACGCCTCCCGGAGCCGTTCCGCCGTCCGGGTGGCGTCGCGCAGCGCCAGCTTCTCCGATTCCTCCACGAGCGGAAGGACGACGTAAGCCCTCCCTCCCCGGTCCAGCTCCCGGCGCAATTCCTCGAAGACCTGTCGACGTCCATTCTCGGGAACAACGCGCGTTTTGATCGGGATACGCCCCTTGGGCATCTCGTCGATCACCGAGATGTCCAGATCCCCATAGAGCGCGATGGCGAGCGTCCTCGGGATCGGAGTTGCGGTCATCACGAGCAGGTGCGGGGAGGTTTTTGCCTTCTGCCGGAGGGCCGCCCTCTGCAGCACTCCGAACCGGTGCTGTTCGTCGATGATCCCGAGGGCGAGGTTGGAAAACTCCACGCTCTCCTGGATCAGGGCGTGCGTTCCGATGGCGATGTCCGTCTCCCCTTCTCGGATCCTTTGCCGCGCGGCTTCCCGTTCCTTCGGCGGAAGGGCCGCGGAGAGCAGATCCACGCGCACCGGAAGCCCGGCCGCCAGGGAGACGAACCGCCGGTAATGCTGCTCCGCGAGGATTTCCGTGGGCGCCATCACGGCGGACTGGACCCCGTGCCGCCACGCGACCATCGCGGCGATCCACGCAACGATGGTTTTTCCGCTCCCCACGTCCCCTTGCAGGAGCCGGTGCATCGGGTGAGGCCGTCCGACGTCCTTCAGAATCTCGTTGACCGCCCGGCGCTGGGCGCGCGTGAGCTCGAACGGCAGGCGACGTTTGATTTCCCCCACGATCTCCCGGTCCCAGGGCAGCGGAACCGCCGGTTCCCGGCCGATCCCCGCGCGACGTTCCGCGAGCGCCCACTGGAGCGAAAACAGCTCCCCGAACGCAAGGCGCCGTTGCTGCGGGGAGGAGAAGGTGCGAAACATCGAGGCGTCGGCGTCTTCCCGCGGGAAATGGATGGCGGCCAGGGATTCCTGGAGCGGAGGCACCCCGGCCTTTTCGAGGATCCATGTGGGGAAGCATTCCGTTTCCTTATCCGCATGGGTCCGGACGATTTCCCACTGGATCTTCCGAAGGATGCGGGGAGGGATCCCTTCCACCTCCGGGTAGACGGGGACGATCCGCCCCGAATGGACCGGATCCCCGGCTTCCTCCCCGGAGAGGATTTCGGGGTGGTGCATCTCCGGAAGGAGCCGGAAAAAGCGGACCGTCCCGCAAAGCGTCACGGGTTCGCCCACCTGGAACCGTTCCGCCAGGGAAGGATGGTACCGGAACCATTTCCCGACGATCCGTCCGCTCCCGTCGCCGATCACGACCTCGAGACGGCGGGGTCCCCGGAAAACCCGTCCGCCCCCCTGGACGGAGAGCACTTTCCCGCGGACGGGGACGGTCATGCCGGGGGACAGCTCCCGGATGGGCACGACCCGGCGGCGGTCCTGGTACGCCTTCGGGAAAAAGTAGAGCGCGTCCTGCGGGGTCCGGATGCCGCGGACGGCGAACTTTTCGGCGAGCCGGGGGCCCACCCCTTTCACGTACTGGATGGGGTTCGTAGAGGTCAATGCGCCCCGGGCGGCGGTTTCGGTTGCGCCTCGTGGTACTCCTGCATGCTGCGCACGGTAAGCTCTTCGCCGATCAGGTCGGAGATGGCGTGGGAAACCGCGCGAGCCGCGGCCAGGGTGGTGACATAGGGGATGTTGTATACGAGGGCGGCCCGGCGGATGTAGTAGGAGTCGGCCTTGGACTGCGCTCCCAGGGGGGTGTTGATGACCAGCGCGATCTCGCCGTTCTTGATGAGGTCGGCCACGTTGGGGCGCCCCTCGTTGACCTTGAGCACTTCGGAGGCGGGAACGCCGTTCTCCGCCAGGAAGGACGCCGTCCCGCGGGTCGCGATGACGGAGAATCCGCGTTCGTGGAGCATCCGGACCCCGGGGAGCACCCCTGCCTTGTCCTCGTCCCGCACGCTCACGAACACCTGCCCCGATCTCGGCAGGTTCATCCCGGCGGCGATCTGCGACTTGGCGAAGGCGGTGCCGAATTTCCGGTCGATCCCCATCACCTCCCCGGTGGATTTCATCTCGGGCCCGAGGATCGTGTCCACGTCGGGGAACTTTATGAACGGGAAGACCGCCTCCTTCACGCAGATGTGCCCGGGCACGATTTCCCTGGTGAACCCCAGGTCGACGAGCTTCCTCCCCGCCATCACCTTTGCGGCGAGCTTGGCCAGCGGAACCCCGATGGCCTTGCTCACGAACGGGATGGTGCGGGACGCCCGCGGGTTGACCTCGAGAACGTAGATCTTTCCCCGCTGGATCGCGAACTGGACGTTCATCAGACCCACGACGGAGAGCTCCATGGCCATCGCACGGGTCTGGCGGGAGATCTCGGCGATCGTTTCGGGAGACACGGAATGGGGCGGTATGGAGCATGCGGAATCCCCCGAATGGACCCCCGCCTCCTCGATGTGCTCCATGATCCCGCCGATGACCACCGTTTCCCCGTCGGAGATGGCGTCCACGTCGATCTCGATGGCGTCCTCGAGGAACCGGTCGACCAGCACGGGCCGGTCTTCCGAGGCGACGACCGCGTGGGCGAGGTACTTCCGCAGTCCGTCCTCGTCGTGGACGATCTCCATCGCACGGCCCCCGAGCACGTACGAGGGACGCAGGAGAACGGGATATCCGATCCGGGCCGCGATGCCGACGGCTTCCTCCGTGGAGTGGGCGATCCCGTTGGGCGGTTGCATGAGCGCCAGCTTGGTCAGCATCTCCGCAAACCGTTCGCGGTCCTCCGCCCGGTCGATGCTCTGGGGGGAGGTTCCCAGGATCCGGACGCCCGCTTTTTCCAACGGCACGGCCAGCTTGAGCGGCGTCTGCCCTCCGAACTGGACGATGACGCCGATGGGTTTCTCTTCCTCAAGGATGGCAAGGACGTCTTCCTTGGTCAGGGGCTCGAAGTAGAGCCGGTCGGAGGTGTCGTAGTCGGTAGAGACCGTCTCGGGATTGCAGTTCACCATGATCGTCTCGAACCCTTCCTCCCGCAGGGCGAATACGCCGTGGACGCAACAGTAGTCGAATTCGATCCCCTGCCCGATCCGGTTCGGCCCTCCCCCCAAAATCACGATCTTCTTCCGGTCGGTGGGCTCCGATTCGTTTTCATCCTCGTACGTGGAATACATGTACGGCGTGTGCGCCTCGAATTCGGCGCCGCAGGTGTCCACCCGCTTGAAGACGGTTCGCACGCCGGACGCGTAGCGGGCCTTCCGTACGTCGTCCTCCTCTGCGCCCAGAAGCTTTGCCAGCCGCCGGTCCGAGAAGCCGTTCCCCTTCATTTTCCGGAAAAACGCGGTCCAGTCGCCGTCTTTCCCGTCGCCGGTCCCCTGAAAGGCCGCCGCGTGCGCGCGGATATCGTGTTCCATCTCGATGATCTGCCGGATATTCTCGAGGAACCACGGGTCGATCCCGGTCAGGTTGTGCACCTCGTCGACCGTCCAACCGATGCGGATCGCCTCCCCGATGTACAGCAGCCGCTGTGAATTCGGCTTTCGCAGCTTGGTTTCGATCGTCTTCTTCCGGGAGGACGAAGTGGCGGCATCCGGAGGAGGCAGGACCTCGTCGAATCCGTAGACGGAGGTTTCCATGGAACGCAGTGCCTTCTGGAGGGACTCCTTGAAGGTCCTCCCGATCGCCATCACCTCCCCGACGGATTTCATCTGGGTGCCCAGGGAGTCTTCGGTCTGGGGAAATTTCTCGAAGGTGAAGCGGGGGATCTTCGTCACGACGTAGTCGATCGTGGGCTCGAAGGAGGCGGGGGTTACCCGCGTGATGTCGTTGCGGATCTCGTCGAGGGTGTACCCGACGGCGAGTTTGGCGGCGATCTTCGCGATGGGGAAGCCGGTGGCCTTGGAGGCCAGCGCCGAGGAACGCGAGACGCGCGGGTTCATTTCGATGATCACCATCTCGCCCGTATCCGGGTGCACGGCGAACTGGATGTTGCTCCCCCCCGTGTCCACCCCGATTTCCCGGATGATGCGCAACGCCGCGTTTCGCATCAGCTGGTACTCCTTGTCGGTCAGCGTCTGGGCAGGGGCGACGGTGATCGAATCCCCGGTGTGCACCCCCATCGGGTCCAGGTTCTCGATCGAGCAGATGATCACGACGTTGTCGGCCAGGTCGCGCATCACCTCGAGCTCGAACTCCTTCCATCCGATGACGGACTGCTCGACGAGGACCGTCCGTTTCGGGGATGCGTCCAGCGCCCAGCGGATCCCTTCCTCGTACTCCTCCCGGTTGTACGCGATTCCGGCCCCGGTACCGCCCAAGGTAAAGGACGGCCGGATGATCGCGGGGTACCCGACGGAGGGAATGACCTCCAGCGCCTCCTCCAGCGTCCTTATGTACCCTGACCGCGGCACGACGAGCCCGAGGTTCTCCATCGCCTTGCGGAACAGGTTTCGGTCCTCCGCCTTCTGGATCGCATCGAAGTTCGCCCCGATCAGTTCCACCCCGAATTTCTGCAGGATCCCCATCTCGTGGAGGGAAACGGCGATGTTCAGCCCCGTCTGGCCGCCGATGGTCGGCAGCAGCGCGTCCGGGCGCTCCCTTTCGATGATCTTGCCGACGATTTCGGGGGTGATCGGCTCGATGTATGTCCGGTCGGCGAAGTCCGTGTCGGTCATGATCGTCGCCGGGTTGCTGTTGACGAGGACTACCGTATACCCCTCCTCCTTCAGGGCCTTGCACGCCTGGGTCCCCGAGTAGTCGAATTCGCACGCCTGCCCGATGATGATCGGGCCGGACCCGATGAGCATGATCTTCTTGAGGTCGGTTCTCTTGGGCACTATAGCTCCTGGATGAAGACGGTTCGAAATGCCAGCCGTTCGGCGGCCTTTACGGCCCGCTTGTACTCACTTGCGGTGAGTTTTCGCTTGAAACCGGGGGTCGTTCCCGCTCGGAACGCCGGGAAGTACTGGCCCATGAGCGACAGGGGAAGGTCCCGGCCGAAGGTGGCTGCCAGATGGGCGAGCACGCGTTCCGTTTCTTCCACCTTTCCCGGCAGTACGAGATGGCGCACCAGCACGCCTCGCGTCGCGATGCCGTCCTCCCCCGCGGCGAGGAACCCTGCCTGCCGCACCATTTCGGCGATGGCGGCGACGTTGTGCTCCACGTAGTCCGGTGTCCCGGAGATCTCCTTTGCCAGGACGGGCGAGCGGTACTTGGCGTCCGGCAGGTAGACGTCGACGATCCCGTCGAGAAGGGACAGCGATTCGGGGGAGTCGTACCCGTTGGTATTGTAGACCACGGGGATCCGGAAACCCCGATTTCGCGCGGTGCGGACCGCATCGGCGAGCTGCACGGCGTGGGATGTGGGGGTGACGAAGTTCACGTTGTGCGCCCCGATCTTCTGCAGCCTGAGCAGTTCCCCCGCCAGGGTATCCGTATCCATTTCGCGTCCGTTCCCCAGCTGGCTGATCGGGTAATTCTGGCAGAACAGGCACGTCATGTTGCAGTGGCTGAAAAACACCGTCCCGGATCCTCGCGTCCCGGAGATCGGCGGTTCCTCCCCGTGGTGCAGGGAAACGGCGGCCACCTTCGCAAGGGCGCCGGCGCCGCAGAACCCGCGTTCCCCCGCGAGCCGGTTTGATCCGCAGGCGCGGGGGCACAGGCGGCAGGCGGAAAGGGGCGACGACTCCGGGGTCACCGGGCAATGGACGGCTTGCGCCACTTACAGCTCCCCTTCCCCGACCAGGTACCGGTAGAAACGCGTGAACAGATATCGCGAGTCGTGGGGTCCGGGGGAAGCCTCCGGATGGTACTGCACGGAGAAGCAGCGGAGAGACGGGACGGCCAACCCCTCGACCGTATCGTCGTTCAGGTTGACATGGGTGATGCGCGCCTTCCCCCCCAGGGAGTCCGGATCGACGGAGAAGTTGTGGTTCTGGCTGGAGATCTCCACCTTGCCCGTGGCAAGATCCTTCACGGGCTGGTTGCATCCGTGGTGTCCGAACTTCAGCTTGAACGTTTTTCCGCCCAGCGCCAGCCCCATGATCTGGTGGCCCAGGCAGATCCCGAACATCGGGACCTTTCCCAGAAGTTTCCGGACCGTCTCGACGGCGTACGGCACCCCTTCCGGATCCCCAGGCCCGTTCGACAGGAAGACGCCGTCCGGCGACCGGGCCAGGATCTCCTCCGCCGTGGTGGCGGCCGGAACGACCGTCACGTCGAAACCGTGGGTCACGAGCATCCGGAGGATGTTCTCCTTCACGCCGTAGTCGATCGCCACGAGGCGCGGGATTTTCTCGAACCGGGCGCGATATTCCGCCGCGGGGAGATACCCTTTTTCCAGATCCCATTCCCCCGTGTCCCAATGGACCGCACGGGACGAAGTGACTTCCCGAACCAGATCGCGCCCCACGAGGGACGGGAGTTCCCGGGCCTTCCGCACGAGGGTATCCGGATCGGTTCCGGTAGCCGACAGGATCGCCATCTGCGACCCCTTGTCGCGCAGACGGCGCGTGAGAGCCCTCGTATCCAGCCCGGCGATGCCGCAGATGTGATACCTGCGAAGGTAGGAGTCGAGCGACTCCACATGACGCCAGTTCGACGGCGGGCCCCAGGCCTCCCGTACGATGAACCCTTCGACCCAGGGCCGGTTGGACTCCACGTCCTCGGGGTTGATGCCCGTGTTTCCGATCTCCGGGCAGGTCATGGTGACGATCTGTCCCTTGTAGGAGGGATCGGTGAGGACCTCCTGGTATCCCGTCATTCCCGTATTGAAGACAACCTCCCCGGAACACTCCCCCTCGTACCCGAAGGATGTGCCTTCGTAGACGGTTCCGTCGGACAGGGCAAGAACGGCTTTGCGCTCAGACATCCGCAACGACCCCCGTTTGCGCCGCATAACGGACCCGGCCCCCGCAGAGGGTGACCACCGCGCGACCTTGAAATTTCCATCCGAAGAAAGGGCTGTTTTTCGATTTGGAGAGCACGTCGTCCGCCCGGTGCTCCCATTCCTCTTCCGGGTCGATCACCGTCACGTCGGCATCGGCCCCCGGAGACAGGGTCCCCTTGCCGGCCAGGGAGAGTATCCGGGCGGGGGCGCAGGAAAGAAGATCGACGATTCGCGCGGGGGATACCTTCCCCCCCGCCAGCAGCCCGAGCGTCAGCGGCAGGGAGGTCTGCAGGCCGATGATCCCGTTGGCGGCGGCGGTGAATTCGCACCGCTTGACATACTCTTCATGGGGGGCGTGATCGCTTGCCACGGCGTCGATCGTGCCGTCGATGATCCCCTCGAGGATCGCCATCCGGTCGTCCTCCCCGCGAAGCGGGGGATTCATCTTCGCGTTCGTGTCGTACCCTTCCAGCGCGGCGTCTGTCAGGGTGAAGTAGTGCGGCGCGGTTTCCCCAGTGACGTTCAGGCCGGCGCGCTTGGCCATCCGCAGGAGGTCTACCCCCATGCGCGTGCTGATGTGCTGGAGGTGCACCCTTCCCCCGGTCTGCCGGGCGAGCAGGATGTCCCGGGCGATCGCGACGTCCTCCGCGGCAGCGGGGATGCCTGGAATTCCCAGTTTCTGTGCGGTCCATCCCTCGTTGGCGGCGCCTTCCTCGGCGAGCTGGTGGTCTTCGGAGTGGACCAGGATGAGAAACCCGAACGGTCTGGCGTATTCAAGCGCCCTGCGCATCAGCAGGGGATTCTCCACGGGTTTCCCGTCGTCGGAAAACGCCACGGCTCCCGCCTCGAACAGTTCGCAGAAATCGGTCATTTCCTTCCCGTCGAGGTTCCGGCTCAAGGCGGCGACGGGGAACACGTTGCAGGAACCTTCCCCACGGGCCTTCTCCAGGATGTACCGGGTGATCTCCGGGTGGTCGTTGGCCGGCTTCGTGTTCGCCATGCAGACCACGGACGTGAATCCCCCGGCGGCGGCGGCCATCGTCCCGGTTCGGATATCTTCTTTCCATTCGAATCCCGGATCGCGAAGGTGCACATGCATGTCGATCAGACCCGGCACGACCCACTTTCCTTCGGCATGGATGATTTTGCCTGAAAATCCTTCGGGAGGACCGCCCGTAAGAAACTCCCGTACCTTTCCTCCCTCGATCACAAGGTGTCCGGTTTCGTCCCTGCCGGTTCCCGGATCGATCACTCTTCCGCCCTTAATGAGCAGCATGGGACCCTCCGGCGAGAAGGTAAAGGAGCGCCATCCTTACGGCCACCCCGGATTCCACCTGCGAAAGCACCAGCGATCGTCCGCAATCGGCCAGTTCGTCCGAGAGTTCGACGCCGCGGTTGATCGGTCCCGGGTGCATGATGATCCCGTCCTCCTTGGCAAGGGAAAACAGCTCCCTGTTCAAGCCATACCTTCTGGAATACTCCCTAATTGATGGAAAGTACGCTGTTTTTTGCCTTTCCAGTTGTATCCTCAGCATGATCACCACGTCGGCGTCCCGCACCGCCTCGCGGATGTCGCTGGTGAGCGTGGCCCCCGTTCTCGCCATCTCGCGCGGCAGGAGCGTCGCCGGGCCGCACAGCCACAGACTGGCTCCCATGCGGCCCAGGGAATGGATATCCGACCGTACCACCCGGCTGTGCAGGATGTCCCCCACGATGGCGATTTTGAGTCCGGCCACCTTCCCCTTCGATTTGAGGATCGTGTACAGGTCCAGCAGGCCTTGCGTGGGATGTTCGTTCGAGCCATCGCCGGCGTTTATGATCGAGCAGGAGAGGTGTCGGGACAGGAAGTGCGCCGCGCCGGAAGCGCTGTGCCGCATCACCAGTACGCTGGGCTTCATCGCCTCGATGTTCCTGGCGGTGTCCAGCAGGGTCTCCCCCTTGGTGACGCTCGACGTGGAGGAACTGAAGTTGACCACGTCCGCGGAGAGCCGTTTCCCGGCGATCTCGAAGGATGTGCGGGTCCGGGTGCTCGCCTCGAAGAAGAGATTGACCACCGTCTTCCCGCGGAGCGCCGGCACCTTCTTGATATCCCGTGTGAGGATCTCCTCCATCGACCGCGCGGTGTCGATGACGAACTCCATCTCCTCCGTCCGGAAATCGGAAAGCCCCAGGACGTGCCTGCGTCTCCATTCCATGCGCTACTCCCCCTTTTCCGCCGGCCCCTCGTTCATGGTTACTTTCCACGTTTCGGGCGCTCCTTCGACGCGGACTTCCACGGTTTCCGTCCGGGACGTCGGCACGTTTCGCCCCACGTAATCCGCCCGGATGGGAAGTTCCCGGTGCCCCCGGTCGATCAGCACCGCCAGCTGGATGTTCCGTGGCCTGCCGAAGTCCATCAGCGCGTCCATGGCGGCCCGGATCGTCCTTCCCGTATAGAGCACATCGTCGACCAGAATTACCTTTTTCTCGTCGATAGAAAACGGGATTTCGGTGCGTTTGAGGCGCGCCTGGTATCCGGCCTTCGACAGATCATCCCGGTACAGGGTGATATCGAGAAACCCCGCGGGAACCTCCACCCCCTCGATCGCCAGAATGTTCCGCCGTATCAGGCGTGAGAG
>JACZKY010015595.1_pt1 | contig 31106 bp, 23 predicted proteins | sample 8237611 | NCBI WGS metagenome assembly JACZKY01 (sample SAMN16148055, study PRJNA663545) | marine sediment metagenome | biome: sediments and biomass from bioreactor inoculated with such sediments; feature: coastal sediments; material: methane- and iron-fed bioreactor; isolation source: Bothnian...
TGGGGTGGTTAAGCGCGTTCAGGGAAAAGGGAACTTTTTTGTCGGGCGGCGCAGTGATGACGAGCAACTTGCAGTGTTCAGCCTGATACTTCCGGAAATTTCTCACAGTCTGTATCCACCGCTGGCTAAGGGCTTCGACAACCAGGCGGGAGTAAGACAAAACCAGGTTTTGTTGTGTAATACCGATTTTGACGTCAACAAGCAGGGCAATTTAGTTCTTCAGATGATCGAGAAGAACGTCGCCGGCGTGGCATTGGTGCCGGCGCTGAGTCCCCCGACTCCGGCATTCCATGTTCGTCAGCTGCAACTTCATAACATCCCTGTAGTCTTGTGTCATCGACCCGTTGCGGAGGTTTCTGCGCCTTTGGTGACGTGGGATGCGGCGAAAGTCGCTCGACTGGCAGGGAGGACCCTGGCAGGCCTTGGGCATCGGCGGATCGCCTATTTTGCGCGGACACGGTACAACCTGACTGAAATGCATGAGCGTTCTTTACGTCAAACATTGGAGGAGTCTGGCCTGGAGCTGCCTGGCAACTATGTATCCTACGGTGGGAGCCCCATAGACTTAGACGAACAATTGAAGCTTCGTACAGAAGCGCTGGAGCCCCTGGTTAAGGGTTTGAATCCTGTTACTGCGATCTTCTGCAATGATGACAACGAGGCGGAAGTAGTCTATTATTCGCTGGGGAAGTTAGGAGTCCGCATTCCGGAGGATGTTTCATTGATGGGCTTTGGTGATTCGCGTTTCCGCAGCGGGGCCTTTTTCAGCAGACTGTCTTCGGTCGTCATCGATGAATACAAGCTGGGCAGCCGTGCCGCGGAACTGCTGCATGAAATGCAGACAGGTCAGCGTCCGATTGATTCAGACGAGGTGATCTATAAACAGATTTCACTCTGGGAAGGGCGGACAATCGCGGCGGTATGACCCTGCACCTTTGACGGCGTCTTTAATAGTGAATACCCGATATGTGCGCTCCGTGAGCGCCAAAAATCAAAAGGCTGACTGATCCAGTGGGGATGAGCAGCTAACAATTAATAGTTACTGTACGAGGAGAGCGACATGAAGAAAATACTTATTGTGCTGTTGTCGATTACCTGTTGGTGTACGACGGCAGAGGCCGTGGACATTGGCCCGGCTCAAAATCCTGCCCCGATTTCTGGCGATGTTGTTGTAACCAGGAATGTCACGGTAAGCTGGGACCCAGGGTCTGACCCTAACAATTTAGTTCTTACCTATAAACTCCATACGGACGCCTACAACGCACCGGCGGACCCCAATCTGTATTTGGTTGCGGACATTGCCAATACCGGAGCACGGGCCTCGTACGAGCTTGCGGCGCTGCCGGATACAAAGCTCATTTCATGGCGCGTAGATGAAGTCTACGACAGCGGCGTGATCACCGGTGTCGTCTGGAATTTCAAGAAAGAATTCATCCACCTTACCGAAGAACCTGTTGATATGGTGCTTTGGCCAGGCGCAACAGCGACCTTCAGCACTACGGCTATTGCAGACGAAACCCAGACACTGTTCTATCAGTGGTTTAAGTACGACCCGGCGCTCCCGGAGGATCAGCAGGTGCCGCTGGTCGATGGCGGGGATATCTCCGGCGTCAATACCCCTGATCTTTCGATTGCCAACGTGCAAATAGAAGATGAGGGCCAGTACGTTTGTGCCATTTTCACTGCTGAAACGTACCCTGAGCCTGTCAAAATAACCAGGTTGGCCAGGCTGACCCTCAAGCGCATGATTGCCCATTGGACATTTGACGACGACTCGCTTGTTGATGGTCAGTACCAGGATTTGGTGGGGACATACCATACCACGCGCGTTGGTCCGACGTTTAGCACCCAGCCAGGCATATTCGGACAGGCCATCTGGTTTAAAGGTACCGCCAGCAACTTTCATTATTTGCGTGTCCCTAATACCGCTAATGACCCGGGAATGAGGTTTGAGTATACGAATATGTGCACAGTAGCCGCCTGGATAAAGACAGACAACATGACTTTAAGCAGCGATTGGACTGGGATCGTTACCAAGGGCGACAACAGCTGGCAGCTTTCACGGCAGGGAGGAGGCTCGCCTCCTCAGATGATCCGTTGGCGTGCCGCTGAATCAATGAGCGGAAGTATGCCTGTCGACGATGACAACTGGCATTTGCTCGTGGGCACGTTCGACAGAACAAGTTCCACATTGTATGTTGACGGGATGGTGGACGCTCAGGTGACATCTGCGGAAAGGGATATGTCCAAGAACACGGCGGAAGTGTGGATCGGCAATACGCGTCAGGGAAGCAACATTCGGTATTTTAGGGGTCTGATGGATGATGTCCGGATTTACAACTATGCACTGACGCATGAAGAGGTCGCGCAGTTGTATTATGAGGGAACCGGGAAAAGGGCTTGCATATACGGACACCCGCAAAGTGACCTGAACGGTGACTGCCAAGTTGATCTTCAGGATCTTAGTATTTTAGCCTTAGATTGGCTCACTGATGGCTTTTACCCTCTTGAGTAAGGTTTTTAATTTCAGAAAAGTCCGATTGGAACTTAACTTCATTATTGACTTTTTGGTCAGGATATTAAAATGAAAAACATAATTTGTGTACTATTATCGATTGCCTGTTACTGCACGACGACAGAGGCCGTGGTAACCCAGGACTTCAGCACGGATCCCGGCTGGAGCAGCAACACGACAGATCTCGGCTGGGTAGGAGATCCCTATTATCTGGCCGGAGGGAGGATACGGTCAGGGCCGAGCGAGACTACCCGCAAGTACTATGCCGACACCAACCTCGGTGGGGCGATTGACCTTTCTTGGGACATCCGTTTCACCACCGACTTCCGTGTGGTAGCCAGCGGAACCGGTACTAACTGGGGTTGGGCGGATGGGTTTATCGGCTTTTTTGATTCAACGGCAACAGGCGTCATCTCCGGCAAAGACGCTTTTGCGGGTCCTGCGCTCGGTATCATGATGGCTGACCAGAGCGCCAGTTCGGAACGCCTCAGAGCCTATATCGGCACTGCCGCCGGTACAGAATATAGAACAGACAACAACGAGTCACAGATTATCGTTCAGCACGGGTACACTTACACCATCGACCTGTCCTGGACGGCAAGTACAAGAACGTTGACTTGGTCGGTCACCAGCAATGAAATCGATGTGAGGGACAGAGCAGGCGGAACGGCGGTGCCCCAATCTTTTACGATCACCCAGGCGCAGGTGGAGGCCCTTGGCGGCTCGTTCAATGCCTTCGGGATCGCCAACAGGAGCAATGAAGCCGGCACCAGGGATGCGTGGAAGGAAGCTTACATCGACAATGCCACTGTCACTCTGTTAACGGCTGCTCGAAATCCGGACCCGGTTGGCGGGTTTTTTATGTCGCCGAGTGTCACGGTGAGTTGGGACCCGGGGTCTGACCCCAACAATTCGATTACTACCCATAAACTGTATACGGATGCCTACAACGCACCGGCGGATCCCAATCTGTATTTGGTTGCGGACATTGCCAATACCGGAGCACGGGTCTCGTACGAGCTTGCGGCGCTGCCGGATACAAAGCTCATTTCATGGCGCGTGGATGCGGTCTACGACAGCGGCGTGATCACCGGTGTCGTCTGGAATTTCCAGAAAATGCTTATCCAAATTTCACAGGAACCTGTTGATATGCTGCTTTGGCCAGGCGACACAGCGACCTTCAGCACGACGGTCATTTCACCCGAAACGCTGCTCTATCAGTGGTTCAAGTACGATCCGGCGCTCCCAGAAGACCAGCAAGTGCCGCTGGCCGACGGCGGGCGTATCTCCGGAGTCAATACCCCCGATCTTGCGATTGCCAACGTCCAAATAGAAGATGAGGGCCAGTACGTTTGTGCCATTTTCACGCCTGCCACGATCTCTAACCCCATAATTACCAGGCTGGCCAACCTGACCCTCTATCGCATGATTGCCCATTGGACATTCGATGACACCTCGATTCTCGAACCGGCTGATCCGGCTGACCCTAATATGTATCTGGATGAGACTGGCAATTACGGGGCAACATCTGTGGGCGAGTTTGTCTCTGAGCCAGGCATAGTCGGAGGCGGACAGGCCCTCCGGTTTAGCGGCGGCTATTTGACTATCCCTAATACCGGCAATGATCCGGGGATGAGATTTGATTACACGAATATGCTCACTGTGTCTGTTTGGATAAAGACCTCTGACATGCAGCATCCCGGGAGTAGTAACGACTGGACTGGGCTCGTCACCAAGGGCGACAATAGCTGGCAGCTTTCACGGCAGGGAAGCAATGTTCCTCAGGTGATTCGTTTCCGTTCCAATGGCTCATTAGCGGGAACAATGCCGGTCGCCGATGACAACTGGCATTTGATCGTGGGCACGTTCGACGGAACAAGTTCCAAATTGTATATTGATGGGGTGCTGGACATTCAGAATACGTTTGGGACGGCGCTTGGAAAGAATACTGCGGATGTGTGGATCGGCAATGTGCGTACGGGAAGTAACAATCGTCTGTATAACGGTCTGATGGATGATGTCCGAATCTACAATTATGCATTGACGCGTGAAGATGTCGCGCAGATGTATTATGACGTGACCGGGCAAACGGTTTGCATGTACGGAATACCGGCTGGCGACGTGAATGGTGACTGCGCCGTTGATCTCGAGGATATCATTATAATGGCCTCAGAATGGCTCACCGCCGGGTTCTATTCTCCTGTTGAGTAATTGTGTTAATTTCAGAGAAGTCCCAGGAGGGGGAGAACGCGAATACGGCGTTCTCCCCCCCAGGGGTGACGGCCCACCCTGAATGGGTCTTGGAATTTGCAAAGAAGCTCCATTTGACGACGACCAAGAGTTCCCGGACATTCAGCGTTCGGTCGTTCAATAACCCGCAGCACCGCGTGCAAAACATATGCGAAACAAACTCTAATTTTAAGAGAGACCGTAAATATGAACACTTGCGCTTGGCTCAGATGCACATCCCCGTTGTGGTTTTTTGTTGCAGTCGCGTGCACCGCATGCTCCGAGGGTTTGCCGGAAGCTGGGGAATGCTCTAATAGCGGCTTTGTCAGTCTGTTCGACGGCAAGACGCTTGACGGTTGGCATGCCGTCCCGGAAGATACCTCCGCGGGCTGGACGGTCCGTGATGGTGTGATCGTAGGGAAAGGCATTGCCAAACACCAGTCCTTCCTTGTTTGGAAAGATGACCGTCTTACGGACTTTGAACTGGAACTCCAGTATCGCCTCTTCGGCAAATGCAATACAGGCATTGAGGTGCGAGCCCGGCCCGATAGCACCGGGAAACGGCTTTTCGAGGGGTATCAAGCCGACCTGGGGCACGTAGGTATCGGCGACCACATCCTCGGCGCCTGGGATTTCCACTTCGGCAAAGACACACGCCAGGAGCCGCCCTGTCCCCGTGGTACGCGATTGGTCATTGATGAAAACGGCAAGCTGCATTCCAGCCGCCTGCCCAACGCTGTTTCGCTGGGCGACATTCACCGGGAGCAGTGGAATCACGTCCGTGTTGTGGCCCGGGGTAATACGTTTCAATTCTACATCAATAACAAGATCGCCTCGGAATTTACGGACAATGCCGAGGGGCGATTAACCTGCGGCGCCATTGGTTTGCAGGTGCATGATCCGGGGATGCACGTCGAGTTCAAAGATATTCGACTGAGGCGCCTCGACAAAAAAGGGTCTGCCGGTTGTCCACAGTAGAGGATGCTGCAATAGTTGAGAATTTGCCACTGCAGTTTAACGCGAAGACGCCGCCGGAGCCGGAGCTTTCGACAGGACAAGGGCCTGATGACCCGTCTGGTCTGCGATGCATCCAGAACGTCACGGATGGAAGTACAAAGATCCGCCGCGTCATCGCAGAGAATCTGGCCGCCATACTGACCGACCTTGCAGCAACGTTTCACGGCGAGTGTTCGTTTGTCGCCAGCTATACGATTAGAGGTTAAACCCAAGAAATCCGTGGAGCTGATTCGACCAATCGTAGACATGATAACCATGGAGAGTCGGCTTGTAACTGTCCGTATGTGTAAGGAGATGTACTAATGGAGAAGATGACCCGCAGGTCTTTCATAAAGCAAACAACAGCGGTCGCAGGCGCCATCGGCGCGACAGCGGCTGTGTCTTCGTCGGCTTGGGCTTTGGTGTCTGGGGCGAACAATGATATTCGCGTCGCAGTCGTCGGTTTGGGCGGCCAGGGCCGTCATCATGTGAAGACCTTTGCCGCGATGAAGGGTGTCAGGGTGGTTGCCCTGTGCGATCCTGACCGCACGCGCATACAGCAGGGGGTGGAATTGCTTAAAGGACAAAAGGTCGACACCTATGTAGACTATCGAAAGCTCCTTGAAAACAAAGACATAGACGTTGTCAGCACCGCTTCGTGCAATCACTGGCATGCGCCTGTAACGGTCTGGGGCTGTGAAGCTGGAAAGGATATCTATGTCGAGAAGCCGGTTTGCCATACCATTTGGGAAGGCCAGCAGATGGTCAAAGCGGCGAGGAAATACGGCCGTATAGTCCAGTCCGGAATGCAGCTCCGCTCGGATAGAGGGGTGAGAGAGGCGTTTGGATGGTTGCGTGACGGGAACTTGGGTAAGATGTTACTCTCAAGAGGCCTATGTTACGAGACGCGTTCCAGCATAGGCAGAGTCAATGGACCTACCCCAATTCCCGATCACATTGACTATGATCTTTGGTGTGGTCCTGCTCCAAAGAAGCCACTGATGCGTGAGAGACTGCATTTTGATTGGCACTGGATCTGGGATACCGGCAATGGCGACTTGGGTAACCAGGGAATACACCAGATGGACGTGTGCCGTCGGGCGATTGGCCACCTGGAACTAGCGCCGAGAGTCATCAGTGTAGGTGGACGTTTCGGCTGGCACGATGACGGCCAGACGCCAAACACCCAACTCATATTTTTCGATTATACGCCCGTCCCGATCCTGTTTGAAGTTACGGGAATGCCTGAGAAGAAAGGAGTACGTGGGAGATCGCACTACAAGGGAATCAGATGTGGAAACGTCGTGCATTGCGAGGGTGGGCACTTCGCTTGCGGAGAGGAGGGCGGTGGATGGGCGTACGACAATGATGGGAAGAAGATCAAACAGTTCTTTGCGGATGGCGCTGGCGAGCACCTGCACAACTTCATCGATGCGGTGCGCAGTCGAAAAGTCGAGGACCTGAACGCAGACGTCCTGCATGGTCATTTATCGAGTTCTCTTTGCCATCTGGGGAACATTTCACACCGGCTTGGCAAACTGTCGGCTCCGGAGAGTATTTGTGATGAACTCAAAAGCTATCCTGGTATGGAAAATGCCTTTGAAAGATTCCAGGCCCATTTGGATGCCAACGAGATTGATCTCTCGAAAGAGAAGGCTACTATTGGCTCCCTGCTTACGATGGATCCTGATACGGAAGAATTCACAGGCCCGGGAGCTGGCGAGGCTAACAAGTTATTGACGAAGAAGTACAGAAAAGGATTTGTCATAAGAGGGGCCGAGACATTGGGGTAGCCTCGGAAACGAACTCGGATGACGAGAATAGCGTTTCCGATTGCATGTACGGCTAAGTGAGGGTGCTGGTTGTCACGTTCATACGGCTCATGAGAAGAAGGCGGCTGAGCACGACGAGAATGGATGTATCCGTGTTTGTTCTTGATGGCACCCATCAATGTATTGGAAGCATTGGTCCCAGAGACCTATCCGACGGGAACCGTCATCGACGGCATGATTGGCGGCGATGGTGCTAACGGCCAGCGAACAAAATGCATCTGGTCGGGTAATTAACAACTTCAGGTTCTTTACCAAGGATGGATGATCCTTCTCCCAGGCATGTTCAGGTAAGTATTACAGACGGGGTAATTCAACCCATCGGCATAGGTTGTGCAACAAGCGTTTTCAGTACACTTGTGAGGGCGAAACTTGGGGTTTGAACAGACGAATCTTGGCATAGTTGGTTTAGGCCGCTGGAGCAGGCAGGTTTTTGAAGCAATCGGCCAGTTGCCTGAAGCGAAGATTACGGCATGCTACTCCCGTTATCCGGATACGAGAGCCGCTTTCGCCGCCCAGTATAACTGTACGGCCTGTGAGTGTTACCAAGATATGATCCAGGACCCTGCGATTGCGGGAATTGTGGTAATGAGTTCCAATGCGGCGCACGAAAGCGATGTAACACTTGCCGCTTCAGAAGGAAAGCATATACTTGTCACCAAGCCGATTGCTACCACTATTGCCGCGGGAAAGCGGATGATCGCTGCTTGTAAAGACAACGCAGTGATATTGGCTGTTGGGCATCAAACGCGTCGCGAGCCGGCTCTGCGGAAATTGAGAGGAATTCTGGACTCCGGCGGACTAGGCGAGGTGCGCCTGGTCGAGGCAAACTATTCGACGCCCAACGGACTGAAGATAGAACCCGGAGATTGGCGATATTCCGAAGATGAGTGCCCCGGGGGCGCATTGATTCAGATTGGAATCCACGTTATTGACAGCCTTCAGTATCTTTTTGGGCCGGTCGCGCGGGTATTCAGTTGGCAGGACCGCGGCGGCCTCAAGGCGAATGTAGCAGGAGTAACGGCAACACTTCTGGAGTTCGAATCGGGACTGCGGGGTTATCTTGGCTCTTCCTATGTATCCAGTTTTTCTCATTGGATGAAGCTCTACGGCACTCGAAAGAATGCTGTCTTCAACGAATTGCGCGGTCTCGTTTTGACGGATGATTCCTGGGAAGAAGGAGAATTGCGGGAGAATGCGGCCCCCCCGGAGAAACTAACAGCACCCATACCCGCGGTAGTAGAGGAGATAAGAGAATTCGTTCATTGTATCAGGACCGGGCAGAGCCCGGAAATCGGAGGCGAGGCTGCACTGCATAATCTGGCGGTTGTCCTTGCTGCCGTGGAATCGGATAGGCGAGGAAAACCGGTAATGATCGCGTCCCTATTATAACGTTGTAGAGTCATAATCTGGAGACCGAAAAAGTGGTTTTTAATTAGTTTAGACACGCCCGTAATTTTACGCGCGTCCCCAAGCAGACAAATGCTTCATACTTAAGGAGGTTTATCGATGGAAAAGAACAGGGCTTTCACGCTCATCGAACTACTCGTCGTCATCGCCATCATCGCCTTGTTGCTGTCGGTGCTGATACCTGCGCTGCAGCACGTGAAGATGCAGGCAACAGGCGTCGTTTGTTCGGCCCACAATAGGGGGTTAGCCCAGGCGTGGCATGCCTACTCGGAAGACAACGACGGCCGCATTTGCGGCGGCCATACGCATAACGACTCGCAGTGGATTGGAAATCCACGTACTGCAGATGGTACATGGGTTGGCGACGGTGCTGAGCTCGTAAGCCTGGAGGATGAGATCCGAGGCTACCAGGCAGGTACTCTGTGGCCGTATGTGGAAAACGAGAAGATCTACCACTGTCCCGGGGATGGCAAGTGGAAGTCCTTGCAACGCGGCTATCGTACCACTTCGATTCAGGGGATGATGAACGGAGAATCTAATCCGGCAGCGAATGCTTATGCCGTCAAGATGACCGACATTATTTCACCAAGTGACAAGTTTGTTTTTGTCGAAAACATAGATCCGCGAGGTTGGAATAAGGGGTCGTGGATCATGAGCGGCGCCGACAGCGCGAATCCCAGATGGACCGACCCGATTGCAATATTTCATGCCGAAAAAAGCACGTTTGGTTTTGCCGATGGGCATGCCGAAAAGCATCGCTGGCTGGGCAAACATGCGGGCGCAACATGGCAACAGGATCAGACTATCCCGTGGGCAGAAAAGGCTACGACTGGCGACAATAACTTCCATTTCGCCAAACCTGTCAACTGGGGTACGCCCGAAGAGGATGACATTCGCTGGCTGGCTCGGGGCTATGTACCGGGACGCTAGTGCTGAATAGAATGAAGGATATGATAAACTGTCGGAAGATGCCGCGTTCGTGGACGGCCGCCAAAAGGCATTTAAAACGCAGGGCTACTGTATTTGCGATGTGAACGATGACCCTGGCGGGGCTATCGCTATGGATACTATGAGGCAAGCAACAAGAATTTGTATTGCGGCCATGCTCGTGTCTGCAATGGCTGTGCCGTGTTCTGCGGCAACGTCAGCACCGCCGACGAGGGGAGTGCTTCACGGGCTGGATTACCTGGCGCTGGTCGGATACCTCGTGGTGCTCGTCGGCATAGGGGCGTATTTCTATCGGCGCGAGAACACAACAGACGATTACTTTCTGGCCAGCCGCCGCATTCCCTGGTGGGCCGCGACGTTGAGCATTTTCAGTACACACTTGAGCGCCGTCACGTTTATGGCCATTCCCGCGAAAGCGTTCGAGGCTGATTGGGTTACAATTCTTGTCAACTTGGGCATCATCCTGGTAACCCCGGTTGCTGTCTTTTGTTTTTTGCCGATCTATAGACGTTCTAACGTTACGACCATTTATGAATATCTAGAAATTCGATTCAACCCGAAAATCCGGATATATGGCAGCCTTAGCTTCGTGTGTCTTCAGTTTGCCAAGATGGGCGTTTTTCTTCTGCTCCCATCGCTGGCCATGGCTACTCTCACCGGTCTCAACCTTTACGCCTGTATTGTCGTCATGGGTTGCCTGTGTACGCTATATACTGTGCTCGGGGGAATTGAGGCGGTCATTTGGACTGACGTACTCCAGTCCTGTGTTCTTGTTGGCGGCGGCCTCCTCTGCATGGGCACTATCTTTAGGGCCGAACAGTTTGATTTCAGCGGGATGCTGGCGGTTGCCGGTGACGCCGATAAGTTCCACTTTTTCGACCTGGCCGGGGGCGTGAATTCTTCGGCTTTCTGGGTCGTGATCCTCGGCGGATTTTTCATACAGTTGGTGCCTTTCACGAGTGACCAAGTCATTGCCCAGCGATTCCTTGCCACCCGCGATGAAAAATCCGCCGCTCGCTCCCTGTGGGCACATGCCGTTATGGTGGTACCGGCATCACTGCTGTTCTTCGGTCTGGGAACGGCATTGTTTATTTATTACGCCTCACGCCCTGACATGCTGCCGACAGGAGATGTAAAGAACGACGCGATCGTCCCGTGGTTCATTGTTACCCAACTGCCGCACGGAATTGCGGGGCTCGCAATAGCAGGGCTGTTTGCAGCCACAATGTCAACCGTCGACAGCGGCATGCACAGTATCGCAACCTCATTAGTCAATGACGTCTACAATAAGTTCTGGCCGGGAACCGGTGACAGGCCGCGTCTGAAGATCGCTCGCATACTCACGGTTGCTGCAGGTCTATTCGGAACAATCTCGGCTCTCATTATATCTAAAATAAATCCAAATTCGCTGTGGGAGATGATCCTTCTTCTTGTTGGACTCTTTGGCAGTAGCCTAACAGGTGTATTCCTCCTCGGAATCTTCACACGCCGCGCAAGCACAGGTGGAGTCGCGGTGGGCATAGCCGCATCGATCATATCGCTGATAGCTCTCCGCACCTTTGCTATACCTATTCATGGTTTGCTTACCGCCGCCGTGGGCGTCCTCTCCTGTGTGGTAGCTGGCTATGGCGCGAGCCTGTTTTTTCCCGGCCCCAGACCGCCTGCTGAATAACCTGACCCGGACGACTCTTGAGGGTTCCAAGGAAAAATAACAGCCAAAGAATAAAAATGCGTGAGAACTAAGACGGTCTTGAAAACGAAGCACATGTCAATCAGCAGGTTGAGAGTTCTATATTCGGTTCCACCTTTGAGAGGTTTGCAGTCATGTTGTTTGATGTAAGAGGAATTCTGAGAGAAGCACGCAATGTGGTGTCTGCCCATGCGGGAGACGCTCAGGGAGAGTATCATAGGGTCTTAAAACCATCGGAGGACGCCAGTATTAAAACAGGTGTTACTGCCTACGGCTGTGCTGATGCGGCCTGTATTCTCTATACCCTTGGTGAATTGCCCGGTGACTCCAAAGAGAGAGGAGCCTTTGTAGAAGCCATTCAGAAGTTTCAGAACCCGCAAACCGGGCTCTTCGAAGACGGTTCGCACCATGAAATCCATACTACAGCTTTTGCTCTGGCCGCCTTGGATCTTTTTGATGCTCGGGCGAAATATCCCATAAGAGCACTCCATTATCTGAAGAAAAGGCAAGCGTTGGTTGATTTTCTCAGCAAGTTGCGGTGGCATGAGGAGCCATGGCTGGAATCACACAAAGGGGCGGGCATCTATTCCGCCTTGGTGCTTAATAGGGAGGTCTGTCGAGAGTGGGAGGACTGGTACTTCAAATGGTTGTGGGAACACGAAGATGTTAATACCGGATTCTGGCGGAAAGGCAATAGCATCCCGCTAAACGAGCCCAAGACGCCGGTGCCTCTGTTCCACTATCTGGGCGGTTCTTTTCACTATCTCTTCAATATCGTGTACGCCAGGAGAGAACAGCGTTACCCCGAAAGGGCCGTCGATACCTGTCTGGAGATATGGAATAACAATCACCAGCCTCTGTACGGTGAGCCTTTCTGTCGGGGAATAAGCTATGCCGAGATAGACTGGGCATTCTATCTGAGCCGGAGTGTTCGACAGTGTGGACATCGCCTCCAGGAGAGTCGCCACGCAATGGCCGAGGCCGCGGAGAAGTACATCGATTATCTCAGTCGACTTGATTACGGCAGCGACACGGCCTTCAACGATCTCCACAAGCTTTTCGGCATGGTTTGTGCGCTGTCGGAGTTTCAACTGGCTCTGCCGGGGCAATTCATCACCGAACGACCACTGCGCCAAGTGCTCGACCGGAGGCCCTATATATGATCTACGGCGAAATCGAAGGGCTGTCCAGGCCGTTGCCCAGGGTTATTTTCGGAACGCTGGCCTTAACCGAGGCCGATGCGAAGACCTTCCGGCTTCTCGATTCAATCACAGAAATGGGCTGCTGTTGCCTCGACACCGCCCACGCCTATTCGGACGGAGCTTCAGAACGTGTCATCGGCCGTTGGATGCATGACAGGAACAATCGAAGCGAAGTCATCGTCCTCGGCAAGGGCGCTCATCCGGTCCAGGGAGTAAACCGAGTGAATCCTCAGAGCATCAGGCAGGACCTGGCGCAGTCGCTGCATTGGCTGAAGACTGGCTACATCGACCTGTATCTCTTGCATCGAGACGATCCCGCTGTGCCGGTGGGGCCCATCGTCGAGGTCCTCAATGATCTCAAGAATGACGGCAAAATACGTCTCTTCGGTGCGTCGAACTGGAATCACACGAGGCTCCAGCAGGCGAACGAGTATGCAGACAGGAAGGGACTATCCACCTTCTCGGTGGCCAGCAACCAGTTCAGCCTGGCGGTCCAATATGACGATCCGTATCCGGGCACACTGAGCTTAAACACGCCGGCCGACGATGGCGAGCGGCGGTGGTATGAGCAGACGCAGTATCCTCTGCTGGCCTGGTCCAGCCTGGCCAGAGGCTTTTTCAGCGGGAAATTCACACCGGACAACCTGACGCGTTTCACCGATCCTCAGTCGCGCATTAGTATCCGCTGCTACGCCAGACAGGACAACTTCGCTCGATTGAGCAGGGCCCGGGAACTGGCGAAGAAACGAGGTGTGACGGTTCCGCAGATTGCCCTGGCCTATGTGTTTCAACAGCCTTTCAATTGCTTTGCCATCACCGGCGCCTCGAATGCAGCGGAATTTAAGGAGAACATCGAAGCCTTGGAAATCGGCCTGACCGAAGAAGAAATCAGGTGGCTTGATTTGAGATGCGACTGTCTCGATTAGGATTTCGGCTCACAGACAGCGTCAGACAAAGGAATCACCCTTTGAACCAATTGAATGAGATTGCCTTCGATATCCCGAAAGAGAAACAACTTTGTGCCGTTGGGGACCGTTCTCACGTCATCCACAACTTCCACTGCCTCTGTTTTCAGCGCTTCCACCATGGTCTCCAGAGACGAGACTGCGAAAGCAATGTGTCTGAAGCCTTTCTCTCTTTCATTTGGTACAGGAGGAATGTTCCCGCAAGCCTGAACGAATTCGATGAGAAACCCATCGGGGAACCTCAAGAAGGACGGTCCCGCCTGGCCCTCCTTAATCAGGTCGAGACCGAAGACTCTCTGATACCAGGCGATAAGGAGAGGCACGTCTTGAGCAAATAGGGCGATATGTTCCACTGTCTGTATCATAATGACACTTAGCCTCTCTGATTCACAACCCGTTGATCGCGCCGACCCGGTTAACCATTATCCGTCTTGTTCATTACCGAGGCTCCATGCTATCAGGAAAGACAGGAGAAACAAGGCTGCGATTTAAAATAGAATTGCTTGCATTTCAGGCTTTTTTACGGTACTCTAGAGCTGAACATAGGGGTCATGATATCCGGCAGAGAGGGTGTTCTCTTGGACCAGTTTGATGTGATTGTCATTGGTGGTGGTTTATCCGGTGTTTGTGCCGCTGAGCAGGCTCTGCGCACAGGAGCCGCAACGGCCCTGGTTACCAAGGGATGGATCGGAGGGATCGGTGTTCGCGGTTCCGGAGCCTCGGGATGCGGCGCATCGGAATGGGGCGTGCCGGCTTTCTTCCGCTTACTTGACAAGTCTTTTGATGCCGATGCATTTCGGGACAAGATTATCAACGCCGGTCTCGGTATGGTCCGGCGAGATATGGTCTCCTTCTTCGTGGAGGAGTTCGTAAAGATGGAGTCCACGGCCCAAGAGATGATGAGTTGCTATCAGCAGCCCGGCCCCTTTTCGCTCGGAACTCCGCTTCTAAGCAAGCGTCTCGATTCAGTTCGAAAGCATGCCCATATCTTCTGCCATACTACGGCAGCTCAACTGCTCATCAAGGACAACGTATGCAATGGAACACTCTGCGTGGACGAATCCACGGGAGTGACATTTCCGCTTTACGGCAGGGCGGTTATCCTGGCCGCAGGCGGCGACGCCGGGCTGTTCTCGGTGAACGTTCATCCCGAGTGTGTTTCTGGGGATGGCTATGCTCTGGGACTAAAAGCGGGAGCCGAAGCCATCAATCTGGAATTCATGCAGATCTTCACCATGACAACCGCTCCGACCCGCAACCTGATACATTTTGTCAATGAGGAACAACTGTCCAGTCTCTACAATGTTGAGCGTAAGGAGTTTCTCTCCGGCTATCTTCCCCAAGGAATCACTCTGGCCCAATGCATCCAGGAGAATGTCCTTCATGCCCCGTTCAGTGTTCGCGACGAAGCCTCGAGGTATCTGGCGATCGCGATTGTGGAGGAGATCAAAGCCGGCCGGGCCACAGCCTCCGGGGGCGTCTATGTAGATTTGAGAGACTGCACTTCCTTCAGAGGCACTCCTCAGGATCATTTCTTCAGATATCGTGGCATTGATGCCTCCGCCCATCCTGTTGAGGTCACCATGGGATTTCAGTGTTGTAACGGAGGCTTGAAGGTCGACAGGAAAATGGAAACCACCGTCGCTGGGCTCTTTGCGGCCGGAGAGAATGCCGGTGGATTTCACGGAGCGGACCGTTTAGGAGGCAATATGTTGGCAGGGTGCATCATATCGGGAAGAATCGCGGGTGAACAGGCGGCCTGCCACGCACGCAACCGCACGTGCGTCGAACGATTCCCTTACCAGCCGAAGGCATTGATGGCTGCGAAAGCTGATTCAGCAAAAGAATATGCCCGTCTCATTATGGAGATTCGACAATCAGCCTGGGATAATCTCCTGGTAATTAAAAGCAAGAGTTCCATCAATCGATTTCTTTCCTGCATCGATGACGCTTGCGAAGAAGTTCGAAAAATAGCGGGCCATCGCGACTCGCTGCCCGTCGAGTTGGAGAGTCTCTTGGTTGTCGCAAGAGCGGTGGCCGGGACGGCCCTGCAGAGAAATGAGAGCCGGGGCGGGTTCTACAGAGAGGATTACCCGATTTCAGTTCAGGGCAGCCCTGAGGCGCATATCCTCGCGCTCTCAGAGGCGGGGGAGATGCGACTGCGGAAAGAAGTCCTTGATCCACAGTGGAATCTTGATTTCCCCAACAGGCTGAATGAAGAACGATGGGGATAGTCCTGGTTTCTGTCAAGGGGCATTGGTTACCAGAAGGGTGGAAGTTGTGTGTTCCACGCCTGGATGTTTTGGCGATGGAGGTGTAAATAATTTTGCTTTGTCTATTGGTAGAACACACTACATAAGAAGAAGTTACACAAGGCGGTATGGGAAACAGAGAATCGAGCCGTCTGTCCCAGGCAGCATCGGATCCAATACTTGGATTGAAAACCTATTGTGCATCAGGCTTAATCGAAATAGTTCTCCCGAACGCAGGGGAGATGCGAGTGCAGAGGAGACTGTCCTATCATGAAGACCTATCTGTCGCCGAGAACTGAGTCTACCAACCAATGTCGAATTGCTTTGCTCTATATATTCAGTCTTGGTTTATGCACGTCAATGAGTTTTGCGGAATTTAATCACCCCGGGCTTTTGCACAGTCAAGCTGACTTGGATCGGATGAAAGCCGGTGTGGCTGCCGAGCAAGGACCGATTTACGAAGGCTTCAAAGTACTGGCGGAAAGCCCGTTCTCTCGGGCCGATTACAGGCTAAGAGGACCTTTTCGCGAATGGGGGCGCCAACCGGACATTCGCAAGGCGCAAGCTGAAGACGATGCCAACGCTGCGTATCAAAATGCCCTGATGTGGGCCATTACCGGAAATCGCGATCACGCCAACAAGTGCATTCAAATCATAAACGCCTGGTGTTCCACACTTAAGCGGGTAAGCGGGATTGATGGTGTGCTTGCTTCAGGATTGCAGGGGTTCAAGTTTGTAAATGCGGCTGAAATCCTGCGTTACACCGATTCCGGATGGTCCGACAGCGACGCCGAACTTTGTGAAAAGTGGTTGATGGATGTGTGGTATCCTGTTATTCAGGACTATGCACTGTTCGCCAATGCCAACTGGGACGCGGCAGCGCTCCGCACAATTATGGCTATAGCCGTCTTCTGCAACGATCGTGTTTTGTTCGAAAGTACAGTACGTTATGCGGTGAATGGGGCTGGCAATGGTCGTATCACCCATACTATCGTCTATCCAACGGGTCAGACGCAGGAAACTACGCGACAACAGGGCTATGTTCAATTAGGGCTGGGGTTGCTTTCGAGCGCGGCAGAGGTAGCATGGAATCAAGGTGTTGACCTTTATGGATGGGAAGATAATCGAATCCTCAGGGGCTTTGAATACACCGCGCAATACGGGCTTGGCGAGGATGTGCCATACCAGCATTATCTCGATCGCACGGGTAAGTATGGTTTTGGAGGCCGGCATAACAACTATAATACAATTTCCCCAAAACATCGCGGCAGCTTCTATCCAATCTATGAGCAATGCCTCAACCATTACGTGAACCGCCGTGGGTTGCGGGCTCCCTATATGACCCGTGTAGTGGAGCAAATTCGGCCTGAGGGAGGTAATCGCGACCATGCCGGTTACGGTACCGTGACGCATTGGCGGCCGATACTCAAACCGTCCAAAGCAACCCGTCCGCCCGCTTGTCCCGCGGGACTGGTGGCCCGCACCACAGATAAAGGGATTCGGCTGACTTGGGTGCGCTCTGTGGAACCGATTAGTGGCACAGATGCTCGAAGTTACACCGTCAAACGCGCAACCTCTTCAGGTGGACCATATACGGCGGTGGCTAACCGGATTCCCGATGCCCACTTTGACGATACAGATGTCCAACGTGGAAGCGTGTATTACTATATTGTCATTGCCGAGAATGAGAAGGGCGAAGGCGGCGCTTCTGTTGAACTCGCCGCCGGGGCTGGCTTGCCATATCCGTGGACGAATAGGGATATTGGAGATGTCGGTGTGGCCGGCAACACAGAGTATAACGGCCGTTTGTTTTCAATGGAAGGGGAGGGTTCCGGTATCGGTGGCCTAACCGATCAATTCCAGTTTGCCTACACACCGATGAAAGGGGATGGGATGATCACGGCCAGGATTGTCCAGCCTCTCAGTTCCCAGTGGTCTACACCTGGTGTGATGATGCGCGAAAACCTCAATTCCGTCTCGCGTCATGCTTCGGTACTGCTGCTGCCGCATTGGAGTGGTGCATTGGTCGCCCGTTCCATAGAAATGGCCGACACAACAATAGCGGGCCAAACGAAGATCGGTGAACCTTATGTTGTTGCCCGTGACCGGCTGATGGCACCCTACTGGGTAAGGCTGACCCGGTGTGGGGACCTGTTCACCGGCTTTATCTCAAGCGATGGGATGGACTGGATGAGACTGGAGTCTGTTGCCATTCCTATGAGCGATACGATTTATGTCGGTTTGCCGGCATGTTCACAACTCAACAAGGTTACGACCACAGTTACATATGACAATGTCGCTGTATCGGCAGGTTCCTCAGCCGTGCGGGCATTTTCTCCGGACGGTCGTGTCGAGATCGCGTTCGCACTGGGCGATAAGGGTCGACCCGCTTATAAGATCAACTACATGGGCAGCCCAATCGTATTCGAATCGCAACTGGGCTTTGAACCCGATTTCAAGAATGGATTTGAACTTGTGGGCACTGTTGCGGAGGCCTCCACGGGACAATGGAAAAACGACTTCGGCGAGCGGAGCATTGTACCCGACGACTATCATCAATTGCATGTCGATCTCAGGCATGCTTCCGGACGGCTCCTGCGTCTGACATTCCGTGCCTATAACGAAGGGGCGGCGTTTCGCTACTCCTTCCCGGCGCAGCCGGACAGTTCGTTTGTGTTCTCGGGCGAGTGCACGGAATTTCGTTTTCCGTCGGGCACCTACGGTTATGAAGCGCACGGCACCGAGGGCGAGTATCAGCGCGTTTTGACGGATGATATTCGCCCTTGGTGTGAGCGGCCCCTGACGCTGGAGTTTGCCAATGGGCTGTATGCTTCGTTGTCCGAGGCGGCCAACCTGGCGTATCCTCGCATGCTGCTGTCCCCCTTGGGCGAAGTCCCAGGCGCGTTGGTCAGCGCCCTGGGCGGCACCACATCCAATACGGGCGATACCAATCAACGGCATGATCCGACGGTGAGACTATCGCGCGGCGATGCCACGCCCTGGCGGATGTTTATCGTGGGCCAAAAACCCGGTGACCTGCTGGAGCGCAACTACCTTTTACTTAACCTGAACGCGCCCTGCGCGCTGGAAGATACCTCCTGGATCAAGCCGGGCAAGGTGATGCGTGATACGACCCTGACCACCGAGAACTCCAAGGCCATCATTGACTTTGCCGCGACGGGCGGCCTGCAGTACACCCATCTCGACTGGAAATGGTATGGAACAGAACATGCCCAGACCGGTGACGCAACGACGACTCGCGTGGCCAACCTCGACATCCAGGAGATCATTCGCTACGGGCGAGAACACAACGTGGGCCTGATCGTGTATGTGGATCGACGCCAAATTAAAAGCCAGCGTGATATCCTGTTCCCGTTATATGAGCAGTGGGGTATCGCTGGAATCAAAATCGGCTTTATCGATGTTGGGCCTCAGCAAGAAAGTGCCTGGACCACCGAGACCATCGCCAAGGCCGCCGAACACCGCCTCATGCTGAATATCCATGACGGTTACCGGTCTACAGGCATTAACCGGACTTATCCAAATCTGATGACGGTTGAGGGTATTCGAGGCAATGAACACAGGCCCACGCCGGAGCACAACTGCACACTGCCGTTCACGCGGTATATCACCGGCATCGGTGACTACACCGTCTGTTACTTCGACCGCCAGAAGACCACCCACGCGCACCAGTTGGCGATGGCCGTGGTGTCGTTCAGTCCCCTGCAATGGATCTACTGGTATGACACGCCGAGCATGTATAACGGCGAGCCGGAAATAGAATTCTTCCGCCAGGTTCCGACGGTCTGGGATGACACGAAGGTCATCAATGGCGAGATTGGAAGGTTTGCGACGATCGCACGCCGCAGCGGCGACGACTGGTTTATCGGGACCATCAACAACACCGAGCCGCGGCGATTGCAGATCTCGCTGAGTTTTCTTAAGGAAAATAGTAACTATACAGCTCATATCTATTTCGATGACCGGGCTGTCAAGACCAGAACGAGGGTTGGGATCGAAAGACGCCTGGTAAATGCCGACACCGTTCTCGATGCGCCGCTGAAATCTGGCGGAGGTCAGGCCATCTGGATTACCCCTTGCATTTCCAATGAGAAAATACCATAAATGCAATAATCTAGGCTTAAGGCACGTATTAAAACGTATTTAAGACTGAAATTTCCTTAATTTCTACTATTAAAGAGACAGGATTATGCCGTTTCCCGAAAGGTCAGCCACCGAGCTGACGCGCTGCGTTTGGGAGGGTTTTGCCGGTGGCCCAGCAAAAAACCAGAGCCCGTTAACGGCTCTGAGCCGTGCACATAGATGAGAGGGCAGCGAGTGATAACCTGCGTGTAGTCTGCTTCTAAGATAAACCCTGCATCCGTCTCAGCGGCGGGTTTGTGTATCTGGTGGCCGTGATTAGATTTGAGGACTAAAAATGAAACAGCACCTACTGACGTCTATGATATTAGCGGTGATGATGGTCGCCGATGCACCAGCGGCAAGCAGCGCTGCCACGAGTTTTCCAGTCAAGTCCAAACAGGAGTTGGCCAGAGAAATTCGTAACGACAAGCGGTTGGACCGGGTTCTGGACAAGGTCCACGATCTCTTCCGTTCGTCAGGCAACAATCTCCAGGCCGGAAGCCACTATCCAGAAACATGGATTCGGGATTTAGCCACTTTCGTGGAAATGGCCCTTCAGGTAAATCCGCCGGAGCCGATCAAGCAACGGCTCTTGCTGTTCTTGGACTTCCAGGGCGATGACGGCAATATTGTGGACGGCTATGTCGATTTAAAGCATAACCATCGCTACGAGTACATATTTTCAAAGACGGCTCCCCAATACAAAGCGCATAAGAACACGGTTGAAACTGACCAGGAATCCTCTTTTGTATTGGCTGTGGCGCGCTATATCAACGCTAACACTGGCGGCAACGAAATCCTCTCCGAAGTCAAGAACGGCAAAACGGTGCTCGAACGCTGCGAGATGGCCCTTAATTATGTCCGCAGCGAGAGGTTCTCCGACAAGTACGGTCTGGTCAAAGGCGCAACCACGATCGATTGGGGCGATGTGCAGCCGGAGCATTCCTGGGGGGTATATATCACGGAGGACACGCACTGGTGCATTGATGTCTATGACAATGCCCTCTATCTCATGGCCATCCGGGAGTTCGTGGACTGGATCCGGGACGACAAGCAGAAATGTGAACTCTGGAACAAACGGGCCGAGTCTATCCGACGCAACGTCAGAAAGCATCTCAGGGATGAAAAGCGGCAAAAGTTCATTCCGCATCTCTACCTTGATGGTTCCCCCTTTGAATCTTTCGAGGATTTCAATGAGAACGATGTCTACTATTTCGGCGGCACGATCAAAGCGATTCGGGCGGACATTCTGAATGACTATGAAATTCGTCTGGCCTTCGAGAAGATGGTGGAAATCAAGGACAAGTCGGGCGCTCGAACGATCTCGATCGTCAATTATCCTCCTTACCCGGAAGGCAGCTTTAAGAATCCGAGTCTGCGACCTTACACTTACCAGAATGCCGGAGATTGGACCTGGTGGGGAGGCAGGGGTATTGAAGCGATGGTCGAGACGGGCAACCTGGACCTGGCCTACCAGGAGATCGGTCCTTACCTGGACCGCGTCATTGATAACAACGGATTTTTTGAGTGGTATTCGGTTCGCACTCATAAGCCCCATGGGGCTCGCACCTTTCTGGGATCAGCCGGAGCCTTGGGCAAAGCGATTGTCGTGATGAAGGAAGAGGCCAATCGCATCCTCGAGAGGAACGATGGCTGGTAACCTGTCGATCGCCTTATGCAACGACGCTGCAAGCTGCGCTGGTTTAAGGACTAGTGTTCGGCATGTGGGGTTTCTGGTCTTCAAAAACGCCTTTAATTTCTTTTGTGGATGAAAATGACGCGCAGGCTATTATGCAATCTGTTTCTTACGTTCGCCGTTATATCGTGGTCACATGCTGCTGAACACGTCGACCTGTCGGCTTCCATCGATCAGGCACGGACGATGGCCTGCAATCCCAAGCAGTCAATCGTTGAAATCCTCCATCAGGCCAGACTGGATTACATCGACAAGACCATCAACTCAAGCCGGTACAATCTCTACACCGAAGTTATACGCCTCCAACAAGGAATCAAACCCAACGAAGGCGTCATCAGAGGCGGCGGGCTGGCACGGTTGAAGCAGAGACGTGATACCGCGGATTTTAATCTTCCGGCGATTCTGACCATCCTTCACAAATACTCTGACTCGCCTTTACTCAATGACTCGTTAGTCGCCGAGGCAAAAAAGACTCTGCTGTGCTTCAAATACTGGCCGGACGAACTTGCTGACTTCAAGTGGAGGAAGACGGCCCAAATGGACTCGGGCCACATTTTCAAACTGCTCTATGATGATGACCCGTCAAACGACGCCATCGCCCGTTCTCACCAGGCGGCATTCGACAGAGTCGACGAGATAGACGACATGTGCTACTGGTCGGAGAATCATTACATCCTCTTCAGCTCGGGCGGCTATCTGGCAGGCCAGCTCTATCCTTCGGAGGTCTTCACGGCCTCGGGGCAGACGGGGACGCAAAAAATGCAGACATTCAGGCCGCGTGTCATGAAATGGCTTGAACTTCGCTACACGTCCGGATTCAGCGAATGGCTGTCTAATGTCTATTATAACGAGGACATGCCCGCACTGCTGGCTCTCATCGATCTGTGTGAGGATCCTGAGATTGTCCGCCTTGCGACCATGGTTCTGGATCTTATGATGGCTGACATGGCCCTGAACAGCTTTCACGGCTCCTTTGCAGGCACACATGGCCGCAGTTACGAAAACAAGATGAGCGGGCATAGAGACCATACAAGAGCGATCTCAAATCTAATGTTTGGGCTGAACAAGACCGAAGTGGGAAACATGAGCGCCTCTCTGCTTGCCGTCAGCGAAAACTACCGCCTCCCAAACGTCATCTATGAAATGGCCAAGGATACAGGGCGTCCCCAATTCATAAATAAACAGCGAATGGGAATTACAATCGACGATGAGACGCTCAGCCGCTGGGGGCTGGACACCCGGCCCATCGAAAAGGGCGGCGATATCGAAAACGGCATGACGCTTCTGACCCTTGAAGCGTATGCGCATCCGCGCACTATCGAGCTATTCGTTAACATGCTGGACAACTATTGCCTGTGGGGCAATACGTTTTTTGCGCCGTTCAAGGAGTATCGACTCCTGCTGGAACATCCGGAACTCTTCGATTGCCTATGGGGCAAGTCGACCGGCGTAACCACCTTGCCGGAATTTGCCGAACTTCACATCAAGGATTTCACCCGAAACATGCGGCCGGAGGTTAATATCTACACCTATCGTACGCCCGACACCATGTTGAGCACCGCCCAGGATTACAGGGCCGGATACGGCGGAGACCAGCAATCCATCTGGCAGGCGACCCTCGGCCCCGAAGCCGTGTGTTTCACCACACATCCCGCTCGCACGGGCGACAGCTCAGCGGAGACGCCGAACTACTGGACGGGATACGGAACTCTGCCGCGCGCGATACAAGTCGAGAACGTCGTGATTTCTCTTTATGACATTGATACGACAACGGAACTCTACGTTAGAGACCAATTGCTTTACACCCACGCGTATCTTCCCACAGGCAAATTCGACGAAACCACCAGAAAAGCCACTTCAGAGGGCGTATGGTTCTTCGCCAGGAGAAACAGCGGCCTTCTTGCCCTTTTCTCATCTGACAAGAATGCCGACTGGAAGAGCAACACCGATGATGCCGAAAAGTCAGGCCGTTACGAGATCATCGCAAACGGACAGAAGTCGATATGGCTGTGCGAACTGGCGCGCCTCGGGGAAGACTATCCGAGCTTTCTGTCCTTCCAGAGGGCGATACTGGACGCCCCCCTCAATGCCGACGCGGATTCCCTCAAAGTCAGTTACAGATCACCGTCACAGGGACTCCTGGTCATGGACTGGAACAATTGCCTGACTCAAGATGCGTCCCCCGTAAAAGTAACCGACTACAAGCGCTACGACAATCCTTACACAACCGCCGACTTCCCGGCCGGAACCATAACATTTCGGTTCAAAGGCAATTCGCTGACCTTGGACTATAAGAAACGGCTCCGCGAGGTTATCAACTTGCCGCAGCACATTGACTCCCGTCCAGAGTAATGGGGGACCTGCGAGGCACGAGAGCCGTACGCGAAGGTAGTGCAACGCAAAGATCGCGCTGCGGTGTTCTCCAGGCAAGGCAGGCCTTTCTACTGATATGGAACGACCTCAGGTCCAGAGTGCGTCGTACTCGTCAGCGATGACAGCGGGCAGGCGGGCAGGAAGGTGGAGTTGACGTAGATATCGATGGGCTCGGTATCCTTCAGCGTCACGATGCGATCTACAAGTGTGTCCATGAATACCTGCTTCTGAACCTGGTCAACTTACCGTACGCCTTGTTCAACGGTAACGCAGTCGAAGCTTACACGTGTAGTCACATCCGCCAAACCTGAACAGACGCCCAACCCCACCAGCACGTCCTGATTCAGATCCACTGTGACCTTACCCGCTTGGGTCCAGATTGCCCCGTCTGAAGATACTGCTCCGACAAAAGTATTCCCCTTTCGTTCCAAACGCAGCCAGCATGTCCCTAACAGACGCCCCTGCACAACTACTGGTTTGTCCAAGCCGATAGCCGGTTGACTCTTGCACGTTTGTCCGGCTGTCTCCCTGTCAAAGACTCGTGCATACCACCCCGGTGCTTCAACATTTCCGCTAACCGATGGGGTGATCAGCATCGCCACTTGGGCAGAGTCCGTATCAAGCGTTTCTCGCATGATCAAACCCATACGGGTGAACTGTGAACTGAGCTGGGGCACAAATCGAGCTACGATCACACCGTCGCCCTTCAGTGTACGGTATGCAAACTGCATCTGGTCCACATCTGTTGCAAGTCGTCTTCCTGATCCGGTGAGCGTGAATTGCCGTCCATCAAAGGCCGTATTGCCGGACACTGAAACGTCGCCCACATCCGTATATGACCAGGCCAGAGGCAATCCTGCGCATACGGTGGTTGGATAGCTTGGCCGGCTTTGCCCCTTTTCGTTGCAGGCACGTATGGCGTAGGTGTACACCTGTCCGGGCTCCACAGAACGGTCAATATACGCAGTACTCTTAACGTCATCAGCTACAACGGTATAAGAGCCATCTACTGGTGTAGCCCGGATGACGATGTAGCGGTCGGCATGAACTGAAGCCACCCAGGTCAGTTCTATCTGCTTTGCTGTCCCTTGTCCTATTAAGCCACCAGGTACTCCCGGCACAGTCACAGGATCGTCGTCTTCTGGCCCACGAGAGAACAGCAATGTTCCGAAACCCGGATGGTCTGCACCGGGACGACCTGGCCCTTCCGGCCGTGTCTTCTCAGCCGCTCTCTGTGTGTAGGGTGCCTCCAGTCCCACGCGGTTAACATAATGATTATAGACCTGCTCGAATACGGATCGCAGATGACCTCTGCCTTTGTCGGAAATCGCGGTGTGGTGGTACTTCCCTGTTCGATCTAATGTATCCGTGAACGGGACAGTGTCACCCAGGTTGTATCGGGCAGTATATTCAAATCCTTTGAGCAGACGATAGTTTCCGTAGGCAAAGAGGTCCAACCCCTGTTGCCAGGCAATCTCGCAGCACGTGCTTAACATCGCCAGCCCCAGTTGCGTGTGCTGCTGATCGCGCCCACTCTCCTGGCATTGTCCGGTTTCATTGATTACGTAATGCGTCAACCGACCATTACCGGCTCCATCGACATAGTATCGCACGGCCTTTTCGAATACGGTGCGGTCATTACAGAAGACGCCGATCGCCATGACCGTCTGAATTGCGGCAGCATCCCAGTTGCCATTTGCAAACAATGCGAAGTCCTTGACGGCCGGATAGATTGCGTCCATGAACATCTTTTCAGTTCTGCGGATATCCGATTCTGACCAACCCGTGTTTGTGTAGCGCAGGATCTCGGCCGCATTGACCAGCAAAAACGGTCCTAGGCCGCCCATCAGCACGGCATCCCGACCGGTTACGCACTTGAGCTTGCCGCTCCAGGCATTGACGATATCGAGTGCTCTGTCTGCATATGCCTGGTCGCCGGTGATAGCCCACATCAACGCGCACTGATACGCCGCATTTGCATCCTGGTCGAATTGACTGTTGTTTACGCTGGGCGCACGCCCGATCTCTTCCCGAGGTCCGCGCATACGATAGTCTGCTTGAGACGCAGGATCACTCTTGAATTTGGCGAAACCACTTGCCCACGGTTCCGCTGCAGCATTGACTTTCTCTCTCATGCGACGCAGATCCGTCTGGCTGTGGAGCAGTCCGGGATGTCTGAACTCCGCTGCGGCAGGACTGCTAAACAATACCCCCGCCAAGAGAATCAATTTGACGTACTTACATTGTCCAAGCATATGTTCCAATCCTTCCCACCATCGATCAGCCAACCCATTGGGCACTTCACGGTTGCGATATCACCACCGTTCTTGATTCCACGCATGGGTTGCTGTAGAGCATATTCCAGTATACTACCACTACTATCTGTCGGGTAACGCTTACCGAAGATGTTCCGTCCGAAGTTGGAGGTCAGAAGAAGACATGGCTGCTCCGGCATGAATCTTGCAGGACCAGACCAGCAAACTCTTAACATTTCGGAAAGCAGTAGCCATGTACGGATTGTAGCACGTTGCCAACGAATCAGAAAGTCGAAAAATCGCCGAATGCAACGGAAGTCATTGTTGAAGGCGGCGTTCGCATGTGGGGTTTCCAATGATACGACACTGAGGATTTGTCGATGACTTCATGGATCATCACCTACAATTCCGCAAGGATTCTGTCCGTGTCGTTCATGACACGAATATTCCGAATGGGCAGGGGGGGGCATGTGGATTTTCTGAGCCATTGTGGAGGCTTAAGTTGCGTTTATGCCTGTCTGGGCGTACACTGAAGTTTTTGTTCTTTGTCCCGGGCGGCGCGGGGCCGGGGCGGATTGGCGATCTGCGCGGTGTTTTGATGGCGGACAGAAGGATGGATAAACGCGTTGAGAAACGAAGCAAGGCAAGGTTTGCGATGTGGGAATCACGAGGCGGCGGAGATTGGCAGTGCAGAGAAGGAAGTGTGGCGGAAGACTAAGGCGCGACATGAGTCAGCCTCGGTGAGATGAGAAGGAGTGTGGCATGGACAGGCGTTGTTTCTTGAAAAGCGCGGCGGGGGCGGCGGTGTTGGGGTTACCCGTGGTAAGGGCCGCGGCAGAGGCGAAGCGGCCAAACATTCTTTTTATTCTGTCGGACGATCACACGTCGCAGGCGGTCGGGGCATACGGGGGACGGCTGGCCGCGCTGAACCCCACGCCGGCAATCGATGCGCTGGCGCAGGAGGGGGCGGTTTTTGAAAATGTGTTCTGTGAATGCGATCTGCACGCCGAGCCGGGCCAATATCATGACGGGGCAGTACTGCCAGCGGAACGGGGTGCTCGACTTAGACGGAACTCTGCCGCCGGAGCGACACTATCTCGCCATCGAGATGAAGAAGGCCGGGTATATCACGGCGATGGTGGGCAAATGGCATTTGAAGGAGGAACCGGCGCATTTCGATTACTATTGCGTGCTGCCGGGACAGGGCAAGTACCATGATCCGGACTTTCGGGTGCGGGGCGAGCAACCGTGGCCGAGTAATACAATTCACCGGATTGGGGCATTCGTCAGATGTGATTACAGACATCACATTGGAGTGGCTTAAGAAGCACGACAAGACGAAGCCGTTCTTTCTGATGCATCATTACAAGGCGCCGCACGACATGTTCGAGAATGCCCGGCGTTACGATACCTATCTTGAGGACGTCGAGATCCCCGAGCCGGACAATATGTACGATCAGCCGGCCGAGGGCTTCGGCTCCGTGGCGACGCGGGGAAAAGATGATTCACTAATTCACGTGATCGGCTCGTCGGTGTCCAAGCGCATGGTACAGCGGAACATGGGCATGCACATGGGCGTCGACAAGGCGCTGTCCGACCGCGAGTACACCCACCAGGCGTATCAGCGATACCTAAAGCGGTACCTGCGGTGCGTCAAGGGCGTGGACGATAACCTCAAGCGGCTGTTTGATTATTTGCGGCGCGAAGGGCTCATGGACGATACGGTCGTCATCTACACCGGCGACCAGGGATTCTACCTCGGCGAGCACGATTACTTCGACAAGCGGTGGATGTATGAGGAGGGGATGCGGATGCCGTTCATTGTGCGGTATCCGCCGATGGTGAAGGCCGGCGGGCGTAACAACTGGCTGATCAACAATACGGACTTTGCGCCGACTATACTGGAAATGGCGGGAGGGCACGTTCCGACCTACATGCAGGGCCGGAGTTTCGCCGCCGCGCTGGCGGGCAAAAAGAAGCCACGTGACTGGCGAACGGCGACGTACTACCGTTATTGGATGCACATGGCGCACGGTCACAACAATCCGGCGCATTTCGGCATTCGCACGGAACGGTACAAACTGATTTTGTTTTATGGTTGCGACTTTACGGAAGGTCGCAACGGTGGCAACCGATACTACCCGAACACGCCGGCGGCGTGGGAGTTGTACGATCTTCAAAAGGACCCCGCGGAAATGCAAAACGTGTACGGTGACACCGAGTATGCGGAGGTGGCTGCGGAACTCAAGGCTCGGTTAAAGCGGGTGCGCGAGGAATTTGACGAGACCGACGCGGCGTATCCGCGGATACAAAGAATCATTGAGTCGCACTGGAACGATTGAGCGCTAGGTGTAGTGTTCTACTCTGATACGACATTAAGCGTCTCCCGTGCGCGGGCGACCTTGGCGAGGATATCCTCGGCCTTGGCTGTCCAGACGAACGTTTTTGGATTATCGTTATGCTGCTCAATGTAAGCCATGATAGCGTCGGTCAACTGACGTACACTTTTGAACGCACCACGACGAATCTGCTTGTCGGTGATGTCGCGAAACCACCGCTCAACAAGATTCAGCCACGAACTGCTCGTCGGGATGAAGTGCATGTGGAACCGCGGATGCCGCTTCAGCCATGCTTTGACCCTGGGATGTTTGTGCGTGTTGTAGTTATCCACGACCAAGTGCAGGTCCACGGCCGGCGGCGTCTCTTCGTCCACAAGCTTGAGAAACTTGATCCACTCCTGATGGCGATGACGAGGCATGCACGTTCCAATCAGCTTACCCTCCGCCAGTTCCAACGCTGCAAACAGCGTCGTGGTCCCATTGCGCTTGTAATCATGCGTCATCGTACCGCACCGGCTCTTCTTGAGCGGAAGGCCCGGCTGCGTGCGATCCAAGGCCTGAATCTGGCTCTTCTCGTCGCAGCACAGAACGAGCGCATGGTCAGGCGGATTGAGATACAGCCCGACAACATCCACCAGTTTGTCGACGAAGTCGGGGTCGCGGCTGAGTTTGAAAGTTCGGATATGGGAAGGTTTCAGATTATGCGTCTTCCATACGCGATAGACCAGATTGGGACGGACACCCAGATGTTTGGACAACGTCCGAATGCTCCAGTGCGTTGCGTTGGGCGGCGTCTCATGAAGAGTCGTCTCGATGATTCGTTTAGCCCAGCGCTGCTGCTTGGTTGGCCTGCGGCCGCCACGCGGAGCATCTTTCTCTATCCCGGTTAGACCGCTCTGGGCGAAACGCTTCCGCCAACGGCTGTCCGGCCAAGCCGGCGCGAATGGCGCGCCTTGATCATCAAGAGCGTTTGGGCGCCAGCGATCGCGAGGCGGTGGAACAGATTCGCAAGAACCCGTATTTGCAGTTCCTGGGGCTAAAGGAATACCAGGATGAGCCGCCGTTTAGTGACGCACTTCCGCAAGCGTTTTGACGAGGCCACGCTTTAAGGTATCAATGAAGCCATTGTTATTGCCGTTATGGAGGCCGTCGGCGGCGACACGGCCGCTGCCAACGGCAAAGATGAAGATGCCGGTGACAATGAGCAAGGCGGCCCCTGCAACAAGGGCAAGTTGATCGTGGATGCGACCTGCACGCCGGCCGACATCGCATACCCGACGGATCTGTCGCTCCTCAATGAAGCGCGGGAAACAAGCGAGGAGATCATTGATGCGACAGGGTCATACCGCCGTGATTGTCCGCCCTTCCCAGAGCGAAATCTGTTTATAGATCACCGCGTCTGAATCAATCGGACGCTGACCTGTCTGCATTTCATGCAGCAGTTCCGCGGCACGGCTGCCCAGCTTGTATTCATCGATGACGACTGAAGACAGTCTGCTGAAAAAGGCCCCGCTGCGGAAACGCGAATCACCAAAGCCCATCAATGAGACATCCTCCGGAATACGGACGCCTAACTTCCCCAGCGAATAATAGACTACTTCCGCCTCATTGTCATCATTGAGAAGATCGCAGTAACAGGATTCAAACCCTTAACCAGGGGTTCCAGCGCTTCTGTACGAAGCTTCAATTGTTCGTCTAAGTCTATGGGGCTCTCACCGTAGGATACATAGTTGCCAGGCAGTTCCAGGCCTGACTCCTCCAATGTTTGACGTAAAGAGCGCTCATGAATTTCGGTCAGGTTGTACCGTGTCCGGGCGAAATAGGCGATCCGTCGATGCCCAAGGCCTGCCAGGGTCCTCCCTGCCAGTCGAGCGACTTTCGCCGCATCCCACGTCACCAAAGGCGCAGAAACCTCCGCAACGGGTCGATGACACAAGACTACAGGGATGTTATGAAGCTGCAGCTGACGCACATGGAAGGCCGGAGTCGGGGCACTCAGCGCCGGCACCAATGCCACGCCGGCTACGTTCTTCTCAATCATCTGAAGAACTAAATTGCCCTGCTTGTTAACGTCAAAATCGGTATTGCACAACAAAACCTGCTTTTGTCTTACTCCCGCCTGATTGTCGAAGCCCTTAGCCAGCGGTGGATACAGACTGTGAGAAATTTCCGGAAGTATCAGGCTGAACACTGCAAGTTGCTCGTCATCACTGCGCCGCCCGACAAAAAAGTTCCCTTTTCCCTGAACGCGCTTAACCACCCCA